>Ga0210386_10001257_pt1 | contig 22817 bp, 18 predicted proteins | sample IncBWH32OmetaG_FD_160091 | JGI IMG/M metagenome (GOLD analysis project Ga0210386, IMG submission 160091) | Forest soil microbial communities from Barre Woods Harvard Forest LTER site, Petersham, Massachusetts, United States - Inc-BW-H-32-O ...
TCCGCAATGCGCAGACTACCGTGCTCGCGCCCACCGGCACCATCGGCTTCATGATGGATTGCGACACCACCGGGATCGAGCCCGATCTGGCGCTGGTGAAGTACAAGAAACTGGTGGGCGGCGGGATCATCAAGATCGTCAACAACACGGTGCCGCAGGCGCTAATCAAGCTCGGCTATAGCCCCGAGCAGGTGGAGATGATCGTCACGCACATCGATGCCACCGGGACCATCGAAGGCGCGCCGGGCCTCAAGGACGAGCATCTGCCGGTGTTCGATTGCAGCTTCCGTCCGCAGAACGGCAAGCGGTCCATCCATCATATGGGCCATGTGCGCATGATGGCCGCGGTGCAGCCATTCATCACGGGCGCGATTTCGAAGACCATCAACATGCCCGAGGAATGCACGGTGGAAGAGGTCATGGACGCCTACATGGAGAGCTGGCGGCTGGGTTTGAAGGCTGTGGCAATCTATCGCGATGGATCGAAGAAGGCGCAGCCTTTGAGTTCTGGCACGGGCAAGGGTGAGAAGAAGCCAACTGCGCCTGTTCTGCCGGTGCCGGCTCCCGTCGAGAAGATCGTGTACCGGCCGGTGCGCCGCAAGCTGCCCGATGAGCGGCAGTCTCTCACGCACAAATTCTCGATCGGCGGCCACGAAGGTTACATCACGGTCGGACTTTATGAGGACGGTACGCCGGGCGAAGTTTTCATCTCCATGGCCAAGGAAGGGTCCACAATCAGCGGTCTCATGGACAGCTTCGCCACCAGCATCAGCTATGCGCTGCAGTACGGGGTGCCGCTGAAGTTCTTCGTCGACAAATTTAGCCACGTGCGCTTCGAGCCGAGCGGCTGGACGGGCAATCCGCAAGTGCCGTACGCGAAGTCCATCATGGATTACATCTTCCGCTGGATGGGCACTAAATTCCTGGGACCGGAGTACGCGATCAGCGAAGCCGGTAACGCGCAGGTGCTTCGTCCGACCGAGCCCGAGCCGCAGCAGGCGCTGCCATTCGATCCATCGGTGAGCGATGCGCCGCTATGTTCGGAATGCGGCGGCTTGATGACGCGCAACGGGAGTTGTTACAAGTGCGAGAACTGCGGCGGGACCAGCGGTTGTAGCTAGCGACGTTTCTATGTCGGAGAGGAAATGCAGCCGACTAGTAGTTGGAATCTCATCGCGAGCTCTTTTCGACTTAGCTCGGGAGAACGAGGTTTACGAAACGCAAGGTCTAGCTGCCTTTCGCGACTATCAGCGAGACCATCAGACCGACGTTCTTCAACCTGGTGGCGCGTTTCCTCTCATCCGAGCGTTGTTGGAACTGAACAATTCAAGCGACGAGCGAAAAGTCGATGTAGTTCTTGCCTCGAAGAACCACCCGGACATTTCCCGCCGCATCTTTAACTCGATAGAACAGCACAAGCTGGCAATCCAGATAGCCTCCCTCACTGGCGGGCAAGCGGTTGCACCTTATCTCGGATCGTACGGTGTCAACCTTTTCCTCTCAAGGGATAAAGCTGATGTACAATCCGCCATCAACGCGGGCATTGCTGCTGGACTCATTTACGACTTACCTGCGGACTTTGATGTCCGCCTCGATGAAATTCGTTTCGCATTTGATGGAGATGGCGTCCTATTCTCAGACGAAGCCGATCGCGTTTACAAAGAAAACGGGCTAGAAGCGTACTTCTGGTATGAGCGCGAAAACGCCAAGCGCCCTTTGCCCGATGGCCCTTTTGCCCCTGTTCTTCGCCTAATACGCGAACTTCAGCAGGAAGGCCAGCTTGCACCGCAGATTCGCGTCGCCCTAGTAACGGCTCGGAACGTTGAAGCTCAAGAACGAGTCCTTCGCACGCTTGAGGCTTGGGATGTCCGTCTAGACGAAGCACATTTCGTTGGGAAAACACCCAAGCAGGGTGTTCTTAAGGTTTTCCGCCCTCACATATTTTTCGATGATCGTGAGGATCTTTGCCGCAGTGCCGCGACTGGAGTTCCGACCGCGCAGGTTCTATTGCCTGAGAAGTCATTGATGTTGCCCGCCCGCAGTCAGCTTTCTCTAGTGAGTGAATCTGTCAAGAACAGATTCCTATTTGTCTGTCGCGGTTACCTTCGAAAGGAGTATGGAGCAAACGAACGAAGGTTAGCTGAGTGGTATTACGACAATATGTCTACTTGGCCAGTCGAAAATGTCGATCGCTTCCTTGAAGAGCTTGAGGTTAGCGTAAAGGGTACGCCTCCTGGCGAACAGAGAAAAGCAACTGGGATATCGAACAGCCGGTTCACCAAACTGCTCAGCTTCTCCGCGCAGCTGGTGAAGAAACACCGCCCGTCGTAGACCATGACACGAGGACAAGCTCATTGGTCGAAGTCGATCGAGCACACTATCAATGCCTTGATGGCGGAACTTCGCACGCGTGACGGTGAACTTCGTCCCCCTTTGGACTTGCGGCAAATACAGGAAAGATTTCGAATAATCTCGGTTGAAGCGAGGCCCATGATCCCTGAAGCGGCGATCCATCCTACCACCGGCGGATTTAAAGTCTACCTGCAAAACAATTTCATGGATCTTCCAGGTACATCCTTCAGGCAAAGGTTTACGCTCGCGCACGAATTCTGCCATACGCTCTTCTACGACTGCTCTACTGATCCTCCGAAACGATTACGTGGCACTCCATCAGCTGAGAAGATCGAGTTCTTGTGTCACAAAGGAGCAGGTCATCTGCTTGTTCCCGCGCCGTTACTAGAATCTGAGATCAGTCGCCTGGGTGACAAAGTTGTAGCAAATGATATCCCAGCACTATCTAAAAAATTCGAGGTCTCTGTTGAGGTGATCCTGCGTCGACTCCAGGAATCAGGTCCCTCAATGATCGATCATGCCATCATTCTTGTTGAGCCTTCTCCAGAAGTCTCTCAATTTCATATCTGCGGGGCCTACTATGGGCCTTGGATTCTTTCGTACTTGGAGCCTCCGAAATACGGCATTCAATTCGACCAGTGGTTGAATCGAGTTTCTGGTGTGAAAACGCATCGACCCCATAAGGGGTTTCAAGTCCCCGTGGCAGGAGCTACGCTAGTCATCTCGGATCCCGTTTTCACCGCCCAGCACAAATTTTTGCTCGACATTAGTTTGGCGCCGAACTAGGAGAATGACGGCCAGATCATACGCAATGGGAGTTGCTACAAGTGCGAGAACTGCGGCGGGACCAGCGGGTTTAGCTAGTCGGCGCGGCTAAATCAAGATTCGGTGGGAGGTGTTATTCCTCTGACCTCGGGGCGGCCTGCCAAAGCCGCTTTTTTCATCCGACAGTGTTGCGAGACAATGATCCTATGCAGCAGGCGATCACGCGGAATCCCGATATCATGCACGGAACGCCTGTTTTCCGTGGAACCCGGGTGCCTGTCCAAACGCTGTTCGACTATTTAAAGGGGGGAGATACCCTTGAAGGTTTCCTAAAGGGGTTTCCCACGGTTTCTCGCGAGCTCGCGCTCCAGGCGCTCGAAGAAGCGAAACTACTCGATCGTATTTATTGATCAGGGAGTGGACTCGCTGAGGATTCGTTCTAGAGTTCTCTTCAACTCGAGTATATCGCGCTGCGTTACTTCCCAGATCCTGTCCAAGTCCAAACCCAGATAATTGTGAACAAGCACATTGCGAAACGCGGCAATCCGCTTCCAATCGATCTGTGGTCATGCAGCTTTCAGGTCAATCGAGATTCGCCGGCTGCTCTCGGCAAGAACTTGGAGATTTCTTAGAATTGCATCCTGGAGTGTATGGGACGCACGAAACGCCTCGATACCGGCTGCGCCGTCTTCCTCGATTCGCCGAATACACTCCAAAATGTGGCGTAGATAGACGGAGTCGTCCTTCAAAGAGGAATAGCCTCTTCGAGGACCCGGTCGCGGATCAGCGGATTCAGTCCCTTCTCCGTCACGACGTCGACGGGCCTTCCGAGAAGATCCTGAAGGTCGACAATCAGGCCGGCTGGAAACCAGGAGCTGGTAACCGGTCCTGCATCAATCAGGAAATCCACGTTACTCTCCGCTCGCGCCTCGCCTCTTACCACGGAACCAAACACACGAATATTCCGAGCGCCATGCTTGGCCGCGATCCGGAGAATCTCGTCACGCTTCGCCCGGATCAATTGAGCGGGATCGGCCAGTTGTTCCATTTCTTTCTATCTTAACGTGCGGGCTAATTTCTCAGGTAGCGGTCGATGGCGGCGGCGGCGCTCCGCCCTTCCGCGATCGCCCACACCACCAGCGATTGGCCGCGTCGCAGATCGCCGGCAGCGAAGACTCCAGGTGACGAGGTCATATAGCCGGCATCGGTCGCGACATTCCCGCGCGCGTCCAGATTCACGCTCAGTTGATCGAGTATCCCGCCGCGCACCGGCCCGGTGAATCCCATGGCCAGCAGGACCAGGTCGACATCCATTGTGAATTCGGTGCCCGGAATCGTCTCGAACTTCGGCGCTGGTCCCACGCGAACGGCGTGCAGTTTGCGCACTCGCCCGCGTTCGTCACCGCTGAAATCAGTGGTCGCTAGGCTCCAGTCACGGATCCCGCCTTCTTCGTGCGCGCTTTCCGCTCTGAGTTGCAGCGGCCACAAAGGCCAAGGCGTTTGAGGCCCGCGCTCGCTCGGCGGCATCGGCATAATTTCGAACTGATGCACCGACATCGGCTTCTGGCGATGCGATGTACCCAGGCAATCCGCGCCCGTGTCGCCTCCGCCGATAATCACCACGCGCTTACCGGTAGCGAGAATCTGGTTGGCCACTATATCTCCCGCGCATTTCCGATTCTGTTGCGGGAGAAACTCCATCGCGAAATGGATGCCCTTGAGTTCCCTCCCCGGAACGGTCAGGTCGCGAGGCTGCTCGGCGCCGCCCGATAGCAGGATGGCGTTGAAATCCTCACGCAGCTCCTCGCCAGGAATCGCTTCGCCGACATGGACGTTGGTGCGAAACTCGACGCCCTCGGCAATCATCTGCTTCAGCCGCCGGTCAAGCACCCATTTTTCCATCTTGAACTCGGGGATCCCATAGCGCAGCAATCCGCCGGCGCGATCGGCCTTCTCGAAGACCGTCACAGAATGCCCCGCGCGATTCAGTTGTTGCGCCGCCGCGAGCCCCGCCGGTCCCGAGCCGACGATGGCCACCCGCTTGCCCGTCCGCTCCAGTGGCGGCTCCGGACGAATCCAACCTTCGCGGAACCCGTGCTCGATGATCTGTTTTTCGATGACCTTGATCGCCACCGGTGGCTCATTAATGCCCAGCACGCAAGCGGCTTCGCAAGGCGCCGGGCAGATGCGTCCGGTGAACTCCGGGAAATTGTTGGTGGCGTGCAGCGCGCGAATCGCCTCGCGCCAGTGGTCGCGGTACACCAGATCGTTCCAATCCGGAATGACGTTGTTCAACGGACAGCCGTTGTGGCAGAACGGCACGCCGCAGTCCATGCAACGCGCGCCCTGGGTTTGAACTTTCTCGTCCGGAAAATCTTGGTAAACCTCGAACCAGTCGTTGACCCGCTCCGCGACCGGACGGCGCGGCGGAAGCTCGCGCGTGTGTTCCAGGAAGCCCGTGGTTTTACCCATGAGCGGCCTCTTGCCTCTCGGCAGGTTGAGCGATGTGCGCCGCCGGCCGGGGGACGTACTTCGGAATTCCGAGCACGCGCTTGTACTCGTGCGGGAAAATCTTGACGAACTTGGGAATCATGGCGCCCCAGTTTTCAAGAATCCACTGGCCGCGCGGGCTCGCGGTCGCGTCCACGTGCTTTTCGATTAAACTCTGAACCGTCCGCATATCCACCGGATCTTCGAGCGGCTCCAGATCCACGCTGGCCCGGTTACACAGCACGCTCGAGAACTCACCGGTCTCATCCAGCACATACGCGATTCCGCCGGTCATCCCCGCCGCGAAGTTGCGTCCCGCGCGGCCCAGCACGACCACCAATCCTTTGGTCATGTACTCGCAGCCATGATCGCCGACGCTCTCGACGACGGCAGTCGCGCCTGAATTGCGGACCGCGAATCGTTCGCCTGCCATGCCGTTGAAATAAGCCTCGCCGCTGGTCGCGCCGTACAACACCACGTTACCGACCAGCATATTTTCTTCCGGTAAGAATGTAGACGTCCGCGGCGGATAGACGATCAGCTTGCCGCCCGAGAGGCCTTTGCCGACATAGTCGTTGGCATCGCCCTCGAGCGTCAGCGTTACGCCCTTGGCCAAAAACGCCCCAAAGCTTTGTCCCGCCGAGCCGTTGAAGTCGAAGCGGATGGTATCATCCGGCAACCCCGCCGATCCATAGCGCCGCGCGATTTCGCCCGACAGCATGGCGCCGACGGTACGATGCACATTGCGGATAGGCATCTTGAATTCCACATGAGTGCCCTGCTCCAGCGCCTCGCGTGCATGATCGATCAGCTTATAATCGAGCGCCTGCTCGAGCCCGTGATCTTGCGCGATCGTACAGCGCCGGCCGACCCGGCGCGGCACTTGCGGATTATAAAGAATGCTCGAAAAATCCAGCCCCCGCGCCTTCCAATGATCGATGGCCTTGCGCATTTCAATCCGGTCCACGCGCCCTACCATTTCATCCATGGCGCGGAAGCCCAGCTTCGACATCCATTGGCGCACTTCCTCGGCGATAAAGAAGAAGAAGTTGATGACGTTCTCCGGTTGGCCCTGAAATTTCTTGCGTAGCGCCGGATCCTGTGTCGCGATGCCCACTGGACACGTATTCAAATGGCACTTGCGCATCATGATGCAGCCCATCGACACCAGCGGCGCGGTGGAAAATCCGAATTCTTCGGCGCCCAGTAGAGCTGCGATCGTGACATCGCGCCCGGTTTGCAGCTTTCCATCGGTCTGGACCCGGATGCGGCTGCGCAGATCGTTCATCACCAGCACCTGCTGTGTTTCGGCCAGGCCCAGTTCCCAGGGGACCCCGGCGTGCTTGATGGAAGTGAGCGGGGATGCGCCAGTGCCGCCGTCGTGGCCGCTGATCAGTACCAGATCGGCATGCGCCTTAGCGACGCCCGCGGCAACCGTCCCCACGCCTACCTCGGCCACCAGCTTTACGGAAATGCGCGCCTTGGGATTGGCGTTCTTCAAATCGTAAATGAGCTGCGCCAGATCCTCGATCGAATAAATATCGTGATGCGGCGGCGGCGAGATCAACTGCACGCCAGGAATCGAGTGACGAACGCGCGCGATCGTTTCGTCTACTTTGTGCCCGGGCAACTGACCGCCCTCCCCGGGCTTGGCGCCTTGCGCGATCTTGATCTGCAGCTCGTCGGCATTTACTAGATAATTGGTCGTCACACCGAACCGGGCCGAGGCCACCTGCTTGATGGCGCTGCGCCGCCAGTCCCCATTCGGATCGCGCTCGAAACGGGCTTCGTCTTCGCCGCCCTCGCCGGTATTCGATCTTCCCCCGATGCGGTTCATCGCGATGGCCAGCGTTTCGTGCGCCTCTTTGCTGATCGACCCGTAGGACATCGCGCCCGTCGCGAAGCGCTTGACGATTTCTGTCGCCGGCTCCACTTCTTCGATCGGCACCGGCTTTTCGGCCGGCTTCAGGTCCATCAACCCTCGCAAAGTGCACAGTTCGCGGCTCTGATTGTTGATCAGCGACGTGTACTCCTGGAACGTCTGGAAGCTCGACTGCCGCACCGCATGCTGCAGCTTGCTGACGGTCAGCGGATTGAACAGGTGATATTCGCCGCGCACGCGGTACTGATAATTTCCGCCGATAGCCAACTCCGTGTCGGCCTCAGAAACGTGCCGGAAGGCGTGGTCGTGCTTCATGCGCGCTTCGCGTGCCAGGACGTCGAGCCCGATGCCTTCGATGCGCGATGAGGTTCCCGTGAAATAGCGCTGAACCAGGGATTTGTTCAAGCCGATGGCTTCAAATACCTGCGCGCCGCGATAACTCTGCAGCGTCGAGATACCCATCTTCGAGAAGACCTTGAGCAGGCCCTTATTGATGGCCTTTTTGTAATTCTTGAGCGCCGTCTCGAAAGTAATGCCGCTGCCGAGATTGCCGCGCATAGCCTGATCTTCCAGCGTTTCGATCGCCAAATAAGGATTCACCGCGCTGGCGCCATAGCCGATCAGCAGGCAGAAGTGCATCACCTCGCGCGGTTCGCCGGATTCGATAATCAGTGCCACCTGCGTGCGCGTGCCTTCGCGAACCAGGTGATTGTGCACGGCCGATAGCGCCAGCAGGCTGGGAATGGGTGCGTACTCCTGGTCCGTGCCGCGATCGGAAAGAATCAGCAGTGTGTAGCGCGATTTCACAGCTAGCGAGGCACTGCGGCATAGTCCATCCAGGGCTCGCTCCAATTCTTTTTCGCCGCCGGCCACGCGAAACAACATCGGCAGCGTGTTGGCGAGCAGATCGCTGGTGGAAACTCGCCGCAGTTTTTCGAGGTCGCGATTGGTCAGCAGCGGATGCGGCAGCTTCAGCGTATGGCAGTGCTGGGAAGTCTCTTCTAAGATATTGCGCTCGGTGCCGATATAGCTGGTGAGCGACATCACCAGCTCTTCGCGAATCGGATCGATAGCCGGATTAGTCACCTGGGCGAACATCTGCTTGAAGTAATGGAACAGCGGCTGCGGCTTGTCCGATAAACATGCCAGCGGCGTGTCGGTGCCCATCGACCCCACGGCCTCGTCGCCGGTTGCGGCCATGGGCTGCATCAGCACGCGCAGATCTTCATCGGTGTAGCCGAAGGCGCGTTGCCGCATGACGATGCTGTCGAGGTCCGATTCGTACACGCGCGGCGGCTCAGGCAGGCTGTCGAGCGTGATCTGGCTCGCCTTCAGCCACTCGCCATAGGGCTGGCGGCTCCAGAGGCGTTCCTTCATCTCTTCGTCGGGAATGATGCGGCGCTCTGTGGTGTCCACCAGCAGCATCTTGCCGGGCTGCAGACGCCCCTTGAACTTCACCTCTTCCGGCTTCACGGGCAGTACGCCGGTTTCAGAAGCCATGATCACCAGGCCGTCATGCGTGACCAGATAACGTCCCGGCCGCAACCCGTTGCGGTCGAGCGTGGCGCCGATCACGCGGCCATCTGTAAAAGCTACGGCCGCCGGGCCATCCCAGGGCTCCATCAGCGAAGCATGATATTCGTAGAACGCCTTTTTCTCGGGCCGCATAGTCATGTCGGCGTCCCAGGCTTCTGGAATCAGCATGGTCATCACGTGCGGCAGGCTTCGGCCGGACAGCGTCAGTAACTCGACGGCGTTATCGAGCGATGCTGTATCGCTACCGCCCGCGGTGATGACCGGAAATACCTTCTTCAGGTCGTCGCCGAACAATTGCGATGCGAGCACTTTCGTCCGTGCGTGCATCCAGTTGACGTTTCCACGAACAGTGTTGATCTCCCCGTTGTGGCACAGGTAGCGGTACGGATGCGCCAGTTGCCAGGAAGGAAACGTGTTGGTGGAGAAACGTTGGTGAACCAGGCACAGGGCGCTGACAGCGTCGGGATCCGTGAGCTCGTTGTAAAACTCCGCGATCTGCGGGGCGAGAAGCAGTCCTTTGTAAATGATGGTGCGCGACGATAGAGAAGGAATGTAGAAGAAGCTTTTGTCCGGTAGATCGGACGCGGCGATTTCCGATTCCGCCCGCTTGCGGACGACATAGAGCTTGCGTTCCAACTCATCCTGCGTCATGCCGGAGGCGCCACGAATGAAGATCTGCTCGATATAAGGCTGCGAGGCTCGCGCCACGCGTCCAATGGCGTCGACATTCACGGGAGTGTCGCGCCATCCGAGAACGGTCAAACCTTCCTCGCGTGCGATCCGCTCCAGAATTCCTTCGGCCAGCAAACGGTGCGATGGCTCGACCGGCAGGAACACCATCCCGACTCCGTAATCGCCAATTGGTGGGAGTGTGAACCCTAGATCGGCGCATTCGCGCGCAAAGAATTTGTGCGGAATCTGGATCAGGATGCCGGCCCCGTCGCCGGTCTCCGGGTCGCAACCGCAAGCGCCGCGGTGCGCGAGGTTAATCAGGATCTGCAGGCCCTTGAGAATGATCTCGTGCGACTGCTCACCCTGAATATTGACCACGAAGCCGATGCCACAGGCGTCGTGTTCGTTTCTCGGGTCGTACAGACCCTGCTCGACTGGGAGGGCGGCCATGCTTGAGTATAGCAATCGCATAATATTAGATCAATAGAAATTTGTATTGACATAATATTAGATATTTTAATATACTGTGAATTACAGTGGACCTCGAACGAGCCAAGCTTTTCAGAGATATAGCCCAAAACCGCAGCTTCAGCAAGGGTGCCAAGCTGAATGGTATCAGTCAGTCGGCAGCCAGCCAGCATTTGCAGGATTTGGAGGACCAGCTAGGCATCCCACTGCTCGATCGCACGAGTCGTCCGCTCACGATGACCGACGGCGGGAAGCTGTATCTCGACTTGTGCCGCGACCTGCTACGACGGCAGGATGAGTTTCAAGCGGCGCTGGAGCGAATGAAAGCGGAAGTGGAGGGCACGGTTCGCGTTGCTTCCATCTACTCGGTCGGGCTGTCAGAGATGTCGCAGCTCGAGCAAGAATTCTCCCGACGGTATCCGGAAGCGCATTTGCAAGTGGAATACTTGCGGCCCGAAAAGGTCTACGAAGCAGTGGTCACCGATCGCGCCGATCTCGGATTGTTGAGCTACCCGGAAGCGACCAAGGAAGTCACGGTGCTTCCCTGGCGGCAGGAAGAGATGGTGGTGGCGGCGTCACCTTATCATGCCTTGGCCGCCAAATCGGAAGTGCGGCCGGAGGACCTGGAAGGGCTCGACTTTGTCGGCTTCGATGAAGACCTGCCCATTCGCCGCGAAATCGACCGCTTTCTGCGCGAGCATCACGTGGAGGTGAATCTGACGCTCCATTTCGACAACCTGCAGATGATCAAAGAAGCGGTGGCTCACGGCGAGGGCGTCAGCATTATGCCGGCGCGCATCATGGAGGAAGAGGTGAAACAGGGGCGCCTGGTACCGATTCCGATTTCGATTTCGAGCCTGCGGTTGTACCGTCCGGTCGGGATAGTGCATCGGCGCAAGAAGCGCTTCCATCGAGCCGGGCAAGCGTTCCTGGATCTGTTGCGGGAGCCGCCGGCGGGATGGAATCCAGCGTTAAGCGAGGCGTGAGCCGTTACGATAAAAGAACATGCGGTTTCTAGGGGCGGTACTACTTTGCTTCGTGTGTGCCAGTCATCTGGCCGCGCAAGGCGATTTTTATCTGAAAGATGGCGACACGGTTGTTTTCTACGGCGATAGCATCACCGATCAACGTTTATATTCGACATTTACCGAGGCGTATGTTCTCACACGATTCCCGAAGCTAAACATCCGCTTTATTCACTCCGGTTGGTCGGGCGACCGGGTTGACGGAGGCGTCGGTGGTCCCATCGATACCCGGCTCAAGCGCGATGTACTCGTTTATCACCCGACGGTTGTCACCATCATGCTCGGAATGAACGACGCCGGCTATCGGCTGTTCGACGACGCATTATTCAAAAGTTACAGGACCGGGTATGAACATATCGTGCAAACCCTGAAAGTGGCCGCGCCGAAACTGCGCCTGACCGCTATCCAGCCCTCGCCTTACGACGATGTGACGCGGCCGCCACAATTTGAAGGCGGCTACAACAATGTGCTCATCAGTTACGGCAAATTCGTGTGCGAGCTTGCCAGCCGCGAGGGGATGCTGTGCGCCGATTTGAACACCAGCGTGGTCACCGCATTGCGCGCAGCAAACCAAGCCGATCCCGCGCTGGCGCAAAAATTAATTCCAGACCGCGTGCATCCCTCAGTCCCCGTTCATCTTCTCATGACCGAGGCACTGTTAAAGGCCTGGAACGCGCCTGCCATTGTGTCCGACGTCGAGATCGATGCCTCCTCGCTAGCAGTGCGAAAGGCGGTCAATACGTCGATCACGGCACTCTCGAACGACAACGGAATCGCATGGACGCAGGTTGACAACTCGCTTCCCATGCCAATCGAGACCTTTCCCTCGGAAGAGCTGGTTCACTTGGCGCTCCACTCCTCGGACTTCATGGACGCTCTGAATCGTGAAACGCTGGCGATCACCGGTCTTGCGCCGGGTCGTAAATACGCGCTCAAGATCGACGGGCAGGCGATCGCCACTCACTCGGCCGGCGAGTGGAGCGCCGGCGTGGACCTGAGTGAAGCAAATACTCCAATGTCTAAGCAAGCCGTGGATGTCCTCCAATTGATTTATCGCCATAATAATCTGCATTGGGCGCGTTGGCACATGATCCAGACTTCGTTCGAGACCGACCAGCCGCCGAGCATGGATCGAGCGATGGCGGCACTCGATACTCTTGATGCTGAAGTCGCTGCCATGGCACGCGCGAAAGCTCAGCCGAAGGCGCATCGCTACGAGTTGGTTGCGGTGGAATAGTGGAAGCTCGACAACGGAAGCACGATGAAAAGGAAACGGTCGGGCCTAATCCGACGGGCGCTGCAGGAATATCCGAAGCGTCGGCATGTCTCTGACTTGGATGAGCAGGACCGGCGAGGCTACGAAGCTCAGCCCCAGAAAAAAGCGGAAATCAAGGCTTGGGAGGGCGCAGCGGTATGGCCGGAAGACTGAACCGAGGCGATGTTCATCTGTGCAATTTCGCCCCACCGGATAAGCAACGACCCGTCCTAATCCTGACTAGAGACAGTGTTGTCGGACATCTTTCGAGTGTAACCGTGGCGCCGATTTCCTCCACGATACGCGACGTGCCTTCGGAAGTCACCCTAGGAATATCCGACGGAATGAAGGGACCCTGTGCCGTCAATCTACACAACGCCGTCACCGTTTCGCAGGACCGCCTGGGTCGGCGGGTGGCCAGCTTGAGTGCCTGGCGAATGCATGAAGTTTCCGCAGCTTTGCGATTCTCGCTCGGGTGCGGCTGACAGGAGTAGGCGGCACTCCAGTTTTCCATCGGATTGTTCACGCAGCCTTGCCGCGGATGCTGAAGTGATAGACCAGCGCGCCGGCGGCAACGGTCAGCGCGGCCACTGCCGAAACGCCGGGACGAAGCTTAAAAGCCAGGATCGTGATCCAAACACCCATGGCGACAAAAAACGCCGGTATTAGCGGATAGGCGAAATTCACGACCCCCAGCTTATGCCAGCCCTGCCGCCGGCGGAAGACAAAAATCGAAGCGACGGACATCACGGCGAAGAAGTTCAGCAGCAGGCCGATGTACATAAGCAGATCGACGAAGGGGCTAATGGTCATGACCATCGTGCAAATGGCCTGCGAGATGATCGCGATGACGGGTGTGTGCCACCGCGGATCGACTCGCGCCGCCGCGGGAAAAAAAGCGCCGTTCTTGGCCATCGCATAATAAACTCGCGGCCCGATGGTGGACATGGCATTCACCGTCGCCAGCAGCGACAGCATCATGGCCGCGCTGAAGAATCCGGCGACAGCAGGACCGAACAAATTGGTGGCGGCGAGTGCGCCGATGGCAACCACACCTTTCATCTTTTCTAGCGGCACGGCGTAAATGAAGACCACATTGAGAAGAATGTAAAGTACCGCGACTAGCGATGTGCCGAAAGCCAACGAAAGTGGCAGCGTTCGAGCCGGTTGCTGCAGTTCTTCGGCCACATAGGTCGCCGCATTCCAGCCGCTATAGCCAAAATAGATGAACAAGAGACTTACGAAGAATTGCAAAAAGATCGGGTTGGAAGAAGTTCGGCTGGCGGTTTGGGCGAAGTTGCCCCAGCTTCCGTCTCCGAACGCGAACCCGGCCACCAGGAAAATCAGAATCACCAGAACCTTTACGGAAGTGAGCACGTTCTGCACTCTCGCCGCGCGGCGTACGCCCAGGCAGTTAAGGATCGCGAACACAGCAATGAGCGCGCAGGCCAGCAGTTGCGGCAATCCGAGCTTGAACTCCCAGGCGCCGGAACCAAAGAAGTGTCGCCCGTTCTCGAGCTTGAACGCGGGATAGAAGTGTCCGAAGTAATCCGAGAATGCCAATGCCGCGGCCGCGATCGGCGCCGAGAAGCCGGCGAAGAACGACACCCAGCCGCTCATGAAGCCCCAGGTTGGACCATAGGCCTGCGTGAGGTAAACGTATTCGCCGCCGGAACTGGGAAAGTTAACGCCCAGCTCGGAGTAGCAGAATGCGCCGGCCAGCGCGCAAACGGCGCCCACGGCCCAGATCAGCAGCACCAATTGAACCGAGCCGAGGTCGCCCGCCAGGAATCCTGTGGTGGTCAGAATTCCAGAACCGATCATATTGGAAACCACCAGCGCCGTAGCACTGACGAGTCCGAGTTGTCGAAGAAGTGTTGTAGTTTGAGTTGTCAATGGCTTTCCGCGGTCGAAAGGCTGGAGCGCACCAGCGACTGTCCACCGTCGCATACATAGATGGCACCGGTGATGTAGGCGGCCGCGTCCGAGCAGAGAAACAGCGCCAGGTCGGCCAGCTCATCTTTGGTTCCAAAGCGCCGTAGCGGAACTGCGTCTTCTATTTTGCGGCGAATTTCGGGAGTCGGCGCCAGCCGCCGCATTCCCTCCGTCTCATCGGTAGGACCAGGCGTGATGCAGTTGGCGCGAATGCCCTCCGGCCCCCATTCGATGGCCAGCGTTCGCGTGAGAAGATCGACGCCGGCCTTGGCGGCGCAGACGTGCGATTGATTCGCAATCGGCATAGATGCATGGGACGCCGAGATGCTGATGATGGTTGCGCCCGGTTTGCGTAGATGCGCGTAGGCGGCCCGGCAAGTGTTGAACGTTCCAAGAAGATCGATATCGATCACCGCCTTGAAGGCGTTGGCGGACATGCCCAGCACCGGCGCGGGAAAATTTCCCGCCGCGCCGCATACTAGAATGTCGATCTCGCCGAATTGGTCGCGAGTTTTTTGAAGCGCCGCTTCGACGGCGGGATAATCGCGCACGTCGAGCGAGGCGGTAGCCGCCGTTCCTCCGGAAGATTGAATGGCGGACGCCGCGGCATCCAGCTTCTCCTGCTTGCGGCCCACCAGCATAACTTTGGCTCCGTGCTCGGCGAACCGTTCCGCCATCCTCTGCCCGATGCCGCTGCCTCCTCCGGTGACGAATGCGGTCTTACCCGCGAGCAGGCGATCCCGGAAGACACTGGCCATCGATCAGCAAATGTACCACACTGCGCTAACGTGCGATTCTCGAAGGATGAATTTCCCACGGATACTGGTCACGATTGCGGTGTTGACGGCGATGTCCGGATGCACTCTCCAGCGCGCACCGGCGCCGGGGCGTCTCGATCAAGCCGGTTTCCAGAAGCTCATTGGAACTCTTACCGACGGCTGGAATTCCAACAACGCGCGCCAGGCGGCCGACTGCTTTACCGATGATGCGATGTTCAGCTCGCCGCCGAATCCTGAGATCCGGAAGGGGCGCCCACAGCTGTTCGAGTTTTTCGGCGGCGAGAAAGGCCGCCCAAAGACCATGTCTATCTTATGGCACCATCTGATCTTCGACCCGGCTTCACAGATCGGCGCCGGCGAATACACCTTCACTTATCGGGTTAGGACTCACGGAATGGTGATTCTTCGCGTCGTGAACGGCAAGATTGCCAACTGGCGGCAATACGAATTCGAGTCGCGGATGAATTGGGAAGAGATGGTCAGCGAGAACCGGTTCTAAATTACAAAACGAAGCCAAGTGTCCGGAATCGGACAGTCTTCGAGAAGGAACTATCTTTGTTTTCAAACGATAACGGCGGTGGGCCGATTGCTGGAGAACGTGTATGATCAACCCGGTCGAAGATCTGCGCTACGCATTTCGAGGCTTGCGCAAGAGCCCGATGTTCACGATCGTAGCGCTGCTATCGCTCGGGTTGGGCATCGGCGCGAACACGGCCATCTTCAGTCTGATGGACCAGGCACTGCTGAGGTCCCTTCCGGTGAAGCACCCCGAGCAACTGGTTTTGTTCAGTGCCAGTGGGCCGAGGCGTGGGCAGGTCAACACCAGCTACGGCGATATTTACACGTTTTCGTACCCGATGTATCGCGATTTTCGCGACGGAAACCGGGTTTTTAGCGGGCTTTTGGCGCGATTTCCGATCAGTTTCAGCATGAGTTGGCACGATCAGACCGAACGGGTCTATGGCGACCTGGTTTCCGGCAATTATTTCGATGTGCTGGGCGTACACGCCGCAATCGGGCGCACATTCACACCCGAAGAGGACCGCAGGCCCGGCGCCAATCCGCTGGTAATCCTGAGTTACGGATACTGGAAGCGGCGTTTCGGCGGGGATCCGGGGGTATTGAATCAGACCATTACGCTCAATGCGCATCCGATGACGATCGTCGGAATCGCGCAGCCTGGTTTCAATGGTGTGGGCGTGGGAGAGGCCCCCGAGGTTTTCGTGCCGATGATGATGCGGAGCCAGATGTCGCCGGACATGAACGACCTGGAGGACCAGCGTTCGATGTGGCTGAATATTTTCGGACGTTTGAAGCCCGGCGTTTCGCGCGAGCAGGGCGAAGCAGCGATGAATACATTCTGGAAGCCGATTCTGGAGGCGGAAGCAAAGGACTTGAATTTCTCGCAGCGGATACGGGAACGGTTTGAAAAACGCCACCTTTCTCTGCTCCCCGGCGGGAAGGGAATATCATCCGCTTCCGCGCAAATCAGTTCGGCAATTGTAGTCCTGATGGGGATGGTCGGATTGCTGCTGCTAATCGCCTGCGCGAACGTGGCGAATCTATTGATAGCGCGCGCATCGGCACGGCAGCGTGAGATCAGCATACGGCTGGCCATGGGCGCGAGCCGGTTCCGGTTGATCCGACAATTGCTGGTGGAAAGCCTTGTGCTGGCCTTGGGCGGCGGCCTTCTGGGGTTGTTGGTCGCGGAATGGACCGGCGAAGCGCTACTGAAGTTTCTGCCATCTGATCCGTCCATGATGGGTATATCGAGCCAGCCGGACGGGCGCGTCCTGTTGTTTGCACTGGCGCTCTCGGTGATGACTGGTGTCATGTTTGGCATCGTCCCAGCGCTGCAGGCCACCAAAACCGATCTGGCTTCAACGCTGAAAGATCAGGCTTCCGGCGTGGTGGGAGGTGGCTTGGGACATCTGCGCCTTCGAAAAAGCCTGGTGGTTACGCAAGTCGCGCTGTCATTAATGTTGCTGATTGGCGCAGGACTGTTCGCTAGAAGTCTCTACAACCTCAAAAACATTGACGCTGGTTTTCATACCGATCATCTGATCTCCTTCGCCGTACAGCCATCGCTGAACGGATACAGTCAGGAGCGGATGCGCAGCCTGTTCGAGCGGCTTCGGGAGAACATCGGGCGTCTGCCCGGCATCCGGACGGCTTCGATGTCCGAAGTGGGGCTGCTTTCCGGAGACAACGAGTCTACCTCGATCGAGATCGAAGGCTATCAAGCGAAAGAGGACGAGGACATGAATGTCTTTCAAGACAAGATTGGGCCCGGCTTCTTCGCTACCCTGGGCATCCCACTCCTGGCGGGCCGCGATTTCACGAATGCGGATGGGCCGAAAGCGCCTCTGACAATTATCGTGAACGAACGTTTTGCGCGGCACTTCTTTGGGGATCAAAACCCGATCGGCCGGAGGATTCACTTTCGCCGTGAAAAGGACAGCCTCGAAATCGTAGGCGTAGTCCGAGACGGAAAAATCGTCGAGCTTCGGGAAAAGCCTCTACGTTGCGTCTATTTGCCTTACGCTCAGAGCCAGGTCCAGTACATGACCTTCTATGCGCGGACCACCCAGGAGCCATCTGTCATGACCCAAACGCTGCGTGAGGAAGTGCGCCGGCAGGATCCCAACCTGCCGATTTTCAATGTAAAGACGATGGAAGACCAGATCGATGAGTCGCTGTTTATGGATCGGTTAGTAGCGGCGTTATCGGCTAGCTTCGGAGCATTGGCGACACTGCTGGCTGCCGTGGGGCTGTACGGAGTAATGGCGTACATGGTTGTGCGCCGCACGCGTGAAATCGGGATTCGGATGGCCCTGGGAGCGGACCGGCGACAGGTGCTGCGGTTAGTGATGAAGGAAGTGGTTGCGGTGGTAGTGGTGGGCATCGGAATCGCGGTGCTGGCTTCGCTGGCGATGGGCCGGCTGATTCAATCACAGCTTTTGGATGTCAGCGCACGTGATCCATGGGTCATGGCCGCCGCCACCCTGACGCTGGCCGTGGTAGCGCTCTTCGCTGGCTTTTTACCGGCGCTACGGGCCACGCGCGTGGATCCACTGACGGCGCTGCGATACGAATGACGCGCCGCTAACGGTTGAGCCAGGGCCGCACGATCCGGTACTCGGGAACAGCCGTCGCCGAAGCCCGGTGGATGCGAACCAGGTCGCGCCGCAAGAGGCGCCGAATTCCGACCTGCACAGCGCTCTTGGACAGGCCGGTAGCATAGGCAATCGCTTGATGGCTGAGTCGCGCGGTCTTCACACGGCGGCCAACGGTCTTGCTCCACAAATGCAGGTACAACAAATAGGCCGAGGGGGCGTGATCGTGTCCAGCAAGGTCGCGCATCAAGACGTCCAGAACATAGTCGTCAATTTTCATCAGCTATAGTATTTATTACTATAGCCAAAAGAATCAGATTGCAACCAGAAAGAAAGTTCCTTACGCTGATGGCATGATCAAATCCGTTAGCGTGGTCAGCATTCCCGTTCGCGACCAAAGCAAAGCGCTCGAATTCTACACGAAAAAGCTGGGCTTCCAAATTCTAACTGACCAGCCTTTTGGCGCCCAGCGCTGGATCGAGCTCTGCGTCCCCGGCTCAGAAACCAAACTAGCTTTGTTCACGCCGCCGGGCCAGGAAAGCCGGATCGGAACATTTTCGAACATCGGCTTCTTCACCGACGACATGGATAAGACCTACCAGACACTGGCCGCGCGCGGCGTCGAATTTGAAAAGCCGCCTAAGAAAGAGTCCTGGGGGACGTCAGCGGTCTTCAAAGACATGGACGGCAACACCTTCGCCTTGTCGTCGAAGTAGCCGGACATCATTTCTCAAGGGCTTCCAAAAACAGCTTGCGCCAGGCGTCGCCGTCCGCATCCACGGCCACCTGCGCGTTAGGACGGCCCGCAATCTGGACCGTTCGCCCGGCTTCGGGAGGGTCCTGCCGGATATCGATGTGGAGATTGATGGTCTTTACAACGGCTGGATGCAGAAGCGCGACGGCCGCAAGAGGGTCCCAGGCATAGAAGAAGCCCGCTTGGATAAATGCACGATCCGTCTCGAGCACCTGGGCTACAACCCTCGCCAGCGGCGAGCGCGCGCCGGACTGGAATTTAGCCAGGAATACGGAGTCAACTGGAACTTTGTTGGTTGCGTCGAGCGGGATGAGGCGGATCGGAACGCCGAACCGAAAGACCATGCGCGCGGCCACAGGATCGACGAAAATGTTCCATTCGGCGGTGGTGTTGTTGGTCTTGAACACGCCGCCATCTCCGAGGTTGCCCGGAACACGCACTGCGCCGCCCATGATCACGATCTCTTCAATCGCGCCCGCGGCCGACGGCTCGCGCTTCAAGGCCTCGGCGAGGTTGGTCAAGGGACCGAGAGCCAGAATCCGCACCGGGCGGGTTTGATCTCTAAGGCGTTCGATCAAATAATCGGCTGCGTGCTTTGATTCCGGAGGCCGCGATGATGCAGGAAGCGTGACGCCGGGAAGGTCATCGGAGATCTTGCGCCACTCGGCGGGAAACTCGGCCTTTCCCTGGAGCGGCGTGCCGCGTCCGGCGAATACCGGAATATCTTTGCGGCCGGCCAGATCAAGTAAACGGACGATGTTCTTCGCGCCGGCATCGGGATGGGCGAGGCCGTTTACCACCGTGATAGCGTCGATGCGGACACTGGGCTGGGATGCGAGAAAAGCGATAGCCATGAGGTCGTCCGTACCCGCGTCGGTATCGATGAGGATGGGATGCTGGGCTTGAGCCGTTAATACAAAACACAAAGGGAAAAAAAAGCGGAGCGGACCCATCAGAAAGGTACAGGATAGCAATAATTGCGTTCACACGAATGTGAACGCGGCACGCAGGAGTGCGTGCGCTACGTCGTTTTGGAAGTCAGAGCTTTGGGATAAACCATCACACCGCTCTCGGAGGCGCGGAAGATTTTGTAGAGGATCTGGTTGGTCGGCAACTGGCTCTCCAGATAATCGACCCCCTCGGCGCTGATGATGAAGCTGCTGCGATCGTCCTGCACGACGAAGCGCTTGGCGCGGAGATACCAAAGCGCGAACAGCAACCGCTCGCGCGGGAACGCCATGATGTTCTCCATGTCCAGCAAGGACAGTGCGCCGAAATCCGGATTCGCGCGCCGCTTGCTGTAGAGCAGGCATAGCACTCCGATGCGGATCTTGGCTTCTGAATCGATGCCATCCGCGAATTCCCTGCCTAGAAAAATGGCGAGCGGCCCTGCAGGAGACACCTGGAACTGCTTGTCGTACTCAGCGCGCTTGGCAGGATCGCGCAGGATCTGATAGGCGTCGCTTAGTACCCGGAATTTTTCCGCATCGCCGGTGGCTTGGTTGTCCGGATGATAGCGCCCAGCGAGTATCCGATAGACCCGTTCGATGGTCTCGATCTCGGCGTGGGGATTAATCTGAAGCAGGTCGTAATAGTTGACGGCGGCTGGCTCGAGCGGCATCCTGCGTACTTATCGGCAGGATCGGGCAGTTGGCAATAGGGTACTACGCTAATTGCGGTAAGGCCTGCTCCAGCGCCTCGACGAAAAAGTACTCGCCCCACATCACCGATTCATCGACGCCCAGTTCCTTGTGCAGGTGATAAACACCGCCTTTAAGAATGCCTTCCCACTTCTTATCTTTCTTGGCAAGATGCTTCTCGCACAGGGTGCGCAGGATGAGAATCGCGGTCGACCAATAGTAGTGGCCCTTCACCGGATCGTGCAACAGCCGGCACAGACGCAGCAGACCGGACGCGGCGATGGCGGCCGAGGAGGTATCAAGCAGCTTGCGGCTTTCAGGGGGCGCGTTGAAATCCCAGGGCGGTACGCCGTCACTGTTGGAGTGAGTGACATAATAGTCGGCACACGACTCGGCGGTTTCGAGGAACCGCGGATCACGGCTATACTCGTAGACGTTCCCAAATCCGTACAACGCCCACGCTAGCCCGCGCGACCAGCAAGAGTCCCCACGATAGCCTTGCTGCGTGGCCTGGCGGAGGAACTCGCCCGTTTCAAGATCGAAGATACCTTCGTGGGCCGTCGAGCCATCACCGCGGACCAGAACGCGCCGTGTGGTCAGGCAATGCCGCAGCGCGATGTCGCGCAATCGGCGGTCAGCCGTTTCGCGCGCCGCGAAAAAGATGATGCCGACGTTCATCATGATGTCGATGAAGAGCGAATTCTCAGCCACGAACGATCGCAAGTATTGACCATTTTCCTGAAAGCGCATGGCCTGTGTCTTGCCGGCCTCGATGATCACGTTCTTGAGCTTGGGATCGTGCGTAACTTGATACCAACGGTAGTAGGTGGGCATGAACAGGAAGCCGAGATCGTGGACATCGCGATCGTGCTTGCGAGCCTCGATGGGCGCGCTGTAGCGAATGGCCTGCTCCTGCCAATACTTGCTGTCATCGCCGTTGTGCGCGGGCCGCTTTTGGAAAAGCCACATCATGCCGGGTAGAAAACCTTCGCACCAGTTGGTCCAGACCGGACCTTCGTGCTTCCAGCGGCCGTTGCTGGTGTACATCGGATAGAAGTCGGGATGGTTTTCGATGAGCTTGCGAACCTGCTGGCGGGCAAAGCGAAACGCTTCGTCGAATTGCTCGCGGTCGGTTTCAAGAAGAAATTGAATCATTAGGCACTGTTCAACGAACTAAACGGCAACCTTGGGCGGCGGCAGGTCTCGGGCGGGGCAGCTCGATTCAAAACCTTGCGCCTTGTGGTGACCATCGCAGAACGGCTTGTTTTCCGACAGGCCGCAGCGGCAGAGCGATATCACCGTCCGTCCGGCGAGCCCAAATTCTTTTCCTTCGGGATCGTGGATCGTAAAATCCCCCTCAATGCGGATCGGTCCGTTGTTGTTTACTGTGATCTTTGTGGAAGCCATCACAGCGATGGTATCAAACCCGGCTCTGAGCGAGATTTGTGAGGGTTTCTTGCAAGCGGGCTGCTAGTTCGGTATCGACGCATCGAATTTCTTCAAGCAACCGATCCATTACGGCCTGGAAAGCCCGCGAAAGTTCAGCGGTGTCGAGTTGTCGAACCAGGGAGCTTTCGAATTGAGCGGTCAGTCCGCTTGGCAATTGATCCACCCCACGGGCGTGGACACCAGGAAGGCCGTGGCGAATCGAAGCCAGGGCAAGCGCGTGGTCGCGGATACCACTGATCATGTATTCGGCTTGCCATAACTTTCGTCTCGCGATGCAACTTCGGGCATGCAGCGCGTACAGCCATCCCCAGCCGATGAGGTCCGAAGGCTGCGGTCGCGGGGTGTGTCGAGGCTCATTCGCCTTCCCGAACATAAGCCGGAACGTCGGCGCCAAGGCTCGAAATTCCGCGGCGCAGACGAAGGCAAGATCCACCTGTAAAGTGCTCGGCAGGAGAAATACTCTGTAAATCCACGCGCCGGCCTTCACGTCCAGATGGTGCAAGGCCAAATGCTGATCGTACATACAAGCCGTCCAGTCGGAGAGCACGTTCGGAAGCTCGGCGGCATCGAAGACGCCAAAAGCGAGGTCAATGTCCGACCACCGGTCTTCGCGCTCTTCCGCAGCCGAACCAGTGATCGCCGCGCCACTAATGCGAGAATCACGGGAGGCGCGATCAAGAAGATCCGAGCGCAGGCGAG
>Ga0210386_10001258_pt1 | contig 22806 bp, 22 predicted proteins | sample IncBWH32OmetaG_FD_160091 | JGI IMG/M metagenome (GOLD analysis project Ga0210386, IMG submission 160091) | Forest soil microbial communities from Barre Woods Harvard Forest LTER site, Petersham, Massachusetts, United States - Inc-BW-H-32-O ...
CGGCGTTTGCGCCAAAGCCGAGCTCGAGGAGGCCGCAACGAATGGAAGCGCTGCCGCGGTTTGCAGCACGGTCCTGCGATCGGTCATCGGCATATGAAAAGGCTCCTCGGCGAGATCTGTTTTTGCTGGCAGTCAGAATAGCCCGGTGCGCCCCGGCTATCCAGCCGATCGCCCGGATTCGATTCAGGGAATGCCGAAAACAAGAACATCGATCTTATGTCCGGGCCATTCCCAAGTTCTGTTTCCCGGACTAGGCTCCCCCTGCAAGCGTCGGCTAACGGCGCGCCCGCGGAATACCGCGACGGGACGGCTGGACGTAATCCACCGCCCACGATTAAGGGAGCTGCACGCTTATGAACCAACCCTTCACCTTGAACGTCAACGGCCAGACTCACACGGTCCATTCCGTTCCGGACATGCCGTTGCTCTATGCCTTGCGCAACGATGTCGGCCTCAACAATCCACATTTCGGCTGCGGACTGGCGCAATGCGGCGCCTGCACCGTGCATGTCGACGGCCAGCCGACGCGCTCCTGCGTGACGCCGTTGTCCGCGGTCGGTGAGGCCAAGGTCGTGACGCTGGCCGGCCTTGGTACGCCGGAAAAACCCCATCCGCTGCAGACGGCTTATGTCGAGGAGCAGGTGCTGCAATGTGGCTACTGCATCAACGGCTGGCTGATGACCGCGGCCGCCTTTCTGCGCGACAACAAGAAGCCAACCGAAGCACAGATCCAGGACGCGTTGTCCGGACTGAAGTGCCGTTGCGGTACCCACATCAGCATCCTCAAGGCGGTCAAGCGTGCCGCCGAGATGATGGGTTAAGGGGGCGCGCCATGACAAAATTTGAAAAAAAGGCTTCGCTCACCCGCCGCTCGGTCCTGCTCGGCGGCGGCGCCCTGGTGGTGTCGATCGGCGCGGGCGTCACGCTCGACACCGTGCTGACGATCGGTCAGGCTTTCGCGCAAGGCACCAAGCCGCCGCTGACGCCCGACCAGCTATCCTCCTACATCGCGGTGAATGGCGACGGCTGGGTCGCAGCCTATTTCGGCAAGATGGACATGGGCCATGGTCTGCATGTCGCGATCGGTCAGATCGTGGCGGAAGAACTCGACGTTCCCTTCGAGAGCGTCAAAGTGTTCATGGCCGATACGGCTACCTCGGTGAACCAGGGCGGCGCCTCCGGCTCCACCGGCATCCAGCTCGGCGGCAAGCAGATGCGTATGGCGGCGGCGGAAGCGCGGCGCGTGCTGGTCGAGATGGCCGCCGCCTCGTTGTCGATCCCGGCCGACAGGCTCGTCGTCAATGACGGCGTCGCCAGGGCCGCCGACGACAGGTCAAAGAGTATCTCCTATGCGCAGCTGATCGGCGGGCAATATTTCAATGTCCAGCTCGACTGGAACAGGCAGTACGGCAACGCGCTGTACGCGCCCGGCAAGGCGCAGCCCAAGAAACCCAGCGAGCACAAGATCGTCGGCCAGCCGATCAAGCGCGAAGACATAGCTCCGAAAGTTTTCTGCCAGGAAGACTTCTGCACCGACGTCAAGGTGCCGGATATGGTGCACGGCCGCATGATCCGTCCGGCGGTGGCCGGCGCAATCCCGGTGAAGGTCGACGACAGCGCCATCAAGGACATTCCGGGCGTCAAAGTGGTCTGGCAAAAAGGGTTCCTCGGCGTGGTCGCCGACAAGGAATGGGACGCGATCCAGGCGGCGGGGAAGCTGAAGGTCGAATGGTCGAGCCAGGAGCCGCCGTTCCCGGAACAGGCGTCGCTGTTCGATCACATTCGAAACGCCTCCGTGCGCAAGCGGGTGGTGGAACAGCAGAACGGTGACGTCGACGCGGCGTTCAAAACGGCGGCCAAGGTGATCGAGGCCGACTACGAATGGCCGTTCCAGTCACATGCCAGCATGGGCCCGGCCTGTTCGCTGGTCGAGATCAAGGACGGCAAGGTCACCTGCTGGAGCGGGACGCAAAAATCCCATTTCGTGCAGAGCGGGTTAGCCGCCGTGCTGCAGGTGCCGGTCGACAAGGTGCACGTCATCTTCAAGCCGGGTCCGGGCTCCTATGGCCGCAATGACGCCGACGATTGTGCGATGGATGCCGCCGTGCTGGCCCAGGCGGTCGGCCGTCCGGTGCGGCTGCAATACATGCGCGACCAGGGTACCGGCTGGGATCCGAAGGGCCCGGCCTCGACCCACAAGGCCAAGGCCGGCCTCAACGCCGCCGGCGAGGTGATCGCTTACGAGTTCACCAGCAAGGCGTTCTCGCGCGTGGACGTCGATACCAATGGCGGCAAGCCGCCGGACACGTTGACCGGCCAGACTCTGGGTGTGGCCTTGAAATCCGGCGATGGCTTCGGCGTGCCGGCGGAATCCTATGCCGTCGACAACAAACGTCTGGCCTGGGAGACCATTCCGCCGTTGCTCGACCGCGCGTCGCCGCTGCGTACCTCGCATCTGCGCGATCCGGTCGGACCGCAAATCCACTTCGCCAGTGAGTCCTTCATCGATGAGGTGGCGGCGGCGGTCAACGCCGATCCGATCGAGTTCCGCCTGCGTCATATCAAGGAGCCTCGCGATGTCGCCGTCATCAAGGCGGCGGCGCAGAAGGCCAATTGGGAAACGCGGCCGTCGCCGCGCCGCGATCAGACCGGCACCAGGGTGTCCGGCCGTGGCATCGCCTACGCCCAGCGCACCGGCACCCGCGTCGCCGTGATCGCCGAGGTCGATGTCGATCGCTCGACCGGCAAGATCTGGGCGCGCAAGTTCACGGTGGCGCATGATTGCGGGCAGATCATCAATCCCGACGGGCTGGTGAAATGCGTCGAAGGCAACATCGTGCAGGGCGTCAGCCGCGCGTTGTGGGAAGAGGTGACCTTCGACCGCAACGCCGTGACCAGCGTCGATTGGGTTACCTATCCGATCCTCGACATCACGGAGACGCCGGGCCAGGTCGACGTGGTGCTGATCAATCACCCGGAGATCGCGCCGTCCGGCGCCGGCGAACCGTCGATACGTCCGGTGGCCGCCGCGATCGGCAATGCTATTTTCGATGCTACCGGCGTGCGGATCCGGCGTGTGCCGTTCTCGCCGGAACGGGTGAAAGCGGCACTGTCGTAAGGTGCTGTCGTAAATCGGCCGCTATGTTCGCGGCGTGTTTGTTTCGCGCGATGCTCCCTCAACACCCGCTGGGGGAGATTCCTCCGAAAAGACTGCCTGGACTTGATGCGCCCACGGTTGAAGGAATCGCGGGAGAGCAGAGCGTCCCCAAAGCGACGATTTGGGAGTGAGAAACGGGGCGAATTTTGAACTCAGGACGCTAGCAAATCCCGCCCGGCGCGGGTGAGACGGCGCGCGCGCAAGGTCGCGTATTTGATGGCAACGGCGATCGCCGCGCGCTCATTCGTCTCGAGGGCGATTTTCTGGGCTAACATGACATCGCCTGCCACAAGATCGCCCTCGGGCACGAAACACCACGCGCAAACCGGCCGACCGGCGTTGTCGAGTTGCTCGACATTCGCCTGTTTGCCGTATTGGATCCGATAGGTCGTCCCGCTGTCGCTGCCGATTACCTCGAAATATCCATGTTTCTCGTAGCTTCGGAGCTGCTCCGGCGAGAGCCAATTCTTCAACAGCATCAGGCCGCGAACATTGCTCTCCAGTTCGAAGATGTTACGGCCTCTGCCATGTCGCGCCCGCCGAAATTCGCCGAGCGCGATCAATCCCGTAAGACACCAGACGAGCAGGAACAACACCATCGCAATCATCGGCAAAGCGAACATGCGCGTTGCCATTGCGGTGTCCAGGTTCATGAATTTCCGTCAGCCACCGACAAGTCGCGGATGAAACAGCGTCTCTTCCGCGGAAGGATCAAAGCTGCGGATAATCCGCTGTTCACCGGGCCCGGTACGAACCGCGGCGGTGAAACCGGCGTCGGTCAATTCCATGAAACGTTTCTTCGCTTCCTCGACTGCAGCGCGATCACCGGCGTCGAACCTGTGCCGGGTGTCGCCCGTGCGGTCCATCACAATCTGAATTGCCATGGGGAACTCCGTTTGCTGAGGGCGTAGGCCCCGATTCTAGGCAAGGATTGCGGCAAGCCGCAAACGGAAAGAACGAGGTACCGATCACTTTCACGCAACACTTCGTCGGGTATCACGTCTTCCGGGTTCCACGCCGGCAATCTCAGCTATAAGGGCTTCCCGGCTTCGCCGGTGCTATTTCCAGGGTTATTATCGGGAATTCGTTTTATGAACCATGAAACCCCCGGCGCGCGTCTGCAGCCGAAGCTGATGTCGTTCGACGTCTTCGGAACCCTGATCAGTGTTCGTGACAGTTCCTACAGCGCCTTTGAGCGCATTCTGGCCGATAGCAACGCGCATCGTCTGGACGTCAGGGCGTTCTGGGAACATTGGGAGCATCGCAATATCGCGCACTATTGGGACCCCTACCGGTCGTATCGGGAGATCTGCGAATTATCGTTGGCCGAGACGTTCGCGCATTTTGAGGTTACGGGCGATGGTCGCCTGATCGATCGTTACTTCGAGGCCTTCCCGGGCTTCTTCCTGTATGACGATGTCGCCCGCACACTGGATCGGCTGTCCCGCCGCTATAAACTGGCGATCGTATCCAACATCGATGACGATCTGCTGGCGCTGACGCCGCTACGGCGAAACTTCGACTTGGTGTGCACGGCCCAGAGGGCCAAGGGCTATAAGCCGGACGGCACGCTGTTTCGCTACCTGATCGAACATGCGGGGTGCGCCAAAGAGGAAATCCTGCACGCCGGGCAATCGCAGTTCACCGATCTCGTCGGCGGCAAGCCGCTTGGATTGACGATTGCCTGGATCAACCGTCGCCAGGTCGTCCTGGACGCTTCCGTTCCGCGTCCGGATTTTGTTTTTCCGGACATTCAGTCGCTCAGTCGCGTTGTCGACATGTGAGAGTACATCTCGTATTCAAAGGCATCGCTTCGAATTTTCGAGCCTGAACCCAGCCGCGGTTTCGACGTTGCTTCAGACAAACCGGAAAATGAGTTGGACATGACGACGAGCGTCGAATCCTGGTGGCGGAATGGCGTTTTCTATCAGGTCTATCCGCGATCGTTTCAGGATTCCAATGCCGACGGGGTCGGCGACCTCAACGGTATTGTCCAGCGGTTGCCTTATCTGAAGGCACTCGGCGTCGACGCGGTCTGGCTGTCGCCGATCTTTCCCTCGCCAATGGCCGACTTCGGTTACGACATCGCGGATTACATTGGCATCGATCCCCTGTTCGGCACCATGCAGGATTTTGACGCGCTGACAGAAGCCGTCCATACCAGCGGTCTTAAGATAATCCTCGACCTCGTGCCGAACCATACTTCCGATCGGCATCCCTGGTTCATCGAGAGTCGAAGTTCGCGCAACAATTCGAAACGCGACTGGTACGTCTGGCACGAGCCGGGCGCCGATGGCGGCCCGCCGAACAACTGGCTATCGGAATTCGGAGGCAGTGCCTGGGAATACGACGCCGCGACGCGGCAATATTATTATCATGCCTTCCTCCCCCAGCAGCCCGATCTGAATTGGCGCAATCCGGCGGTGCGCCAGGCCATCCATGACGTCATGCGCTTCTGGCTTCACAAGGGTGTCGATGGTTTCCGCGTCGACGTCATCTGGCATCTCATCAAGGATGCGGAGTTTCGCGACAATCCGCCTAACCCGGACTATCGCGAAGGCCAGCCGCCGCACCAGATGGTTTTGCCGCTGCACACCACCGATCAGGTTGAAGTCCATGGCGTGATCGCGCAGATGCGGCGGGTGGTCGATGAGTTCGATGGCCGGGTGTTAATCGGAGAAATCTACCTTCCGCTCGAACGCCTCGTGACCTATTACGGCAGGGATGATCGCGCCGAGGCCCATCTGCCGTTCAACTTTGCGCTGCTGTCGGCGCCCTGGAACGCGCGCGCGATCGAGAAGATCATCGGCGATTACGAAGCCGCACTGCCCGCGGGGGCCTGGCCGAACTGGGTGCTGGGCAATCACGATCGCCCGCGGGTCGCGAGCCGGGTCGGCAAGGAGCAAGCGCGCGTCGCCGCGATGCTGTTGCTGACGCTGCGCGGAACGCCGACGCTGTATTACGGCGATGAAATCGGCATGCATCAGGTAGCGATTGCGCCGGATCAGGTGCGCGATCCATTCGAGAAGAACGTGCCGGGAATCGGCGTCGGCCGGGATGGTTGCCGGACGCCGATGCAGTGGAGTGCTGCGCCCAACGCAGGGTTCTCGACAACGACGCCGTGGTTGCCGCTGCCGGAAGATTTTCTTCATGAAAACGTGGCCAATCTCGAGGCGGACGCCGGATCGATTCTTAACCTCTACAAGGCGCTTATCGATTTGAGAAAAAAATGGCCGCAACTGGTATCGGGAGATTACACGCCGATCGCGGCAGACGGGAGTTTGCTGCTTTATCGCAGGCAGGGCCAAGGAAAGTCCATCGCGATCGCCCTGAACCTTGGAGAGGAGCCGGTCTCGATTGCGTCGGATGCGGCCGGGCTCAGCGGCGAGATTCTGCTATCAACCTCGCTCGACAGGGCCGGCGAGAAAATTGACGGCGCACTTGATCTGCGTGGCAATGAAGGCGTCATGATCGGCCCACCGAGCTGAATCCCAACACCGTTCTTGTACCAGAGGTCGTCAATCATCATCCGCAGCTTCTGGTTCGGCCTTTTGGCCGCCGGTATCAAGCTGCGACTGCTCGCAGAGTTCCCCGACGCCGATGCGATCGGCACGGGTCGCAACGGTCTGGCGCGCAAAACCCTTGAAGTGCTCTGTCGATACTCAGCTCCTGGGAGCCAACAAAAGGCCTATTTGTTGCGCAAAATGTTCCGCCTTCGCGCGGACCTCGTACATGACCGACAGTGAGAACAACGTCAGGAAGGCTCACGGCGACTTCTTGCGCGATGCAGGTCGCCGGCGACTTTTGTTCGCGCTCTTGGTGGCGCCGCCGCGGTGCGACGCCACTGTCGATGCATCGGCGGCGACCGGGATGCGAAGGCCATCGATAAAGACATCCAGCAGCCGCAGAACGCTGGCCTGCCAGCCGGGCTGGTCGTGCAGGTAGCACATGCCGACAAGAGCCCGGAGCAGATCTTCCGGGCCGACATCGGCGCGGATCTCGCCGGCGGCAACGGCGCGGTCCAGCAAGGCGCCGATGGCTTTGGTCAGGCGATCGAACGCATGGGCGTAGAGTTCCGACGAGCCATCCACGGTGAGCGCGAGGGCAGCCAACATGCCCTTTTTGGTGGCCACGAATTCGACATTGGATCGCAGCCAGCGGCGCAACGCATCGACCGGCGCGGCTTCGCTCTTCAACGTCTCGGCCAATTCACCGAGCTGCTGCACTTCGCGCCGATAGACCGCCTCGAACAGCGCCTCGCGCGTCGGGAAGTGACGATAAAGCGTGCCGATGCCGACACCGGCGCGTTTGGCCACGGCCTCGAGGCTCGCGTCCGGACCGCCGGCGCTGAACACCACCTTGGCGGCCTCGAGGACGCGCTCGCGATTGCGAACCGCATCGGCGCGGGGCCTGCGAACGGCTTCTGCGGACGGACTTGTCATTCGAATAATCTAGTTATCCCCGACCCCTTGCGAAACGGAGGGTGTCTCCGTATATGCCAAAAACTATCGCACCCGAACCTGCCCGCCGATCCATTTCGACGGCCATGATTCCATTCGACCATAGCATCGATCGGAGCCCTGCATGAATCTCTCCATCAGCCTCACTGTTAATGGTGTGCGGCGGAACGTCGAGCTGGATGACCCGCGGGTCACGCTGCTTGATCTCCTGCGCGAGCGTCTCGACCTGACAGGCACCAAGAAGGGATGCGACCGTGGCCAATGCGGCGCCTGTACCGTGCTGGTCGATGGCCGGCGGATCAATTCGTGCATGGCTTTGGCGGTCAGCCTCGATGGCGCCGACATCCTCACCATCGAAGGGGTCGCGCGCGGCAGCGAACTGCATCCGGTCCAGGCGGCTTTCATCGCGCATGACGGCCTGCAATGCGGGTTCTGCACGCCGGGCCAGATCATGAGCGCGATCGGACTGATCGAGGAGGGGCAGGCCGGCGACGACCCGGAGCGCGTGCGCGAGGGCATGAGCGGAAACCTGTGCCGGTGCGGCGCTTATGCCGGAATTACCGACGCGGTGCTCGACGCACAACGAAGCCTCACCGAGACCAGGCAAGGGCGCGCGGCATGAAAAATTTCGATTACGTCAGGCCTGCCACTATTTCCGACGCCGTCGCAGCCGCGGCTGAACCGGGTGCCGTTTATCTCGCGGCCGGCACCAACCTGCTCGATCTGATGAAGGGCGGCGTCAGCCGTCCCGACCGTCTGGTCGATGTGACGCGTCTGCCCGGGCTCGACCGCATTGAACGTCTGCCCGATGGTGGCATCCGCATCGGCGCGCTGGTCCGCAATGCCGATCTCGCCCACGATGCCGGTTTCGCGCGGTCCTGTCCCGCGGTTGCCGAGGCGCTGTTGTCGGGGGCATCGGCGCAGCTTCGCAATGCCGCCACCGTCGGTGGCAATCTCTTGCAACGAACGCGTTGCGGATATTTCTACGACGCCGCCAGCGCCTGCAACAAGCGCGAACCGGGCACGGGTTGCGATGCCCGCGACGGCGAGAACCGGTTGCACGCCGTGCTGGGCTGGAGCGACGCCTGCATCGCCACCCACCCGTCGGACTTCTGCGTGCCGCTGGTCGCGCTCGATGCCGTGGTGGAGATCGAGGGCAGAGGCGGCCGGCGCGAGGTTGCGCTCGAGGCGCTTCATCGTCTGCCCGGCGATACGCCGCAGCGGGAAACCGTGCTCGAGCCGGGCGACCTGATCGTCGCGCTGCGGCTGCCGGGTGACGCGCCGGCCTTCGCGGCGCATGCGCGCTACCTGAAGGTCCGCGAGCGCACTTCTTTTGCCTTCGCCGTCGTGTCGGCCGCCGCGGCGTTGCGGATCGAACACGGCAGGATTCGCAACGCGCGGCTGGCGCTCGGCGGCGTCGCCGCCAAACCATGGCGGGCCCGCGCCGCCGAAGACACGCTGTCGGGCGCCACTCCCGGACAGGATGTGTTTCGTCGCGCGGCAGAGGCGGCGCTGGCCGAGGCGAAACCCTCCGGCGACAACCAATTCAAGATCGAGCTCGCGCAGCGGATTCTGGTGCGCGCCTTGACCCTCGCCGCGACGGGAACGCCGGAGCGTGTTCCGGCTCTTCCCGCATCCCCCTTTTCATCCGTTGCCGGAGCGCTCATCGATGCCTGAGATCACTCTCACCGCAAATCCCGCAAATGTCCGGCACGGCTCCAACATCGGCCAGCCGCTGACCCGTCGCGACGGCGTCTTGAAGGTCAGGGGCGAAGCCCGTTACGCCGCGGACAATCATCCGCCCGGCATGCTGTACGCCGTGATGGCGGTCTCCGGCATCGCGCGCGGCCGCGTGGCCTTTCTTGACGTGCAAGCGGCCAAGGCTCACCCCGGCGTCGTCGAGGTCATGACATCAACTCACAAGCCGGCGCTCGCGGAGGACCCGGACGCCAAGACCAACCCGTTCATGTTCCGGCTTGATCTCCTGCAGAACGACCAGGTGCGATATGCCAACCAGCCGATCGCGGTGGTCATCGCCGAGACGCTGGAAGCGGCGACGGAAGGCGCGGCGTTGTTGTCGCCCCGATACGAAGCGCTGCCGGCCCGCGTCGGTCTCGATGGCGGCGAAAGCTTCGTGCCGGCTGCCGTCGGCGTCGGCAATCCGTCGCAGATCAAGCGCGGCGATGTCGAGGCGGGTCTCGCGGCAGCGTCGAAGCGAATTGATGCGACCTACGAGACGCCGACCCAGTATCACAACGCGATGGAGCCGCACGCAATCGTGGTGGCATGGGATGGCGATGCGCTGTCGATCGATACGCCGAGCCAGGGCCTCGCGATGGCGCAAGGCCGCATCGCCGGACTGTTCGGCATCGCGCCGGACAAGATCCATATTCGCAGCCCGTTCCTCGGCGGCGGCTTCGGCTCGAAAGGCCTGATCTCGGGGCCGCAGATTCTCGGCATCATGGCGGCGCGGCTGGTTGGCCGGCCGGTCAAGCTCGTGCTGCGCCGTGAACACATGTACGGGCCCGTCGGCCATCGCTCGGCCTCCCGCCAGCGGCTGCGCATCGGCGTCGACGGCGACGGTTCGCTGACCGCGATCGATCATCACGCCAAGATTGCTTCGAGCACATTCGACGATTTCTTCGAGCCGGCGGCCGACGCCTCGCATACGCTCTACGCCAGTCCCGCGATCGCCACCTCGCATGAGGCGGTTCGGATCGATACCGGCACGCCGTTGTTCATGCGGGCTCCCGGTGAGGCGACCGGATCGATTGCACTGGAAAGTGCGATCGACGAGGCGGCATCGGCCTGCGGGATGGACCCTCTTGCATTTCGTTTAAAGAACTACGCCGAAGTAGAGCCGATCTCCGGCAAGCCGTTCTCCTCGAAAGCGTTGCGCGAGTGCTATGCGCAAGGCGCCGAGCGCTTCGGCTGGTCAAAGCGCCCGCTCGCGCCCAAACAACTGCGTGACAAGGACGGCTTCCTGGTCGGCTGGGGCATGGGTACCGCAACCTTTCCGGCGCTGATGTTCCAGGCCGAAGCCCGTGCGGTGCTGCGCGGCGACGGCTCCGGCCTGATGGAGACGGGGGCCCACGACATGGGCCAGGGCGCGTGGACCGCGTTCGCCCAGATCGCCGCCGATGGGCTTGGACTCGAACAGGACCAGGTCGAATTCAAATCAGGCACCTCCGATCTGCCGGACGCGGGCATTGCGGGCGGCTCGGCGCACACCGCCACCGCGGGCATGGCCATTCACAATGCGGGCGCCGCGGTCGTGGCCAAGCTCGCTGGACTGGCCGCCGGCGACGAGCGCTCGCCATTGTTCGGCTCGGGCAACACCGGCGTGATCGCCCGCGCCGGCCGCCTGTTCCGCCGTGACGATGAAAGCCGCAGCGAAAGCTACGCCGATATCCTGGGCCGGGCCGGTCTTCGCGAGATCGAAGCCCGCGGCCAGGGCGCTCCGGACCCTGCGCAGCAATCCACTTACGCCATGCATGCCCACGGCGCGGTGTTCGCGGAGGTCAAGGTCGATCCCGAGCTTGGCCAGATCCGCGTCACCCGCCTTGTCGGTGCTTTCGCCGCGGGGCGCATCATCAATCCCCGTCTCGTGCGCAGCCAGATCTACGGCGGCATGATCTGGGGCATGTCATTTACGCTGCACGAGCGCGCCGTGATGGACCGGCGCTCCGGCCGAACGCTGAATGCCAACCTCGCCGACTACCATGTGCCGGTGAATGCCGACGTGCCGGTCATGGAAGCCCTGCTGATCGAGGAGCACGATCCCCATGTCAACGCGCTGGGTATCAAGGGCGTGGGTGAAATCGGGATCACGGGATCGGCCGGTGCTGTTGCCAACGCGGTCTGGCATGCGACCGGAATCCGGGTGCGCCGGTTTCCGATCGGGATCGACGATCTGCTGACGCCGGCTTCAAATTAAGTCATGACGGGCGCGCCTTAAAAGGCGCGCCCGTCTGCGGCCTGAGGCCGGGATTGTAACATTGCTGTCACGCCAGCGCCCTGGTTTCCAGAGGTTGCCTGCAAAGCCCTGCGAGGGTCAGGACAAGTTCTGATGATCACCGTTCCGTAACTTGCCGCCGATGCCCTGGGCGACTTTCTCGCGAACTATATGTGACGGCGTTATCGAAGATGTATGTTCGCCGCGAAATATTTTTAATTGCCCGAAGTGATTGACGCGCCGTCATGTTTTCATTCCCGCACATTTAATCCGGCCGTGCTGAACTTGCGGTAAATGCAAGAATCAGGGCTGATTGTTCAAATTAACCCGGATTTATCGATCGTCCGCAGCTTCACGTGAATATCGAGGGCTCATGTCATCCACCCGCGTGATCGTTGTCGCCAACGAAAAGGGAGGATCGGGGAAATCGACCGTCGCCATGCACATTGCGATTGCCCTGATTAAATCAGGTCAGCGCGTGGCCACGATTGATCTCGATGCCCGGCAAAAAAGCTTCACGCATTTTGTGGAGAACCGGCGCGCCTGGGCCAGGCAAATCGATCGCGATCTCGAAATTCCCGAGCATTTCAGTTTCGGCAAGGTGCATTATCCGAGTGCCCAGGATGAAGCTGCGGGATGCAAGGCGCTGGCCGATGCCATCGATGCGCTGGGGCGCCAGTGCGGCGTCATCGTCATCGATACTCCCGGTCACGATAATTATCTGATGCGCCAAGCGCATTCGCTGGCCAACATCCTGATCACGCCGCTGAACGACAGTTTTGTCGATCTCGATGTGCTCGGCTCCGTCGATCCCAGGACCTTCGACGTCACCGGGACCAGCCACTATGCCCAGATGGTGCAGGCGACGCGCCGCCAGCGCCAGCCCGATCAGGCATCCACCGAGTGGATCGTCTTGCGCAACCGGCTGTCGACGCTCAGCTCGCGCAACAACGTGCTCGTCGGCAGGGGGTTGCAGGAGCTTTCACGGTGGCTTGATTTTCGCTGCGTCGAAGGCCTGGCCGAGCGGATGATCTTTCGCGAGCTTTATCCGCGTGGGCTGACGGCCGTCGACGATATCGACGACATCGCGCTCGGGACGCGTCCGACCATGTCGCACGTCACCGCGCGGCTCGAAATGCAAAACCTGCTCGGATGCATCTTTTTGGGCGATGCGCGATCGAATGCGGCATTGGCCGTCCCCAACCGGATGATGGGGTAAGGTAGCGCCGATCCGATCAGCGTCCGTCGGGTGTCCGGACGCCGATCCAGTTGTTGCGGACCTGGTGATAATGCACGCCTGGATCGTAGGTGGTGGTCGACAGCTGAAGAACCTGCGGCGACAGCCGGCCGACAGCGTTCAGCACCGCATAGGACGCCACCACACGATCGTGCTGCGCGGTGACGAGCGCGACACGGGCGTTGACCAGCGCCTGCTGGGCGTTGAGCACGTCGAGCGTGGTGCGCTGTCCGGCCCTGGCTTCGTCGCGCACGCCGTCGAGCGCGATCTCCGACGCCGTCACCTGCGACTGCGCCGACGCCACTTGCGCCTTGCCTGCCACCAGCTGCCCCCATGCGCTGACGACGTCGGCGCGGGTCTGGTCGCGAATGGTTTCAAGATTGAAGCGCTGCTGCGCTTCGGTTTCCTTCGATTGGCGGATCAGCGAATATTCGGCGCCGCCCTGGTACACCGGGACCGAAAGCTGCGCGATCGCCGACGCGCCGAAGGACCGGTAGAGCACCAAGGCCTGTTCGTAAGATTGCTGCACGGCGGCCTGCACCGTGACGGTTGGCAACAGCGCGCCCTCGCTGATCTTGACCTGGAGATAGTTGACGTCGATGCCGAACATCGCCGCCGTCACGTTCGGGTTTTGCGTCAAGCTGAGATTGACCGCGGCGGGCAGCGTTGCCGGCAAATGGCGATCCTCCGGTGACCCCGGCGCGAGCTGCTCGGGTTCGTTACCGATGATGCGGCGGAAATTCGATCGCGTCGTGACCAGATTGGCTTCGGCGGTCAGTTGCTGCGTCTTGCCGGCGGCGAGTTGCGCCTCAGCCTGGGCGACATCGGTGCGCGTGAGTTCGCCAAATTCAAACCGGCTCCGGGTCTGGTCCAGTGTCGCTTCGAGAACCTTGGTATTGTTGCGCTGAACCTCGACGATGGCGGCATCGCGCAGATAATCCATGTAGATGGTGGCGGCCGAAAGCAGCACCGTCTGTTCAAGCACGCGCAGAGCCTCGCGCGCGCCGGATACCTGGCTCTCCGCCGCGCGGACCTTGTTGGCGGTTTGATTGCCGTTATAGAGCGTCTGCGTGACCGTGAGGCCGGCGCTACGCGGTGGGTCGGTGCCATGGACTTCGCCGCCGGCAAACGGCGAGGCACCAAATGTATCGGTATATTGGTATCCGGCGCTCGCGCTGACCGCGGCCTGGGGGCGGTAGCCCGCCAACGCCTGCGGCACGTTTTCATCGATGGAACGGACCTGGGCGCGCTGTGCGTTGAGCTGCGGATTGTTCTGATAGGCGCGCACCAGCGCGGCCTCGATGGTATCGGCCAGGGCCGCGCTGGAAACCAGCGCCAAAAAAAGTGTTGCTAATGTGGCACCGACAAGGATTCTTGCGCCGCGGCTGAAGGATTCTTTTTCTGGCGATCCGGGTGGCTGCCGAAAGCGCGCCCTTTTAGATCCCCGACAACTGGTGACGGTCAGCATCGCTTTGTCAGACTGAATTCCGTGAGCGCCATGCAACTTGCATTTATTCGCTACCAACGTACCTGCGCTGGCGCCCGAAATCAATCTCGGTGATGCGTACGGGTAAAGTGACAAATCGAACGCATTCCGTCGAAGCGACGGCTTTGGTCTGACAAACACACTTCGTCCTCTGCCGAAGCGGTCCCGCAGCAGGCGGCATAGATCAACAGGAGACGCCGAAACCGGAAGTCCGGTCAGCACAGCAACAACCCGAACAGGAGGCCGCCGTGGCAAGAAAAATCATCCGTGTAGAACCTCTCTCCACCTATCTGGAAAGATGGAAGGCGCCGGCATCAGCGATGACGCGCCACGGCGACACCATTTACGTTTCGGGCCTTCCCCCGTTCGATCCCGCGACGGGCGAGGTCGTCGACGCGCCGATCGAACGCCAGACCGAGCTCGTTCTGGAACAGATGAAGCTCTGCCTGGAGACAGCGCCGCAGCATAGCGGGCAATACGGCGAACGGGCCAGCAGGAGGCGTAGATGTTTTCGGTAATCTTCGAAGTGCATCCCAAACCGGATCGATGGGACGCCTATCTCGACAGCGCCAAGATGCTGCGGCCCGAGCTGGAGCAGGTCGACGGCTTTGTCGACAACATCCGTTACAGGAGCCTGACGCGCGAGGGATGGCTTCTCTCGCTGTCCGGCTGGCGCGACGAAAAAGCCGTGGTCCGGTGGCGCACGGCGATGCGACACCACATGGTTCAGGAGAAGGGTCGCTCCGACATCTTTTTCGACTATCATCTGCGTGTCGGTCAGATCACGAACGACAGCCGCATCCCCGATGGGTACACGATCGAGGAGCAAAGGCTGGATGAAACCGAGATCGGCGAAGGAACGACGATCACCCTGATCGATGCGAAGCGGCCGGCCCAATCGGCTGATCAACCGAGTGCAGCAGATTGCGCCGGATATCTCGGGCTCGATTCCGGTGCGGAGGGAATGGTCGCCTGGGATGTGCTGGATGCGGTTTTGACGCCGGGCGATCTTATCCTGCTGATCTGCTGGCGCACCAATGCCGATGCGCAGGCTTTCGAGCGCAAATCGAGTTTGCCGGGGGATGCGAGAGTGCGGCGGGTCCGGATCGTTCGCGATTACGGCATGTTCGACCGCCGCGAAGCGCCGCAATACTATTCCCCGGTGGAGCGCCGCGGGGACGGTGCGTAACGGCGGCTATCGTCAACCCTGGAGAAATGAGGATGCCGTACTTTCTTTTCTCGACATCCCGGAAATCCCGGATCAGCGAAGTCTTCGTGACCGAACAGGAAATATGGGTCCACGTGCGGGCACAGGGCTTTTGCAGCGAAGTCATCGACCGCGAGGACCTGGATCCCCGGCGGATCCTGCATCCGGACTATGAAATCCATTTTTGCGATGCGCCGGGCCGCCGCATCGCAGACTGAGCGGCATTCGGGTTATCGGCGCGAACCGGTGAAGCAGGTCGTTCGGCCCTCGGTGGCCTGGTTTCGCCGTATAAATCCGGGTGGGGAAATTTCCTTACTTACTGCGGAGCGCCATTCGTGGGTTAACACTCTCAGCTCGCCGAGCGGTCCCAGAGGGTAGGGACGCCTGTTCCGGCCATGCTGGGGACCGGATCAACCCTCTCCCGGTCCCGCCTATATTTTGCGGGAGATTGACTGACGTTAGTAGCGCATGCCGATGTTCCAAGCCGATCGTTGCCGAATGCTGGGCGCCGAGTGCCGTGAATTGGCCTTGGCGGCAAGAAATGCGACTGAAAAAACCTTGCCGATGAACCCTTAGCTGGAACAGGATAGCCAACCAGACCGATCGTTATGTCGAGTTTTTGAAAAGGCTGCCGCGCAAAGAGCAAGGCGGTCTCGATACATCACGGCGACCACGTCAACCTAGAACATCGGATTCACTTAATTCAGCTCGCTATTTGTCCGTGATAGGCGCAGCAATGGCTGTGCCTGCCGGATTTCGCCTGACAGCTCGTGACTCAAGACTACAAAGGCGTCCTGTCTCGTCCCTGAACGCCGCCCGGACGCTGTCCAGGCTCTTCCTCAAAGAGTCAGTTAGGTCTCCCAATGCCAACAGAACCAGCCGAAGTGCCGAAAGTTCTCATCGTCGAAGACGAGATGATCCTGCGCATGCGTGCAGTCGACATCGTGGAGGATGCCGGGTTCCATCCTATCGAGGCCGTTAACGCCGACGAGGCAATCTCTATTCTTGAGTCCCGCTCGGACATCTCCTTGCTATTCACCGATATTCAGATGCCCGGCAGCATGGACGGCCTGAAACTGGCCCACGCGGTGCACGATCGTTGGCCCTCCATCAAGATCATCCTGGTTTCCGGTCAAGTGAGGCCATCAGACGCAGAAAGGCCAGCGGACAGCCGCTACTTCGGCAAACCGCTGGGCGTCGAGCAAATGATCGCCGAATTGCAGGCAATGGTGGGCGAGGGCGCATTAAGGATCGTTCCGAACGCAGCCGTGTTGCCGGCGGATGAAGTGCTTCAGGCCACAGCGCCAATTCGCCCGTCGCGCCGTTCCGCGCAGGAGGCCGTCTTGTCGGCGGAGAACGACAGCCTCCGTCTGTTGCTTGAACAAGCCGGCATTGATGCCAAAACCTTGCTTATCCAGGCCGGTATCGACGCCAAGGAGCGAGAGGCGGCCGACAAGTTGCAGAAGCTGATCCTGGGGGAACTGCACCATCGCATCAAGAACACCCTTGCCACGGTGAGCGCAATTGCGTCCCAAAGCTTCCGGGCTGCGGCCAGTATTGAGCATGGACAGAAGGCCATGGAGGGTCGGCTGATCGCATTAGGACGAGCCCACGATCTGCTGATGCAGGTCAGCTGGGCAAATGCAAGTCTTACTCATACTTTGAGCAGCGCGACGGAGCCCTATGACAGCCAAGGGGCCAGACGTTTCCATTTCAATGGACCGGATATCAGCATTACCTCCGGCGCCGTCATTGCAATTGCGATGACCTTCAACGAACTGTGCACCAACACCACCAAATTCGGTGCGCTCACCATCCCCGCTGGCCGGGTCGAAATCGCATGGACGATCGACGAGCCGAAGCAGAGGCTTTGCCTTATTTGGACCGAGAGAGGTGGTCCGACGGTCGAGCCTCCAACACGGCGAAGCTTCGGCACCCGCATGATGGAGTCTCTCGGCCAACAGTTGAACGGCCAGGTTCGGCTCGCCTACGAACCAGCTGGGTTCATTTACTCGCTGGATGTACCGCTTGGCTCGGTCAGAGCAGCGGCGTGACGATCATGATCTCGGCGCCTGCAGACCTGGGAGACCAGGCTGACGGTGTCCGCTCGTGGCCGTAGAGCCGACCGCGATCAAGAGACGCCAACCGGGTGGTCTTACTGCGGTTGCTCGGGGTGAAGCGCGGCCTTTTGGGCTTCCAACTCGGCAATCAATTCTTTGGTGCGGTCGACCGTCACCTGATCGCCGATCGAGAGCAGTATGCGTTGATATCTCGCAATCGTTTTGTCGATCTCCTCGCACTTCTCACACATGATCAAACCGTCCGTATTCGGAACCGGAGCGGCTCTCGCTGGCCGCCGCTAGGCTAAGACGGTTTGACGGCTCATTTGTTCAAATGACTTGTCGAATACTTTCGAAAAACCGTTGGAGCATCAAGGGACCTTGCGCTTGTGCCAAGACGCGACCTGGCGGCCCGCGGCCACAAAATCATTCGAGAAACGTTTCCGATTTCTCGTCCGCCGTCGCGCCCTGAGCCAGTTCCTTCTCGGCCTGATGCCAGAATTCGTCTTCGCGCCCGTCGGGCTTTCCGGCTTGCTCCCAAAGTTCATGCGCGCGAAGGCGTATCTGTTCTTCCGTCGGCTTTGCCATTTCTCTGCTTTCAGTTGCGAGCGCGGCAGAAGACGAACTTCCTAAAAGGCCGCGCAGACTATGGTTCATAAAGTCAATGCGAGTCTTTGCGGCTTGTTCCGGACTTTTGTTGCGGCATCAGAGCCAACCTGGGCCCGGGCCCGCGATTGATCTGTCATTTCCAAACCGATAGGGTCTTCTCGATCCCCGCCGACAGTGTCTTCTCGATCCTCTGAACGAGCCCCTGCGTCAATTTCCCGCGGACGCGGGGTCCATTCAATTTTACCGAACGTTTAGGTATTTTCCTTATGAATCGGCATTCGCTTAGAATAGCGCTCCACAACGCTCAGGATGAGCGATGCCAGCTGCAGATTTGTCGATTGTCGACGACGTCGAAATAGCGATCAGCGCCGGGTCAGCGGAACAGCGTCTGGAAACGATCAAGCGTGTGACAGATCTTTTTCTGTTATCCGCCGGCACCTTCAGCGGCGAGCAGATCGAGCTGTTCGACAGTGTTCTTGACCGCCTGATCAAGACGATAGAGCTGCGGGCGATCGCGGATATCAGCACCCGCATTGCGCTTGCCGAAATGAGCAGTCAGCTCGCTCCGATCGCGCAAGCGCCGCCGTCCGTTGTCCGCCGTCTTGCCCATAACGACGAGATCGCTATCGCCGGACCCGTTTTGACGGAGTCCGCGCGCCTGAGCGGGGAAGATCTGGTTGAAATCGCGAAAACAAAAGGCGAGCAGCATTTGCTGGCCATTTCCGGCCGCTGGTGGCTGAAGGAAATCGTCACGGATGAACTGCTGGCCCGCCGATACCCGTCCGTTAGCCGCCGGATAATGAACAACCCCGGCGCGCGGGTTTCGGCCACTGGATTTGCGATTGTTCTGACACAGGCTGAATCTGATCCTGAACTTGCTGTCGAAACCGGCATACGTGTCGATCTACCCGCTGATCTGCGTCAGCAACTATTGCGCAACGCGACGGAAGCGGTCCGATCCCGGCTGTTGTCACGCGCGCCGCCGCATCTGTTCGAGGAAATCCGAAGTGCGGTTGCCGCGGTCTCGGCAGGTGCACACCGCGAGATGTCCACGGTTCGCGACTTCACGGTAGCCAAACGCTTCGTGGCGTTGCTGAAAACCACGGGCGAGCTGAATGAGGCGACCTTGCTCGGCTTTGCCGGGCAACGCCGATATGAAGAGACCGTGGCCGCGCTTGCCGAACTGTCGCGATCCACCATCGAGGTCATCCGGCCCTTGATGCAGAGCCTTCGCGACGACGGCGTCCTGATCCCGTGCAAGGCGGCGGGGCTGAGCTGGGAAACTGTTCACGCGGTCCTGGACAGCCGCTTCGCGACGGGCAGAATGGGCCCGCATGAATTAGCCAAGGCCCGGGATCAATTCGCCAAGTTGACAACGGAAAACGCGCGCCGGTTGCTCAGGTTTTGGCAGGTTCGGTCGTCATCTTGATGCATGCGCTGTGCGCAAGCCGGCTCCATCGTCGACGTCGAGCCGAGGCGTTCGTTAGCAAGTTCAAGGTATGCCGTAATAATCGTTTACGGATTGCGCCCGCGCCACGTCGGACCAGTTCCACGCGTTGCCGTTGCCATACTTCGGAGCGCCTTCAAGCTGTTTCAAGGTAACGCCGGTGATATAGCCACCGAGGCTGGTGTCGTATTTCAGGGACTGCCATGGAAGCGGATAGTGGTCGTCACCGATTCCAAGGAAACCTCCGAAGCTGAGAACCGCGTAGGAAACCTTGCCGCTTGTCTTGTTGATCATCACCCGCTCGATGGTCCCGATCTTCCGGCTGTCGGCACCGTACACGGGCGTGCCTTCGACCTTGTCGCTTCCGATCAAGTTACCTGTCTCTCTCGATGCCGTTGCCATCTGACGTCTCCATGGTTGCGAGAGAGAAAAACAGACGGTTTGGAGGATTGTTCCGAAGACCGGCTTAGCGAAGGCGCCGCGCCACCGCTATCCCGAACAGGAATGCGACGAACAAACTTGCCAGCGGAGCCTCGCGTGTAACGGCGGAGATGGTCGAGAGCGGTTTACGAGGCTGACGCGACGTCGCGATGGCATCACTCAGCCGACTAACCGCGCCCTGCAGCACTGCGGAAAGTTCTGCGATCGTGCGAGACGCATCGGTCGCGGTATCGATGGTTCTTTCCGCGAGGCTGCATTGGAGATCAGGTTTCGATGTTTCAATACTCACCAGGATATCCGCTCATGGGCCGAAGCTGCGATTTAACGACGGTGATGAGGCCGCCGCCTTTGGCTATCCGCGCGCGCGCTCGTTCTGAACAGCGGGTCAAAGACCTTTGGCTATCCGCGACAGGCGCCGTATTGAACGGCGGGCGACGACCTCGCTTGAGAAATGCGATGGCCGGAATTTAGTTCCTTGCGGACTGCGGCTCGCGGGCGCGCGGAGAATGCGGCCTCACTGAAACCCGTCCGATATCCGACTCCTGGAGACAAGCTTTTGTCACAACTCCGGGAGTAGGAAACGTCTTTAAAAGCAGGAGGTTGTTATGAACGCAAAATTTAACCCGACAAAGTTCCTAATCAAGACATCATCTCGGGGGACTGTCGGTCATTCAGGAAATACACAATGCGAAACCCAACAGGGATGCAAATTGTCCGCCGCGCCTATCAACTATGGGAGCAGGCCGGAAAGCCCGAAGGAAGGGACCAGGAATTTTATCATGAGGCCGAGCGGCAGTTGAAGAACGAAGAGGAACCAGTAGAGGAACCAAAGGAAAGTCCCGAAAACACTTAGCTGACGCGACGTTTTCAACCCGGTTGGCTTCCACTCTTTCGGCACCGCTGCCGGGAACCTCCCTGTCTGGCGCAGGTTAGCTCGGCGAGGAGCTTGTCCGCCGATGCCGGCCGCAAAATCATCGTTGCCGGGCGCGCCGGTCAAAACTGATATCCCCGCTCGTCTCGACCGGTTGCCCTGGAGCCGGTTTCATCTCCTGATCGTTGTCGGCCTCGGGGTCACCTGGATTCTGGACGGGCTTGAGGTCACGATTGTGGGCGCGCTGGGACCCGCGCTGCAAAATTCCCGGACGCTTCATCTTTCGAGTGCGGATCTGGGTGCGGTCGCCTCGTTCTATGTGATCGGAGCGGTGACCGGCGCGCTGGTTTCCGGCTGGGTGACGGACCGCTTCGGACGCCGGCTGGTATTCTATGCAACGCTGATCGTCTATCTCGCCGGTGTATTGCTGAGCGCGTTTGCCTGGAATTTCCTGAGTTTTGCGCTGTTCCGGATGCTGACGGGAATGGGCATCGGCGGCGAATATGCCGCCGTCAACTCGGCGATCGACGAACTCATCCCGGCAAAGTACCGCGGCCGCATCGACCTGATCGTCAATGGCAGTTTCTGGGTGGGCGCGGCGGCCGGCGCTGCCATTACTCCGCTGTTGCTGGATCAGCGGCTGTTTGCGGTCAACGTCGGCTGGCGGCTTGGTTTCGGAATCGGCGGTGTGCTCGGGCTCTCGATCCTTCTGCTCAGGCGCTTCGTACCCGAAAGCCCGCGATGGCTTGTGACCCATTGCCGGGCGGAGGAAGCCGAACGAACGGTCCAGGAAATAGAGAAGGACATCACCGCGTCCTCGGGACGCAAACTTTCGCCGGCAGAAGGAAGCCTCACAGTCCATCCAAGGAAATCGTTCGGGCTGGGCATGATCTTTGCGTCGATGCTGGGAGAGAATCGCACGCGAAGCGTTTTGGCGCTCGTGTTGATGGTGGCGCAGTCCTTTCTCTACAATTCGGTGTTCTTCAGCTACGGAATTATTTTGTCCCACTTTTATCGCGTGCCGGAAAATCATGTCGGATTTTATCTGCTGCCGCTGGCGCTCGGCAATTTTTGCGGTCCGCTGTTGCTCGGCACGCTGTTCGATACCGTCGGACGCCGGAAAATGATCGGAGGAACATTCGCGATCAGCGGCCTTCTCCTGCTTCTGACCGCGCTGTTATTCGGCGCGGGGCTTTTGTCGGAAGTAACCCAGACGGTTGCATGGCTGATCATTTTCTTTTTCGCGTCGGCGGCGGCGAGTTCGGCTTACCTTACCGCCAGCGAAATATTTCCCCTGGAGACAAGAGCGCTGGCGATCGCCTGTTTTTACGCATTGGGGACCGCGATCGGAGGCGGCCTGTCGCCGCTGCTATTCGGCTGGCTGATCGAGTCCGGTTCAAGCTGGATGGTAAGTATCGGTTATGCGCTGGCGGCGCTGCTGCTTCTGGTCGCGGCAGGCACGGAATGGAAGTTCGGCATCGACGCCGAAGGCAAATCCCTGGAAAACATCGCCAGCCCGCTCTCCAGCAAGCAGCAAGTTTCCAGCAAGAAGTAAGTCGCGCTTGTTTCTGCTGGAATAAAGCCAGTTCACGATATCGCGGCGGCGCCGCGATGTCGTGGTGAAGCCCGCTTCGAAAGACGAAGGGGATATCAAGCGGCACTCCGCTTGGCATGCTTACCCTCGCTGACCTCTTCGATGATCTTGGCGCTGAACGCTTCCAGGTCGCCCGGGTTGCGGGAGGTAATGACTCCGTTGTCGACGACAACCTCGGAATCCTCCCATTTCGCGCCGGCATTCGCGACGTCGGTCTTGATCGATTTATACGATGTCATCTTCCGGTGTTTGGCGATGCCGGTTTCAATCAGCAGCCATGGA
>Ga0210386_10001262_pt1 | contig 22781 bp, 15 predicted proteins | sample IncBWH32OmetaG_FD_160091 | JGI IMG/M metagenome (GOLD analysis project Ga0210386, IMG submission 160091) | Forest soil microbial communities from Barre Woods Harvard Forest LTER site, Petersham, Massachusetts, United States - Inc-BW-H-32-O ...
GAATCCCGGCATGTAGGTGCCCGGAGGTGTTCCGACATATGGCACCACGGAAGAACTGTCATCGACGGTGTAGCGCGCGAAGACCGAATGCGTATTGGAAAAGTTGTGGTCGATACGAGCCATACCGTGATCCTCACGGGTGTCGCCTTTGTCAGCCGTGATCAGTTCGCCGGTTCCATCTCCATTGTCCGGTCCGTTCGAGGGAGGCATCAGATTAAAAAACTGTTGTACCTGGGGATTGATCGGAATGGCGGCACATCCGCTTGAGCTCGCGCTGGTGCAGGCGGACGGATTATCAGCGGATGGTAGTAGACCTTGATGGGCGAGAGCATCCGGCGCCGTGGCAATTGCCGTGGATGCCTCGACTTCGCGAAACCCCTCATAGTTGGCAAAGAAGAATGTGCGATCCCGCTTTAGTGGCCCTCCAATTCCGGCACCGAACTGGTTGCGGACGAACGGGGGGATCGGGTTGGCGCCCAAGTCAAAATAGTTCTTAGCATCGAGCGACGCATCCCGATGCAATTCCCACAACGATCCGTGAAATTGGTTACTGCCTGATTTGGTTATCAACTCGATGACAGCGCCACCATGGCCGCCGTATTCCGCGTTGAAGGTCTGGGTCAAAACGCGGACCTCCGACAACTCATCGAGACCGAGAAAAAATCCTGAGGCGCCCGCGGGCGAAAATCCCCAGACCGGATCGGTCGCATCTATGCCGTCGATCAGAACGTTCGTCATACTGGGCCGGATACCATTAATCGCCACTTGCGCTGTCTTGCCGCTTGAAAGCAATGACGGTGCACTGCCGGGATCGGGAGCGACCCCAGGCACCAGTTCAACGGCACTAAACAGATCCTGATTATTGAGAGGCAGTTTCGTCAGGCTTGGCTCTCCCACGAGTCCGCTGACAGTTGAGGTCGTATTGTCGATGCCGTTGGCGTTCGCGTTCACCGTTACCTGCTGCCGTAGGTTGCCGACGAACAGGGAGAAGTTGATGACCGATTCGCGGGCCGAAACGAGCGTAACAGCTTCGCGAACCTGTGTCTGGAATCCCTGATCCTCCGCGCGGATGGTGTAGGTTCCAACAAGAAGGCCGGAGAAATGATACGCGCCTGCGCTGTCAGTGACGGTGCTTCGCTCCAATCCGGTGCCTTCGTTGACGATGACCACTCGGGCTCGAAGAATGACTGCGCCGCTCTTATCGGTAATGGTGCCGGAAACGGCCGCAAGCTGGGATTGCGACCACGCCCACGTCGGGAGGAAGGCAAGTGACAGGATGAGGAGCAAGCGCGCCCTCGAACTGCAGAAGCGCACCAAGGTGCCAATCGTCACGGAGCGTCGACCGGGTAAGGAATGGTCAGATGCGGCCTTCATGACTGGACGGACTCCCCTGCGAAATCTCCTTACGTTCGGCCCTGCAGCTTCACGCAACATATTTTAAACAGTGCGGACCGCCAATTGTACCTTGGTATCGGTTCCGCTGACCAAGGCGTATAAGGGATCGGGTGTCGGCTGCCGTGCGACTGTAGAAAGCGATTATGACCGGCTGGTCGCAGTTGGCGAGGACCATGAGCCACCTTCTCCTTTTCGATTCCGTGCGGGCTCGACGATCAGTGCAGTGGGACCCTTGTGGTGAGGGCGACGGTGAGAGATACCAATACCAAAGTATTAGTGGCAATCGCTCAACGCATCTGCCGTGATATTGTTGCGTCAACTGATCGCCTGGAAGAGACTCTATCAGCCGCGTTGTTGATGTGCGGCTCGGACAAAAGCGTATTACGAAGATCCGAGCGCATCGAGTTCCTCCGACAACGCTAAATCTCTCGGAGATATTGTTCGGCGTTCTCCCTGAATTTTGCTTCAGGTGTGGCGTGAGAGTTTCTTGATGAATGCGCAATTGCTGATTTCGGTAGTCGACGATGACCAGTCGGTTCGCGAGTCATTGCCGGAACTGTTGAAAGAGTTGGGATTTGACGCGCGGACGTTCTCGTCGGCACGGGAACTTCTGGCGTCCGATGCTGCCTTGCATTCGAGCTGCCTGGTCCTCGACGTCGCAATGCCGGTGATGTCCGGGCCCGAGCTCTTCCGCGAACTTCGTCGCCGCAACCTGAATATTCCGGTTATCTTCATTACAGCTCGCAAGGACGAAGTCGTACGATCGCGATTGCTTGATGACGGAGCAGTCGAATGTTTATTCAAACCCTTCAGCGATACTGCCTTGCTGCAGGCACTGGGCAAAGCCATTGGCGATAAGTAAGGCTTTGGCGCAAATGGCAGGTGGCTACAATGGATGCAACAAACCAAATCTGCTGTAAAGAGGGAACTCTCCTCGTGCCAGGCACCTCGCCGATTGTCTTCGTTGTCGATGACGATATCTCGGTCCGGGAATCGCTGGAAGTTTTGATTCAGGACGAAGGATGGCATGTAGCAACCTTCACGTCGGCGGAAGAATTTCTCAATCGTCCACGGGAGTTCATTCCAAGCTGCTTGGTCCTCGATATTTCGATGCCGGGATTGAATGGGCTCGAATTACAGAAGCGTCTCGCGGTGGAACGGCCTGATATTCCAATTATTTTCCTCACGGGTCACGGCGACATTCCAAAGACGGTACAAGCTATCAAAGCCGGGGCAGTGGAGTTTTTGACGAAGCCCTTCAGTGACAGCACACTTCTTTTTGCTATTCGTGGAGCCATTGACCGGAGCAAAGCATTGATCAGTCGCGATGCTGAGCTTCGCGCGCTCAAAGCGCGGTATGCTCGTTTGACCTCTCGCCAACGAGAGGTCTTGGCTTTGGTCGTCGACGGAAAAGCGAACAAGGAGGTCGCTAATGAGTTGGGCATAACCGAGGTCACCGTGAAAGCGCATCGCGGAAGTATGATGCAGAAGATGGGAGCTGGTTCTCTGGCGGAACTGGTGAACCAGGCCGCAAGACTCCGTCTGTTGCGCCCCAATCGAAAACCTTGAGCGCGGTCGTATTTTGAGTTGCGCCTAAAGCCAGTTCGTTTCACAATCCCTTCAGTCGTTCGGGACCATAACGGAACCCTCAACAAGTCTTCTGGGTTGAAAAATAGGTCCAGGTTCGGGCAGGGAAGCATGCGATAACCCGAGTTTCTCAGACGCCAGAGAGCCGAGGCGTCTCCAGACAGCGTTCGTGCCTAAGCTCGAGCGATCGCTCTCTCGAGCGCTGCCTCGATCTTCGACCCTATCCGCGCGAAGGGAAATGCGGCGAACATCTCGTCGGCGAGTTCTTCGTTCGTACGCGGAGTAGTCGGCGGCCAGAGCTCGCGTACTCGATGTAGCCGCGTGTCACCGCTATGTTGAGGCGTTGTCGTCCCCCGGCTGACAGGATCGGTCCGAACCGCAAGGGGAAGATTTCCAGCCCGGTCCTTCCCAAAACCCACCGAGAGAATGATTGCATCTCGCTCGTCTCCCTGGACCCGATCGAGATTCTTGACGAAAAACCTCTCCTGTCGTCCCGTATCGAAGAGCTCTGACAACTCCGAGCTTCCGTTCAGCTTCCGGTCCAGAGCCGCCTGAATCTTGTTCGCATGCTTTATGCCCATGGTGATGACACCCAAACTCAGCTCAGGTGTTGTTCTTGCATGCTGGAGAACCAATTCAACTACCCTTTCGACCTCGCCGCCAGAACCGTCTTCCTGGCCGTCGGAAGTCGGGATGTAGTTCACGTGCACATGGGAGATCGCTCCCTCGGTGCCTGGGCCGGGGAAAGTTACAAGCATATATATGGATATATATGGTGATTCGAATAGGCGATGAGAGCCTCATCGCGGCTCCGGTAATGCCAGTTCAGATGGAACCCTTTTACGAAGGGGATCATCATGTCCAGCAGACTCTCATAGCCTGTGGAATCGGTCTCCGAATCGTCTTCTTCTTCAGCAGCTGCAAAGAAGGTTGTCGGAGGAAGCTGCTTGTTGTCCCCTCCCAGGCGAACCCGTTGGCTCTGGGAACTTTGCGAATGTTACCCTGTTGATAACGTGCTCTGGTCTTCTTCATTCCGTGCCTGCTCAGGTCCTCTTTGGAATATCGTCATTTTGTTCCAATGGGTTAATATGGGTCGAAGAAAATTTGTGGTCTCTGCAAGCTATTCATTCTAAACGTGGCCCCGTAGCTCAGATGGATAGAGCATCGGTTTCCTAAACCGCAGGTCGGCTGTTCGAATCAGCCCGGGGTCACCACCCTCCAACATCCCCAAAACAGCCGAGTCTGCAGAGGAACGCAACCTGCCGGGGGCGCGGTGCGATCTTGTCGAATGGGCTCGCCCGTCCCATCGAACTCCCCGACCCCCCTCAAAACCTCCTCATGGCCTGCGGTCATCACCTCAACGACCCATGCCGCCGGAGAACTCGCGGAAACTGCAGGTATACTGGCTCGTAATCGTAAACACCCCAATGCGGCTCGGGATGAATCAATCGATCGAGCCGTACATTCTCAGGATGCCGCTTTCATCGATTGAACGGTTACCCAAGGGCTACGGAGTATCGTTTTGTCTTTGGTTCACCGCGGGTAGATTCGCTCACTGCAGGTGAATTGAAGCGGAGGGAAGCTATGCCAGTCTGGAATGCATTGAACAGCCTTTTTGTCGGAGCGTTGATCGTGGGATGGGGGTCGATGCCCCTCTCATCGCAAAATGCGCCATTGGCGAACGCGACGTCGGCCACAACGGCGCCCATGGAAAGCACATCGGGCTACAACCTGCCGCCAAAAAACATTCTCGACGTGATGCGCGCGCCCTCGCCGTCCTATCCGCTGGTGAATCCGACGCACGACACAATTCTGCTGTTGTCGTTGCAGGAGTATCCCTCGATTTCACGGGTCGCGACACCGTTCCTGCGCCTTGCGGGCGTGCGCGTGGAACCGAGGAATCACAGCAAGCACGACACGCCGGGCGGCTACGGGATTACCCAATGCGCGGAAAGCTACAACCTGGTGCACATCGCGGACCGTGCCGAGATACATGTGGCGCTGCCGCAGGGGGCATGCGCGGGAATACCGGTGTGGGCGGCTGACGGAAAGCGATTCGCATTCGTGAATCTTGCGCTGGACTCGGTTGAACTGTGGATCGGCGATGGAAAGACGGGCGAAGTACACCAGGTATCCGGCGTTCGATTGAACCCGATGTTCAACGACGCGATGCAGTGGTTGCCCGATCAGAAGAGACTTCTGGTAAAGCTGGTGCCCGACGGAATGGGCGCGCCTCCGCCAGAGCCTGTTGTGCCTGCCGGCCCGAGCATCCAGGAGACGGGAGGCGCAAAAGGGCAGAGCAGCACCTATGAGAATCGCGACACGCTGAACAACAAGCACGACGAAGATCTCTTCGACTACTATGCGGCTTCGCAACTGGCTCTCGTCGATGCGGCCACAGGGGCGATTACGCCGCTGGGCAAGCCGGGGAACTATGAATCGCTGATGCCCGCGCCGGACGGACAGCATGTACTGGTGACCGCGATCCACAAGCCCTATTCGTACGTCACCACCTACGATCGTTTTCCAAAGGAAGTCGAAGTCTGGAACGTATCCGAGCCCTCGCAGGTCTCCGTCAAGACAATTGCGTCTCTTCCGCTGGCGGATCGCGTTCCCATTCAGGGTGTTCCGCTGGGGCCGCGGGAGTTTTCCTGGCGTGCGACGGAACCGGCGACGCTGGTGTGGGCCGAGGCACTGGATGGCGGCGACTGGAATGTCAAGGTTCCTGCACGCGACAAGATTATGCTCGAGAAGGCGCCGTTTGATTCTGCGGCGCAGGAGATCGCTCGGACGGAGCAACGTTATGACAGCTTCGCTTGGAGCGACCGGCCCAGCGTCGCGCTTTTGAATGAGTATGACGAGAACCGGCATTGGAGGCGCACCTTCATCGTCGACGTCGATGATCAAAAGGAGAAACCTCGTCCGCTCTGGGATCTTTCCACGGACGAGCACTATGCGAACCCCGGCTATCCCGTGGAGCACCAACTGGCGAATGGATTCTCGGTAGTTCGCCAGGACGGAGACCTGATCTATCTTTCGGGAACCGGATCTTCACCCACTGGGGATCGGCCATTTCTTGATCGGCTGGATCTCAAGACGCAGAAATCCGAGCGCCTGTTTCGCAGCGATAAGACGTCGTACGAGCGATTTGTCTCATTTGTCGGACCAGATCCGGCGATATTTCTAACCTGGCATCAGTCGCCGTCCGACCCGCCAAATGCGTTTGAACGAACGCTTGGAAAACCGCTTGAGGCTCCGGCTGGAGAAGCGGTGTTTACTTCCACGAGCGTCGCGATCACCCACATCCCCGATCCGACACCGGAAGTGCGCGCTATCAAGAAGCGACTGGTCACGTATAAGCGTGCCGACGGGCTTGACCTGTCGTTCACCCTTTATACTCCGCCCGGCTATCAGGAGGGCACGCGCGTCCCGACGATTCTTTACGCCTATCCGCTGGACTATGCCGACCCTTCGAAGGCCGGGCAGGTGGTGGGTTCGCAGGAGACATTCACGCGGCTGTATGAATACAGACTGTTGCTCCTCGGCGGCTACGCGATCATCGACAATGCTTCGTTTCCCATCGTAGGCGATCCGAAGAAGGCTTACGACACGTACCTGGAACAACTTGTCGCCGATGCAAAGGCCGCAGTCGATGAGGCTGTCAAGCTTGGCGTTGCAGACCCTGACCGTATCGGGGTCACGGGGCACAGCCACGGCGCGTTGATGACCGTAAACCTTGTGGCGCACTCCGATTTGTTCCGGGCTGGCGCCGCTACCAGCGGCTCCTATAACAAGACGCTCACACCCTTCGGTTTTCAAAATGAGCGGCGATCGGTCTGGGAAGCGCCGGACGTCTATATGAAAGTCTCGCCGTTTTTCTCCGCAGACAAATTGAAGACCCCGCTGCTGATCGTCCACGGCGGAGAAGACGCGAATCCCGGTACGACGCCGTTGCAATCGCAGAAGCTCTACGAAGCGATTCGCGGTAATGGCGGCACTGCGCGACTGGTGATCCTGCCGCACGAGCCGCATTGGTATAGCGCGATGGAGTCGAACGAACAGCTTATTTACGAGATGCTGCGCTGGTTTGACAAATACGTGAAGAACGCGACGCCCCGGAGCGGGTCGGCTTCGAGTTCCGGGCGGTGAGCGAAGAGAAATAACTCACCAGTAACTGAAGGGTAGGCAACAATTCGGGAGCTGGCAAAATTGCGTAGGCATCTTTGCTCAAGCATGTCATTGCCGTTGTATGGAATGCGGCGAAGAAATCCATTCCATTTCGAAGAAGTATCCGTGGCAGTGATCGAAGGCAGTGGAAACTCCATCGTCCCCACCTTTCGCGCCCCCTGGTCGTAGATGCCGGTACGCAACCAAAACTGTCCCTTGGGCAATGCAAGTTCCGCATGCCCCTGAACCCCGACATCGCCGAAGAACGCGTATGTGTCAGGATCGAGATCGAGCGGGATGGCTTGGTCATATCCGACAATATGACCACAGCGGTCGTAAGCGATGAGACACACAGATTGAGTTTGTCCTTATGGTTTCCGTCGGCCTCACGCTTCAGACTCACGTCTTTGCGATCGACGGCAAAGTCAACCGAATAGATCTTCTGATGGTTCTTTCCGGAGTTCGTTGGAGGGGGAGGCGTTTCATCCTTTGTCGCAAGCTGCCTGAATCTGCGGCATACCGGGATCCATGAAGGGTGCCAATGGATTGCCGGCGGCGGATTGCGAGCAGGTTAGGTTCGTCAAGCGGTTGGGTCGGCGCGAGATGCTTCGGACTGATACGCTTTTGACTTCGAGCGGCGGTCCCGTCTATAAAAGTTGATGTCATTGAAACTCATTTCATGACAGGTCCAACGCTCAATTTCGGGCGTCAGGAGCTACAACCACAATCGTCAGGATGCTCGGGAAGGCGGTGAAAGTCCGCCACTGCCCCGCAACTGTGAGCGCCCCTGGTTCGGCTTTCGTCGAACGAGGAGAACAGCCAGGGTCCTTTTGCCGTATTTGGCGAGGGCTCTCAAAAACCACTGGAGCCGGGCTCCGGGAAGGTGGCTGAATGCCGCTTCAACGACGAAGTTCTGTCGTTGGCGCCGGCGAGGCGCAAGTCAGGAGACCGGTCCTGTGCGCTCAACCAGCTTGCGTTCCGAGGGGGACGGAGGAGCCATCATGTCATTTCGTACGTTTCATCGCTTGTTTTCCGGTCGTTTGTTTGCCTGTCGTGCATGGGTACCGATGCTGTTTTGTCTTTTTGCGGTTGCGGGACATGCCGCTTCGATTAGCGGCGTGGTCACCGACGCTTCGGGGGCCCGTGTGTCCGGAGCTACGGTCCACCTGGTCTCCAACGGGCAAGTCGCGGGCTCCGCGGTTTCCGGTGCGGACGGAAGTTTTCAGATCCTCACTGGGCAGCGCGGGCGGTTCTATCTCGTGGTTAACGCCTCGAAGTTTCGTCAGCTTGAGACGCCGGGGTTCTATGCAGGACAGCTCGACAGTATCGAGCAGAATATCGTGCTGGAGCCTGAGTGGGTACGCGAGTCGATCGTGGTGACGGCGACAGGAACACCGACACCGCAGCCTCAGACGGGCGCGGCAACCAGCGTGATTGGCCCCACTGAGCTGGAGCTGGCGCAAGACACGGTGAGCTTGCTCAGGCTGATGCCGGGAACGTTTGTGACGCAATCCGGCCAGCGCGGGGCGCAGAGTTCGCTGTTCATCCGCGGGGGCGACTCTGATGACAACCTGGTGCTCATTAATGGCGTGAATGCCGGTGATCTGGGTGGCCGATTCGACTTTGGGCCGCTTTCGACAACGGGGATGGAACGGAGCGAGGTCTATCGCGGGCCGAATTCTAACCTTTACGGAGCCGACGCCGAGAGTGGCGTTGTGAATGTGACGACGCAACATGGCACCACCAGTTTTCCCTCGCTGATCTTTCACGGAGATTGGGGGAACTTCGACAGTTCGCGGGAAGAGCTGGAGGCGGCAGGAACTTTCGGGAAGCTAGACTACCTCGGTGCCTACAGCTGGCAGCAGACGGCTAACGATTTGCCAAATGACGAGTACCACGTTGGCACCACGGCGGCGAATATCGGATTCTCTCCCACGGGGTCAACGCAGATCCGCGGCACGGTGTACTACGGCGTGGATGGGGTCGGCGTGCCGGGTACGTGGGAGTTTTATCACCTGGCAAATAGTGCTACGGAAAAGGATCAGGACCTTTACATCAGCGGTTCGATCGACAACCAGACCACGCCGGACTTCCACAACATGGTGCGCTATGGAGCGACGCGGAAGCGCGAGCAGTACAACCTCTGGGAGCAGACGGGCTCGGGAATTTTCGATGCATACGGAAACAGCTATGGCGACCTGGTGACGATTACCGGGGCAAATGGCTACTCGGTAACTGGACGCGCGCTGATGGATTTTGCGGGCACCTATCCGCAGGGGTACCAGCTTTTTTCGAATCGCGATGCACTGGTCTACCAGGGCGACTACACGGTTACGCCACACCTGACAGCGCAGATCGGGTTTGGATATGAAAACGAACGCTATACCGGCGCGATCAACCGCACGAATTATGACTATAGGGCGGAGGTTCATGGGGATTTCAAGAACCGGCTGTTCTATACGCTGGGCGGAGATCTGGAGCACTACTCGCTTTTCGGGGTGCAGACTACGCCGCGCGCGAGCCTGTCGTTTTACGCCTTCCGGCCGCGCAAGGGAGTGTTGAGCGGAACGCGCCTGATGTTCAACTTTGGCGATGCAGTGCGCGAGCCGTCAGGGACCGATCAACTCTATTCGCTGTATACCTTTCTTGAGCAGAACCCGCCCGATGGCCCAGAGACGATTCAAGCGTTGCATATCACGCCCCTCACCGCCCCGACAGTAAGGACGTACGAAGGCGGGCTGGAGCAGTCTTTCTTCACACAGCGGCTGATCTTCAGGACGAGTTTCTTCCACAATGAATTCGGGCGGCAGATCGAGTATGTGGGCTTGAATTTGATTCCGGAACTGCTGCCGAACCTGACGCCGGAGCAGCAGCAACAACTGGCGGAGCAACTCGAGGCGGGCGGCGCGTATGAACTGACGCTGAACACCCAGGCGTATCGCGCCTTGGGGGTTGAAGCCACGATGGAGAGCGGGATCGGGCGCTATATCTTTTTGCGGGGCGGCTACACCTACCTCGATGCGGTGATTCAGCGTTCGTACACCAACGATGATGTGGCGCTACTGGGACCGGTGCCGACATATGACGGGATTCCGGTCGGTGCGGATTCGCCGCTGGTGGGGGCGCGGCCGTTCCGGCGGCCTCCGCACACAGGCTTTTTCACGGCGAGTTATTCGCACGACAGGGTGACGGTGCTTCTGAACTCGGCTTTCGTCAGCCGGTCAGACGATTCTGATTTTCTGGGGGGGTACGACATCGACGGCGGCAACAGCCTGCTGCTTCCGAATCGCAACCTCGACAACGGGTACGCGAAGATTGACCTGGGCGGCAGCTTTCGGCTGCGAGACTGGCTCGGCGTGTATGCGCAGGCGGAAAATCTGACCAACAATCAGCACATAGCTCCGATCGGCTACGTAAGCCTGCCGACGAGTATCCGGCTTGGGCTGAAACTGCAGTGGGGCAAGGAGAAGGCGAACGTGACTCCGTCGGCGCAGCGGTAAGTGCTACCGATCTACCTGCCATCATTGGTGGATCCGGCCCTTGGTGGCAGGGCATTGAGCCTCTTTGCGGCTTCGCATTGTCAATTTATTGACCCCGCTTTTCCACAGGAAGATTTCCCTATTTCTTGGTTGTCACAGGAATTTCTCTTTGGAAAACCGGGGCATATGACACAAACTATTCCTAATCCGATAATTCCCGAACTTCATCGCTGCATCATTACGAAGAATTCTCGAGCATGGGCCCGAAAGCGGCACCGTCAGAGCCGCTTTCCCCCAATTTGATGAACAAACCACAAAGATTGCCACGAGGAGCATATGAATCGACCTTTTTGGAGGAGTGCCGCACAGTATGGTTTGGTGTGCCTGACCGTGCTTATTTATTCACTGCATGGATTTGGCCAGCAGACCTTAGGATCCTTGAACGGAACCGTTGTTGACACATCGGGAGCCGCAGTGCCGGGAGCAACGGTCACCGTCACCGACTCGGCTATCAATTACGCGACGACCACCACCACGTCCGGTACCGGGTTCTACCAAGTGTTCAATCTGCCCATCGGCACCTATGCGGTGAAAGTCAGCCACGCAGGATTTGAAACCACGCAGTACAAGGGAATTCCGGTTCAGGAAGCGAGCGCCAAGACCCTGAATGCGACGTTGAAGGTCGGGCAGGTCTCCGAGTCGATTGAGGTTACGGCAACTCCCCTCCTGAATGCGACCGATGCGACCAACGGTTACACACTCGACAGCGCGCAGATCGATATGACACCGCTGGCGACGGGAAGCTTTACGCAGGTCGCGGTACTCTCGCCCGGCGTGAATGCAGAACTGCTATCAAACCTGGACACCAATTCGGGATTGGGAAACCAACCCATCTGGGCAAACGGCCAGCGCGACACATCCAACACTTTTCAGGTGAATGGCGTCGATTCGACCAACCTGTTCAACGGCAAGAGCTCCTCAGGCGCAAACTCGCAGCGTTACAACTTCAATATCGGCAGCGCTCCGACTGTCGGGGGATCGTTCTCTGTGGGTACATCGGTGTATGGCTCAAACGGCAACAGCCTGCCTTCTCCTCCGCCGGAGTTCACGCAGGAGTTGCGTGTCAATGCCTCGATGTACGATGCGCAGCAGGGCGCCACGAGCGGTGCGCAGATTGACGTCAGCACCACCACAGGCACAAATGACTGGCATGGCCAGCTCTACGGTACCTATGCGAACAACCTAATGAATGCGTCGCCCTTCTTTTTCAATCAGGCATATCAACTGGCGCAGCAGGGAATCGGCGTCTTTCCACAATCGATGGTCAACCCCTGGCTTCGCCGCTGGGACTCGGGTATCACGGCGGGCGGTCCAATCATCAAGGACAAGCTCTTCTTCTTCGCTGCCTATCAGCACCGCACGAATGAAGACAATGCAACTGGCCTGTCGGAGATGACGGTTCCCAGCGGGCTGACCAATGACCGCAGCACCGCAGGCCTTGAAGCTGCCGATCTTTCATGGGGAGGGCAGGGGAACGTCGCCATCGACCCGGTTGCATCCGAACTGCTGAATGCCAAACTGCCGAATGGCCAGTATCTGATTCCCTCGGCCCAGTCGAGTGCGCCCTATGAATATGGCGTACCGAATGTGTTCCTGATCGGAACCGCCCGTTTGAACTCTGATCAGGCCACGGTTTCGCTCGACTATGACGCCACCAAGAATGATCGCATTTCGGCGAAGTATTTTTATCAGAACGCACCGGTTACTCGTCCCTTCGGCTTCTCGCAAGCGCCGGGCTTCCCGGTTACGCAGCACAACGGTTCGCAGGTCTTTTCGCTTGACAACACGATCTCCCTTAGTCCGAGGTTGAATTGGGAGCAGCGCCTCGGATTTGTCCGCATGGGTTCGTTCAGCAACTATCAGCAGACAGTGCCTGGTGGCAACCTGGGCCTCTCAGGCGAGCAGACAACCGGCCTCACCCCGAATGTTATGCCCGGTTTGGAAATCGATCATATGGGCTACAACGACGGTTCCGCGCCGAATCAGTACATCGGTCCCGCAGGCGTGCCGGGCGCTTTCGTGAATATGGGCTACTATCAGAACCGTGTGAACCCTTCAACGAATGTGATCTTCACCACAGGCAAGCACACAATTGTGGCCGGTGGAGGTTACAGTTACACGCAGCTGAATATCACGAATAACCGCACAGGCCATGCTCAGGTTGTTGTCAACGGCTTTGACAGTTTCCTGCAGGGGCAAGTGCGCAGCTCAAGTGTTCTTCAAAGCATCGATACAACTACGAAGCGGAACAATGCGGATCGGTACTATCGCAGCAATGAGTTCAGCGGTTACGTGCAGGACAAGTGGCAGGCTCTTACCAACCTCAGCATTACCGCCGGTGTTCGTTATGACTACCACGGCGGTATGACGGAAAAGTACGGCAATTTCTTCAACTTCGATCCGGCGTTATATGACGTCACCGGCACCTCGGAGACGGGGTTTGATGTCATTAATTCCGGATTTGTCATCGCGGGGAATAATAAACAGAACCCAACCAAAGGCGTTTCAGCGTCAACTCTGGACGGTCGCCAATGGGGCTTCTCACCTCGGCTCGGCTTTGCCTGGTCTCCCAAGGCCATGAACAGCAAGCTTGTGATCAGTGGCGGCGGCGGCTTGTACTATGACCGCGGCGAGCTGTTCACCTATCTCTCACAGCCTGCGGGCGGCTCTATCGGTGGACCCTTTGGTGTAACCGAATCGTCCCCGTTGGTCAGCGTGGCTACGGGAAATCCGGGTTCGGGATCGCTGACCCTGGCAAATCCCATGGGAAGTCTGGCTTTCGCTACGCCAGCAGAGGGCGGCTTCTACACGCCGCCGAGTTCAGACCCAGGCGTTGTAGGGCAGGCCTTGCAGTCTCAGTTGAACCAGATGACCGGAGCACCTAGTGGGGGATATTATGCGCAATTTGGCAAGAATTGCAGCGGCCTGCAAAGCCAGGAAGGATACTACCTCTGCACTTCGCCGCTAAACTTCGGTATCTACGACAAGAACAACGTTCTGCCTTACACAATCAACTACACGCTAAATGTGCAATGGCAGCCAAGAAACGATCTTGCAATCGGTCTCGGCTACACCGGAAACCGCGGACGTCACGCGGTGATTCCGATTCCAATCAACGAGCCGGGCATTGCGACTCCTACCAATCCGATCTGGGGCGAGACTGCATCGTATGGTATGGAAACGATGAACCAGAACAATCAGGAGGACATTAACTACGACTATGCCCCGATTGCGGTTGAGCCCTGGAACACGTATGACGCCGGCAACACCGACTTCAGAACGCCCTATGTCGGGTTTAGCCCCAATGCGGCGGATTTCAAGACAGTTGGCAATTCGGCCTACGACGCGCTGGAAGCGCACGTAGAAAAGCGGCTGTCACATCACTTCCAGATTGGCGGCAGCTACACATGGAGCCACTCCCTCGATGAACAGAGCGATATTGGCCTGTTCTTTACCGGCGACAACCCGAGCCACTTGCGCGACTCCTGGGCCTCTTCGGACTTTAACCGCACGAATGTGTTTGTCGCCAACTTCCAGGTCGACGTTCCAAACATGATCAGGAGCAGTAATTTTGCGTCGTATATCTTCAACGACTGGCACTTCACTGGAATCGGGACCTTGCAGAGCGGCGAGCCGTATTCGCTTTATGAGTTTTACGGCGCGGTCGGCAGCATCAACTTCGGGAACTTCCCGACGCTGATGAACCCGGTTCTGGGCATCAAGGATCCGAAGCACCCGAAAACTGCGTTCACCGGCAACAAGGGCTCTTTTCGCGGCGCTGGTGGCACCTACCTTCCAACCCTTGACCCCTCGCAGATCGCCATTACCTACCTGACGCCCGGCACCGATGGCATTCCGGTTTCAACCGGCAGCGATCCGTCAGACATCTACCAGACGGCATTCAATGTCGGCCAGCGCAATATCTTCCGCCAGGCGCCGCAGAAGCGCCTCGACCTCTCTTTCCGCAAGGGATTCAAGATTACAGAGAAAATCAAGGCGCAATATGAACTCAACGTCTTCAACCTGACCAACACCACCAGTCTTGACGTTCCGCAGAACACTGCGCAGATTCGCCAAGCCAATGGATGCTCCTTCACTGCGATCAGTGCAGATGGAGGTTACAACAATTGCAACCAGTATCGTACCTACCTGGGTTATGGTCAGATTGTGACGGCGAACAATCCGACGGATCAGCAGACCGCTTTGGCCAATTTGGATCAAGTGCCCTACTCGACCGGTACCGGAAAAGGAACGCAGCTCTCGCCTCTACTTCAAATCGGCCAGGGAACCTGCACTGCAGCCCTGACAATCGTTAATACAAACACCTGCCCGAATAACGCTGCCCAATTCGGCTCGGTCACCGGTACCATCGGCGGTTCCCGCGCCTTCACCATGGGTTTCCACGTCATGTTCTAACGGGTCCCAGCAAAGAACGCGGATCGGGAGCCTTCGGGCTCCCGATTTGTTTTGGACGCCTGGAACTTGGAAGGGAAGTCCACCGGACGCGTTGCGCCCTCTTCTGGATATCTGGGATGGGTCGCCCAGGAATGCCAAAAATCGCTCCTGCTTAAAGGTGTGGTCAAAAACAGGCCAAAAGTTTTATCGGCTGCACATTTCTTGTTGCTCTTTGATCCGGACCCGGATTACAGTTGGTTTTTCCACAGCTCAACCTCTTTCTGGAGAGTCAAATGGTCTGTCCCAAGTGCAAATCCGGGGCGCTGTCCATCGTCCCGGCTGAAATTCGGCTATATCGCAATGCTCCGCGCACGATGAGTCACCCGCCCATGTCTCCTCAGCCCGATGTCCAGATCTGCCTGGATTGCGGGTTTTCGGAGTTCCTGGTCCCGGAGAAATGGCTCTCGGCCGGATGGCTTCAGGCCGCGCGCCCCAAGACGCCTCCGGTAAGCGTCCCTACGCCGATCCACGAAGTTCGCCGCCATATTGCCTGAGAGTTCGGGGAACTCGATGGCGGCTCAGGCTGCCAGCAAGCTCTATTGGTTCCAAATAGACTAAAACTGATTCGAATATGCCAATGCAAAAAGGCCCCCAGCCGAAGCTGGAGGCCTTTGGTTTTTGCCGAAGGCGATTGCCTGGACGGCCAGTCCTTAATACATTCCGTCCATGCCGCCGCCGTGGCCGCCGGCCGCCGGAGCCGCCTTGGGCTCCGGCAGTTCGACAACCAGAGCTTCTGTGGTCAGCAGCAGTCCAGCGATTGAGGCCGCATTCTGCAGGGCAGTGCGGGTTACTTTGGTCGGGTCGATGACGCCGGCCTTTACCAGGTCCTCGAAAACGCCGGTCGCAGCGTTGTAGCCGTAGTGCTGGTCCTTGTGCTCGAGCACCTTGGCAACCACGACTGCACCTTCTTCGCCGGCATTGGCAACGATCTGGCGAAGCGGCTCTTCGAGCGAGCGGAGCACGATCTGCGCACCGATCTTCTCGTCGCCTTCCAGGGTCTTGATGAGCGCCTGCACCGCCGGAGTGGCACGGACGAGAGCGACCCCGCCGCCCGGGACGATGCCTTCCTCGACTGCAGCGCGGGTTGCGTGGAGGGCGTCCTCAACGCGAGCCTTCTTCTCCTTCAGCTCGGTCTCGGTGGCTGCACCAACCTTGATGATGGCAACGCCACCAACCAGCTTGGCCAACCGCTCCTGCAGCTTTTCCTTGTCGTAGTCGGAAGTGGTCTTCTCGATCTGCGAACGGATTTCCTTCACGCGGCCTTCGATGTCGGAAGTCTTGCCGGCGCCGTCGACGATGGTGGTGTTGTCCTTGTCGATGGTGATGCGCTTGGCCTTGCCGAGATCTTCGAGCTTGACGCCTTCCAGCTTGATGCCGAGGTCCTCAGTGATGGCCTTGCCACCGGTGAGAATCGCGATGTCGCCCAGGATGGCCTTCCGGCGATCGCCGAAGCCCGGAGCCTTGACGGCGGCGACGTTCAACGTGCCACGCAGCTTGTTGACCACGAGGGTGGCGAGAGCTTCGCCCTCGACGTCCTCAGCGATGATGAGGAGCGGCTTGCCGCCACGAGCAACCTGCTCGAGAAGGGGGAGCAGATCCTTCATCGCGCTGATCTTCTTTTCGTAGATCAGGATGTAGGGATCGTCCAATGCAACTTCGAGGCGCTCGGCGTCGGTGACGAAATAAGGGCTGAGATAGCCGCGATCAAACTGCATACCGTCGACAGTCTCGAGGCCGGTGTGCATCGTCTTCGATTCTTCGATTGTAATGACGCCGTCCTTGCCGACAACCTTTACGGCATGGGCAATGATGTCGCCAATTTCCTGGTCGCCATTGGCGGAGATTGCGCCAACTTGGGCAACGGAGCCTTCATCGACGGGCTTTGACAACTTGCCGAGAGCGCCGCCCTCTGTCCACTTGCCGTCCTTGTCGCGGGTGCCGATGATGGCGACAACCGCCTTGTCGATGCCGCGCTTCAGAGCCGTCGGATTGGCGCCGGCTGCAACCGTCTTCACGCCTTCGCGGAAGATGGCCTGGGCCAGAACGGTTGCGGTGGTGGTGCCGTCACCTGCAACGTCCGAAGTCTTTGAGGCAACTTCGCGGACAAGCTGTGCGCCCACGTTCTCAAGAGGATCCTTGAGGTCGATTTCCTTGGCTACGGTCACGCCGTCCTTGGTGATAGTAGGCGAACCGAATTTCTTCTCAATTACAACGTTGCGGCCCTTCGGACCGAGCGTCGCCTTCACGGCGTCTGCCAGCGTGTTCACGCCGCGCAAAATCGCCTGACGGGAGTCTTCACCGTGCAGAATCTGCTTTGCCATTCTCGAATCTCCTAGTTCATTTCTTGGTTCGTCGTCGAAAGTTCAAAGTTCTGAGTTCGTAGTTCACAGTTGGTTGGTTCCGAATCCCCAAAGTGCCTCCACGGCAACCGGGAACTCTGAACTGCGAACTGGCGTGAGCGCGCAACGCGGCTCGCGCTCACTTCTTGATGATGCCGAGGACTTCTTCCTCACGCATGATCAGGAACTCCTCGCCGTCAATCTTGATCTCGGTGCCGGAGTATTTGCCGAAGAGAATCTTGTCGCCAGCCTTGACGTCGAGAGGGAATACCTTGCCCTCGTCGTTCGACTTGCCTTTGCCCACGGAGATAACTTCGCCTTCCTGGGGCTTCTCTTTAGCGCTGTCGGGGATGATGATGCCGCCACGAACTGTTTCGCCCTCTTCCAAACGGCGGACGAGGATACGATCGTGGAGCGGGGTGAAGGTCGTGGTAACGGATGTTGCTGCCATTGCTTCGCTTCTCCTTCACACGCGGACTGGCAGGGAAGCCAACCGCGGACTTGGTTGATTTTTGGGTGAAAGCTTCGGAAGACCGGCCTCAAAAGCAGGCCATTCTGCAACTTGAGCACTTGAAGAGAACGTGTGCTAGCAATCGCCTCTTCCAATTGCTAAAGATAGGAGCGGCTACAACGTTTGTCAAGGGGCCCCGTGTTAAATCTGAGTAAAGCTCACTCAAGTTTGTCCTGTAGAAACCTCTCCATGCCGTTCCTTAAAAGACGCCGTGATTCCCGAACCGCTCTCGCCCCGCAACGATGGTCAGTCCGCCCTTCCCGAAAACAATCGCTAACTTGTTGAATTGCAATAGCAATTTCTCAAGTCGTTTTGCAGGCAATCTGGCTCGAAATGGCGAAAATGAAATCGAATGCCGGACAAAATTGGATACCTCCCTCACCGTGCCCGCCGTTAGGCACCTTAAACGTGGTCAGAATCGCGCCGAAATGCGCCAAAAATCGACCATTTTGCCTTAGTTGTATTGATACTAACTCTCGCATCATTAGCTACTTAGGTTCGTTAGATGGGGTCTAAAAAATGACTGTGAAACTGTCCTTCACAGCCTGATCAACCCGCCTTCTCATCGCGCCAGACCCATGGAAACAGGCGCTTTACAACCGGCTTTAGCTGAAGCCCCGCCTGAATGCGCAAAATCAGCAGCAGGTTGTAGCCGAAGCGGGTGCACCAGAACATCTGTCCCCACGTGAAGCGCGGAACGACCGTCGCGCGTCGCAGAAGCATTGGGTCGGTCGAGAGAAGGTTGATCCCGAGGTCGCAGGTCAGGGCCGCGTCATAAACACTCCGGGCAGCCTCGGGCGCACGATGATCCAAGTATCCATACGGGTACGCAAAAGTCGTCACTGGCGTGCCAAGGAGTCTTTCAAGACATGCGCGACTCTGCTTCAATTCCATCGCGATCACTTCCGATGTGCTGGAACGCAGGTCGGGATGCGAGCGCGAGTGCGATCCGATCTCGATCCCGTTGGCTGCCCAGTGCCGCACTTCTTCCGCTGCCATTAGGGGCTGTTCTGAGACGCCAAGCGGCAGGTCCCAGATGTTGCTGCCTCCGATGTGGTCCGTTACGAGGAAGAGCGTGCCTTTGAATCCGTATTTTTTGAGCAGCGGAAAGCCGAATTCCGCAGTGTCACGATAGCCGTCGTCGAACGTCAGGACAACGGGTTTCTCTGGAAGCGGCCTACCGTCGCGGCAATAGCCGATCCAGTCAGCTATATGAATCGGCGTGTAGCCATGCCGCGCAAGCCAGCCGAGATGCCTCTCAAACATCTCGGGCGAGATGGTGAGGAATGTATCGAACCCTTCGCGCAGGGGACCGATGCTGTGGTACATGAGGATGGGAAGGCGGGCGCCGAACTCGCGCCGCAAAGCTTTCCAGGAACCGGCCTCGCGAACTGCGCTGCGGTAAGCCGCTATGTTTTGCTGCGTCATCAGCAAGCGGAGGGCACCGCGGCGAAATCCGGGAAGAGAGCGAAGCTTGTCGAATGCAAAGGTAAACGGTTCGACGAAGCCGACCAGCGAGACCGGAGCAGTCGCAAGCGTCCGCGCCAGTGCGCGCTTCCACCACGGACGCGACGAAAGCAGGGCGAGCCGTGTAGTCGTTCGAAGCTCAGGGAACTTGCGGCTGAGTCTCACCTCGGCTCTACCTTCGCCGGATGCATCTTCAACGACGTTGTGTCTTGTCTTCTGAAAGATCTGGTGGGTGATGGCGGTGGGCTGATAAACGAACGTGTATCCAGCTTTCAGCAATCGAAATCCGAACTCGACGTCGTTCGCCCTGCTGAATGAGTCGTCGAGACCGCCGATAGAGAGGGCGATATTGCGAGGCAAAGAAGAGTTGGCGGAAGCCATGCAGCCATGCCATCCCTTTTCGGGAGCTTCGTGGACCTTCGATTGGAAGAAGTCGTCACAGAAGGTGCGAGCCCAATCGACGGCGAGCGTGTCCGTCGCCTCGGACGCCACCAGGACCGGTCCGAAGGCCATGCAGGCTTTCCCGGAGCGCGGAGCCAAAGCATGTTCGGCAACCAGAGTTGGCCCGCAGAGGATGTCGTCGTCGAGGAAGAGCACGAGTCCGCCGCGGCTTTGTTGGAGGCCGGCATTGATGGCGGCAGCCTGTCCGCGATTCGGCTGTTCGATGATGCGGAGATTGCCGCGATGGGCAATGGTACGGAGAAAATCCGCGGTACCGTCAATTGAGCCATCGACAACCACAATGACTTCATACCGGTCAGGCGCGAAATCCTGCGCCAGCAGCGGCGGGAGTGTCCGCTCCAGCAGCGCACGCCGGTTGAATGTCGCAATGATGACCGAGATATCCATCCTAGTTGCGTCTTCTCAGCAGGACGTGGCTGAATGGGCGCACACACTGATCGACGGAGGAGGCGATGACTTCAAAACGCGGATCGTTGGCGAAGAAGTCGTTGACCAGGGCGCCGCGAATGAGTTTTTTGCCGATCCAGGTGCTCTCAATGTCTTCGATGGTGACCGTGTTGCCCAGCAGCAGGTAGCCTCGCGGGCTCAGTCCAGCGGCGATGCGGTCTTTCGTATCCCTGAGAGTTGAAGGTCGAAGGATATACTCCAACACCCCGGTGGCCACGATCAGGTCGAATGGGCCCTTGATGGGATCGCGGCGCACGTCCCATTCGGAAAATTGAACATTGGCGAGGTCGCCGCACGCGCGCTGCGCTCGCTCGACCGCGATGGGCGAAAGATCGACAGCTACAAGAGACTCAGCGTAAGGAGCGAGGAAGCGCGTGAACATGCCTTCGGCGCAGCCGATTTCGAGGACGCGCGGAAAGCGGGTTCCATTCCCGGCACGCCGAACGAAATCGATGGCTCGCTCGAAACGAAATTGTTCAAGTTCGCGATTGAAACCGAAGGGATCTTCCTGGTCGATGTAGAGGCGCTTGACGGCCTTTCGCGATCGCTCGCTGCTGTCCAGCAACGTGTTCTTCGTTTCAACGGCGTAGAGGATGGCCGTGCGGAATAACGGAACCCGCTCAAGAATGCTGCGAAAATTTCTATAAAAGTTGTAGAGACCGCTGGAAAAACTCACGAATACTCCTGCAGCAATTTTCTTCTCAACCGGGTTTGCGCTCCAGGCGTAAAAGGCGGCGGCGTAAACGGCCAGGCCGGTGGTCACAAAGGAGGTCAGGTAGATCCAGCTTGTACCGCGATAAAGCCGGATACAGATGAGAAAGAACGCCATCTCAAGAATGGCAGGAATGGTCAGGGTTTTACCAGCGGGCTTCAGAATTCGGGCTGGATTGAGGCCGGTGACTTTGCCGGCTGCCACGATAAAGAGCACGGACGAGAGGCACACTCCGGTGGCGATGCCTGATGCTGCTCCGGGAGCTCCGAGAAATGGCACCATCAACAGCGCCGAGGCGACGCCGACCGCGGCGGAGAGAAATGTAATCAGCGAAGCGGTGCGTACGCGGCCGTATCCCCAGATGACCTGAATGCTGGCGGTGGCGGCACTGTCGAGCAGGACGGCAATGGTGGTGAGGCGAAGAACTCGGACCGCGTCGGAGGAGCTTCCCTTGATCCATGTCCCAAGCAACATTGGGGCCAGCACAAAGAGCGCGATGCAAAGGGGAAGTGCGAAAAGAAGAATGCCCCGGGTGCCAACGTCGAGCAACTGACGTGTCTTTGAATGATGCTGCTCGCCGTGATATTCGCTTGCGGCGGGAAACAGGACGTCGGCCGCCTGCCATGAGATGGAGGATACCGACATGGGGAATTTACCGCCGAGTTCATACGGGACAATTGCAGCCGGTCCCTTGAGAAAGCCGAGCAGGAACGGCGCCGATCGCCATAAAACGCTGGTTGCGCCCGCGGTGAGCTGGCTGGCGATGCTGAAGCCAAACTGGCGGCGGACATTTTCCCACTGGACTTTGATAAGGCGCGGCCCGAAGTGTGGCGCGGTCCGGATGGATTGCACGTAGGCTGTGGCGCCAACGGCAACGCAGAGAGCAGCATGGAAGCCGGCGAGAGCAACGACGTTTCCGCCGAGTTTGAACACAAGGATGACGCCCGCGGTTCGCACCAGCACGGAGACGGTTGTGATCGCGTTGATGGTCACAAATTTTCGCAGGCCGGTGAGAATCTCAAGTCCCAGGGACTGCAATTGATCACCGGCGAAGCCGATTCCGATGAAGCAGAAAATGAGATGTGCGGTGGCGAGGTTCTGCGCGGAGACCTTAAGACCGGAAGCGAGCGGCAGTCCTGCGGAAGCGATGACGAGGCCTCCCGCTAGTCCAATGAGCGCATAGGCGATGGTTGCGATGGCAACGAAATCGCTGCGCGTGCCTGCCGTGCCCATGGCTACTTCATGCGCGACGCCGCGGCCAATGCCGCCGGTAAGAAACGCCGTGGAGTATTGAACGGCGAGTGCGGCAATCCAGATTCCGTAAACTTCGCGGCTAAGACCGGCGAAGAGCACTGGTATCAGCACCATGCCCGCGATGGAGGACACGAGATAGGCCGTCGTATTAACCAGGCCATCGCGGGTGAGGCGGAACTGTTCCGCGTAAAGCAGGCTATCCAGGGCGGGCGCTGGCTCGTCCGGGGGAAGTTCATTCGCGCCAATTTTGCCAGTCAATCCGGACGCCCCTATTTGTCTTTTTCTTTTGGGGTGCGAAGAAAGAGCCACAGCCCTTTCACGGATGCTTTGACGAGTACTCGCCATCCGCTGGTGACGATCTCGCCTGGCTCCTGTGGATCGCGCGGCCAGTCGAGCGGTTGGCGTCGGATGCGGCGAAGAATGAATCGGAGCAGATTCATTCTCTG
>Ga0210386_10001263_pt1 | contig 22755 bp, 23 predicted proteins | sample IncBWH32OmetaG_FD_160091 | JGI IMG/M metagenome (GOLD analysis project Ga0210386, IMG submission 160091) | Forest soil microbial communities from Barre Woods Harvard Forest LTER site, Petersham, Massachusetts, United States - Inc-BW-H-32-O ...
ATCGGCGAAGTTAGCGCCGGGGAATGACGTCGGCGCCGAGCAAACCCGACGCTGCTCGGTGGGTTGGTCCGGCCCCATCTCGTCGGGCGGCATGGCACCCGGATTGATAACGGGAGGCGCGATCGCAAAAACCGGGGGCGCAGTCAGCAACGCTAGCGTCGCTGCCGCCAGCACGACGGCCAGACGGCGCACCATCGACCACCCCTTTCCGCTACCAGCCTGATCAAACCGGGGCCACCGCAGACACGACAAACTGCGGACCACCCAGCCGAGAGCAACATATTCGCACCCATGAGGCGGCACGCAGTCACCGCTAATCCTACGGCTCGGGAAACCTAGCCCGTTCCGGTTTTTCTGCGCGGCCAGCTGCGCTCATCGGGTCGCTCATCGCAGGCGACTTCGTCCGGTGGGCTGCTACAGCCTTCGGGCGAGGTCTTCGCCGTCGTCCCGGTGGGCATGCTCGGGTGGCAGCTCCGGGATCGGGCTGAGGCTTTGCAGCTTGTCGCCAGGTCCTGCTCGCGGTCCGGCCGCGGCATGGTCATCCCGGTCACGGTCTTGCTGAGGCCCAGCCTGAGCCGGAGCCTTGGCGTCGTCGCGCTCTTGCTGCTGCGCGCCAGCCATACCGCCCGGACCTTGGCCGGCGCCGGTGCCGCCGCTATCCGGGCCCTGCCCGCCGAATGCGTGTTCTCCCCCACCATGGCCCGCGCCCTGGAATGCCTGCATCATGGGCTGCATCAACGAGCTGAAGCTGCCGGGGATCTGCCCTGCCATTTGCGCGGGAGCGCCGGCCATCTGGCCGGCCTGGCCCCCTAATTGGCCCAACATTTGGACCACTTGCATCACGCCCTGCTCCCCGGAGTCCTCGGAGCCTTGATATGCGACGTTCGACGCGGCCACTTTGCCCGAGAACATCGTCTCCTTGCCCTGCAACGCCGCCATATTGGCTTCCAACGGGGCGCCCAGCGTCGGCAGGACACCAGCGATCGTCTGGCTCATCAGGTCCTCGCCCGGCGTCACCGTCGGGAGCTGGGGCATTTGTATCCCCGTCGTGACCGGCCAGTTCTGCTCCTGCCCCCTCCAGAAGTTCATGGGGACCGCCTCCTCTCCGGGATTCGTTGCTCACCACTCATCGTCGCCCTCATCCTCGGCGAGGTCGTGATCGAGCGGCGACGGAACCGCGAGACCCGCTCGGGAGCCTCCTCCACCGCCTCCGTGGGCGCCCATCCCCATCATGCCCATTCCACCCATTCCGCCCATGGCGCCGCCGGCGCCGACGGGTGCCGCACCGGCGGTCGCGGTGACGCCCGCCAGCGCGCCGTGCTCTTCGGCGGTCGCCGCCGGGGTGGTGCTGGTGTGCTTGTCCACCAGCTTGGCCATCAGCGGGGTCCGCGGCGAGCTGCCGCCGGCGCCGGGCACCGACGCGCCGCGCATCATTCCCGCCCCCGAACCGGCGCCCGAGCCACCCGCGGCCGGGTGACCGGAGAACGCGGCGAAGGGGGATGAGTCCGCGCCTGGCCCGCCAGCCCCTCCCTTGCCGAGTTGCCCGAACATCGACGAAATCTGTTGCAAGGGCTGGGTCAGCTGCTGCAGCCCCTGCCCACCACCCAAGCCCTGGCCCAGCTGCTGCGGCAGCTGCCCAACCTGGGAGACCAACTGGCTCATCATTTGGGCGCCTTGCTGCGAGTCCTGACTGGCTTGTCCTGCCCCCGGCGCCCCACCGGGCGGGATAGGTATCCCCGCGGGGTTGACGGCCGGCACGCCCAGATTGCTCGCCAGTTCACTGGTGCTGGCGGTGACGTCGGCCATGTTCTGCGACTGGCCCAGCCTGACCATGCTTTGCAAGAGCTCGTCTTTGTTCTGGACCGGCATGGCCTCAATCGCCTCGCACGCGTGCTGCGTCTCCTGCGCGGTCGCGTTCACCATCGCCTTGGTTTTGGTCACGGCCGCCGCCATGGCGTGCAGCTGCAGCGCGATGGCCGAGGCCTGGGCGGCATTGATTTCATGACCGTTGATGATCGTGCTGGCCTCGCCCAGCGCCGCGTCGGCCGCGGGCCCCGTCCAGCTGTTGGCCATTCCCGCATGCTGCCCCTGCAGTTGCGGCACCACGACGCCGGTCAGGTGCGCCGCCAGCTGTTCGAACTCCTGCGCGGCCGCCGTGAGCGTTTCCTCCTCGACATTCGGCCAGCCGGGACCCATCAATGTCTGCGACCCGTACGGGCTGCTATCGGGCGGGACGCCCATGACGCGACCTCTTTCCGCGTGCGGCGGTGTGTACCTAAAACATTACTGCGCGGCTGGCACTGCTTTTGACACTTTTTATTGTCGTGGACCCGTGGCGGTCGGAGCACATATTCTTTCCCGGCGGCACTGCTGTCCTGGCAGAGCCAGCCACGCCGCCATGGTTTGTCACAAATGTGATGAATCGCGTCACCGTTTACTGGTGATTCGACGACGGAATCACAGGCCGGGCGTGTTTAGCTGGCGCGATGCGCATTCCCTCTGTGCTGCAGCAGGATCAGTCGAGAACGGTGCACATTGGACTCGCCGCCGTGATCGGCGTCGCCGCTGCCGCCGTGGTTGGAACTACAGCGGGCTGGCGGTACGCCCCGCCGGCAGGATGGATCGCGACCGTCGCCGTCTATCTGATCTGGACCTGGGCGAGCATCGCCAGCATGACCGCGGATGCAATCGAACGCCTTGTGCAGCAGCGACATCCGGCGCGCCGGCCGGCCGAGACCATCGTGGTGCTAGCCAGCATCGCCAGCCTCGCAGGCGTCGCCTACCTGCTCGTCGCCAGCAATGTCAAAGGGCCGGACAGCGCTATCGCCGCCGCCGTGGGGTTTTTAAGTGTGATCGCCTCCTGGTTGGCGGTGCATGTTGTTTACACCCTGCGCTACGCGGTGCAGTACTACACCGAACCGGTGGGCGGGGTCGACTTCAATCAAGACGAGAAGCCCACCTTTGCCGACTTCGCCTATCTGGCGTTCACCATCGCCGTGACCTATGGAGTGACGGACACGACCTTGAAGAATCGCGCAATTAGGCTCTCGGCGTTGCAGCAAGCGATGGTGTCGTATCTGTTCGGCACGGTGATTCTGGCGGTCACCGTCCAGGTGATCGGCACGCTCAGCGGTCTCTAGGCGGGCGGCCTCTCAGGCTTCGTACGTGACGTGGTACCAGTGTCGGACCGGCTTATGGTTGTCGGCTTGACCGGTGTCCGTCGCGCTGACCACGTTGACGTCGGTCACGTCGGGATTGTGGGCCTCGATGTAGCGCTCCAACTCGTGCAACAGGGCGCGGTGCGGCTGATCTGGGTTGGCGAGCGCTTTCGCCGTGTGTGTTTGTGGCACGCAACTGATTATGCCGACAACGCGCGCCGGCTATTGCGCCTAGAGGGTATCCGCCCATCGCAGGATCTCCGGAGTGACCGGGTCAGTGATATCGGCGAACTCCGGGTGTTTTTTGACGAACGCGGCAACCATCGGGCAGAGGGCGACGACGCGTTTGCCGTCCGCGCGGGTCGCCTCGAGAGCTTCCCGCACCAGGATGTTCGCCAAGCCGCGTCCGCCGAACCGTTCATCGACCTCGGTGTGGTAGAAAACCCGCTGGTTGTCGTGGTCAGCGACGGCGGCGAGCCCGACGGTCTCGCCATCGACGGCGATCGTGTACTTCCCGTTTGCGGCGCTGACGGTGGTCTGGGCGCCGGTCTTGTCCGTGGTCATCTGCGTTCCTTAGCTACCCGGTCTATCGGCGGCGGAGGGACGTGGCAGCAGCCGGGTGGTGGGCAGTGCGGGTGCGGGCAACCTTGCCGGAGTCCCCTGGTAGCCGTGCACGGCGCCGAAGCGTTCGTCGGCCTCTTCCCACTGCCGTCGGTACTCGGCGATCTCGTCGTGGCTTCGTCCGACGAAGTTCCACCACATCACCAGCTGCTCGGTGAACGGTGTGCCGCCCAGCAGCAAAACGCGACCGGGCCGATCGCCGTCGTTCTGTAGCACCAGTGCGGAGCTGCCCGGGGCTTGATAGCCGAGGTCGCCGACGGCCAGCGCGGCGCCGTCCATGGCAACGGCGCCCTGGTCGCACAGCACGCCGTGTTCAAACGCCGGGTCGACCTCCAACGTCACCCGGGCGCCGGCTTCCAAGTCGAGCTGGGCGCCCAGCAGCGGGGTGAAGGTGTGCACCGGCGAGCGGCTGCCGGCCAGCCGCCCCAGGAAGATGCGTGCGACGGCGCCCGGCAGCGAGATCGGCTCGGGCGCATAGTGGCTGAAGTCACGACTGGTGTTGCGATCGGAATCCGGCAACGCCGCCCACAACTGCACGCCATGCAGTACCGACGTCGCGTCGCGATCGGCTGCGACGGATACCTCCGAGTGGCAAATTCCGGCGCCGGCAGTCATCAGATTGAGCTCACCGGGGCGAACGACGGCATGGACGCCGGCGCTGTCGCGGTGTTCCACCTCGCCGCTGAACAGCCAGCTGATTGTCTGCAGCCCAGTGTGTGGATGCGGCGCGACGTCCATGCCGCTGGAGCTTCGAAGATCGTGCGGCCCGTAGTGATCGGCAAAACACCACGCGCCGACGAGTGACCGTTGCCGCTGCGGAAGCGTGCGGCGGACCAGGATCGCACGCGGGCCGCCCAACGGGACCTCCCGTGGCCGCAACACCTCCAGGCCCTCGAGATGCGAGGCGCGACAGGCAACTTCGACGGGCGCGGTCTCGAGATTGCTCATCGTCCACCCTTCGTCAGGGGCGATACCGCGCCGACACCGCAACACTACGCGGCGGCGGCAGAGCTGGTGGCTTACTTGCGTGGTGGCCGCAACACTTGCATGGCGAGCCGCATCAGCGGTTCGGGAACCCGGTCCTTCGCGGAAAGCGCCGCACTGCCCGCGCGAGTCCGGAGCAGCGTGCCGCGGCCGAACATCCGGTTCAACGGGCCACCGGACGGCTCGATCTCGACGTGCAGCGGCGGAGCGCCTTCCGAAGCGCCCAGCGCCTGGGATATGACGATCCGCTGAATCTCGCTGGTGCCCTCAAAGATGGTGTACAGCTTGGCATCTCGATACCACTTCTCCACCGGGTGATCGGTGATGTAGCCCCAACCGCCCATCGTCTGAATGGCCCGCTCGGTGGCCCTGACCGCAACCTCGCTGGCGGCCATCTTCGACATGGAACCCTCGCCACGCTCGAACGGGATCCCTTTGGCCGCCATCCACGACGCTCGCCACGTCAACAGCCGCGCCGCATCGATCTGGGTGGCCAGCTCGGCCAGTGGAAAAGCTATGCCCTGGTTGTCGATGATCGGCCCGCCGAACGCCTCGCGTTTGGTGGCGTAGCTGGTGGCATATTCCAGCGCAGCCCGCGCGATGCCGATCGCCTGGGCGGCGACCATCGGACGAGTCTGCTCGAAGGTGCCCAATGTCGCCGAGCCGGAACGTTGTGCGCCGGCGACGACCTCCCGCGCCTTGGCAAGTTTGTGTTCGAGCTTTTCTTGCCCGCCCAGCAGGTTGGCCTCCGGAACACGTACCCCGTCGAGAAGCAGCTCGGCGGTGTGCGATGCCCGGCAGCCCAGTTTGTCGAGCTTGCGCACCAGCTTCAGACCGGGTGTGCCGCCCGGGACGATGAACAACGCCTGGCCCCGGTGACCGAGCTCTTCGTCGACGACCGCGTTGACCACATGCACGTCGGCGATACCTCCGTTGCCGATCCACATCTTGTGACCGTCGATCACCCAGTCGCCGCCGTCGCGCCGCGCGCAGGTCCGCAGATTTCGTACGTCGCTGCCGCCCTCCGGTTCGGATATCGCCAGCGCCGCGAGCTTGAGGTCGCCCGGGGTTCCGAAACACTGCGGCGCCCACTCCAGCATCTGCTCCGGAGAGGCGGCTTGCCCGATGGCCGAAAGCGCCAGCGCCGGCATGACGATCGCCAAACCGATTCCAGCGCAACCCCAGAACAGTTCCTCCATGAACATCGGCAACGAAAGACCGGTCGGATCGCCGATAAGGTCGCGGTAGAACAGCGGGCTGTAGAAGCCGCGTTGCGCGGCTTCCTCCAGCACCGGCCAGGGGAACTCCTGTCGCTGGTCGTAGTCAAGGGCGACAGGACGAACGACCGACTCGGCGAACTCGTGGGTGCGCCGCGCCAGGTCGTGTTGCGCTGCCGTCGGCGTCAAGTCAAACGTCATGCGCGTCACTCCTTGATCCGGGCTGCGCCGGCGGCGTCGTCGTCGCCGCGGGTCGTCGATCCCCCAGTGTCGGTCGCCCTGGTATTACCCCCTGTCAGCCGGTTCAACCCAACCGTTGCAACGAGTCAGGCCGCCGTCTGCGGCCCGATGCGGCGGATCGGCAGATGAAACACCGTGGCGGTCACCGGCACGGTGTCGGCCTCGCGCCGCGCCAGCAGCGCAGCGTTGTCGGGCAGTTGTCGTGAGTTGATCTCGCCGGCCGCGATCTGGCGCAGGGCGGCGTGAGCTGCAGCCAGTTGTTCACGCTTGCGGTACTGGCCGCCAGGCAGTTTGACACCGGCCCACACGCCGTATTCTTCCCGGTTCTCGACGGCGTATCGCGCGCACAATCGTTGCTGTGCCAGTGGGCACCGCCGAAGGCACAGCAGCCGCGCCTCGGTGGCCGACTGTTCATAAGCGCGTGCCTTGGCAGCACCGTCACCGCCGTCATCGTCGGCGTAGCCGAACCACAACTCCGGGTTGACCGAACATGGATGCCCCATCAGTTTGCCTCCTTAGCCTGAAACGTATGCGGAATCGTATACACTGATCGCGAGCCTTGGCAAGAGAAACGTGATGAAAACGTATATTTGCAGGACAACGCGTACGCCTGTGTAGTATTCGAATATGCCCGGAGCGCTGCGGTGAGCCGCGAATCCGCAGGGGCGGCCATCCGGGAGCTGCGTGAGTCGCGCGACTGGTCGCTCGCCGACTTCGCCTCGGCAACGGGCGTGAGCATCATGGGCCTGAGCTACCTCGAGCGAGGAGCCCGTAAGCCACATAAAAGCACTGTTCAGAAGGTAGAGAATGGGCTCGGCCTGCCGCCGGGTACCTACTCGCGTCTCGTGGTCGCCGCCGATCCGGCGGCCGAACTGGAGCGGTTGACGGCCGTCGGGCCGGCAGAACCCACGCCTACGCGACCCACCGGGCCCATTGTCGTGGACCGGCACACCGATACGGAAGTACTCGAAGGATACGCCGAAGCTCAGCTCGATGCCCTGAATTCGGTGATCGAGCGACTACCCGAGACGACATCAAACGAATATGAGACGTATATTCTCTCTGTGATCGGACAGTGCGTGAAGGCTGAGATGCTGGCCGCCAACTCCTGGCGGGTCGCGGTCAACGCCGACGCAGCTTCGGCAGGACGGTTGATGCGGCATCTGCGGGCCTTGGAGACCACGCGCGGTGCGCTCCTGGAGCGCATGCCGATGAGTCTCAGTGCGCGGTTCGACCGGGCGTGCGCCCACTCATCGCTGCCGGAGCCGGTCATCGCAGCGCTGCTCGGCGTCAGTGCCGCGGAAATGTGGGACATCCGAAATCGGGGCGTCATCCCGCCAGGAGCGCTACCACGCGTGCGGGCCTTCGCTGATCTGGCCGACGGCAACGGGAGTGACGACGACACCAAGGGAGGAGAAGCATGGTGAGTGGGAACGAATTGGCGGCGTTAAGCCATGCGCACCAGCTGTTTGCCGGCCCTACTCGTCCAGTACCGGTGGACGTCGAGGCGGCCCGGTACGACAAGATGTTAGAGCGAGCTGCGGGACTGAATACCGGAGGGGGACAAGAGCTTTACCGTTCCGCAGTCGACCGTAGCCGGAAAGCCCTGCGATCGGCCGAGACGATTGATGCCGAGGTCGCCGCGACGGCGTCGCGCGCACACCGGGATCACGCCAACGCCCGCACCCTGACCCGGAATGTCCTCGACGAGGCCCGCGCCGACACCGCAACACCGGACACGCCGATGGCGCAGCGCGAGGCGATGCGCCGCCGGGTGGCGCGGCTGCGGGCTCAACGAGCGCATGTGTTGGACGCCCGTCAGCACGCCCGTCGGCATCGGGCGGCGTTGCGCGCCTTGCACTACCGAGTCATGTCCCGCGGCGGTCACCGGGCCGGGCTGCGGTTGCCGCCAGCCAACACTCGCGCCGGCATCGCGGTACGGGCAGCGTTGTCACGGCTGGGCAGGCCGTACGTTTGGGGCGCAACCGGGCCCGACCAGTTCGATTGTTCGGGGCTGACCCAGTGGTCCTACGCGCGGGCGGGAATTCACTTGGACCGCACCACTTATCAGCAGATACATGACGGAATCCCGGTCCCGCCCGCACAGGTACGCCCGGGCGACCTGGTCTTCCCCAGCACCGGACACGTGCAGATGGCGATCGGCAACAACCTGGTCGTCGAAGCACCCCATGCCGGCGCTACGGTCCGGATCAGCCCGCTAGGCACCGGCGTGCAGATCCGGCGCCCGGTGGGGTGACGGTGATGGTTGTTGAGCGCTCTGCCCGTGAGTACGGTCAACCCATGGCGGACCAGGCCGGGCAGTCGATCGACGCCATCGGGGACGCGCAAGCCGCGCTAGCGAGGCAACATGCGGCGGCCGCGGAGGCCGACTGCGCTCTCACGGAAGCACTCGCCAGCGCGCATGCCGCAACGGTGGACGGCATCAGGCGGCTCGACGCGATCGCGGCCGACATCGACCTCGCAGTGGCGAACCAGGCGGCCATTGGGCTCGATACCGCGATGGGGGCGCGGGAGTTCCAGAAGTTCCTGATCACCAAGCAACGAGAGATCCTGGCTGTGGTGTCCGATGCCCACGAGCTCGACGCCGCGAAAAAGGCCTTGTTGGAGAAGTTGACGGCGCACTACAGCGCCTCCGCCGGCTAGCGCTTCGCTGCCGTCGCGTTGCCGGGTACCGCTGTGTACTAGTGAATTGTCGACAGCGAAGCCCCTGGCTAGTGTCGCCAGCATGGTGGGGCCGCAGACCGATCCGATCTCGCACGCAACGTCGCTCTGCTGAGCGATGGCGACGCCTGACGATGTGCTCGCCGCGGTCGAGCACGTCAAGGAATGCACGGGCGACCCAGCAGCCTGGCTGGCCGGTCTGACACCGCGAGACATAACGGATGTGGTGACGATATTTGCAGCAAGCCCGCAACGGTTGGACGGAGTTATTGCCACGATCCGCCAACAGCATCCGGATCTGTTCGACTCCAGCACGGGGCAGATGATGGTCCCGCCGCAGACGGGACCTGCCGCCCGCCGGCCAGCGGGTCCGCAACCTGACAATCCCGCCGCCGACCATCAGGAGGGCGCGGCGGCAGACACCATCAGAGACGCAGAAGCCGCTCTGGCACAACAGAATTCGACAACTGCTCAGATCGATCTGCAAGTGGTCACGGCGGTTCTCAATGCGCACCAAAGGAACGCCGAGGGTCGGGAGGCATTGGACAGACTGCAGCGTGATATCGAGGCGGCGGTCACGACGCGATCCGATTTGGACACCCCGGCAGGGGCGCGCGACTTTCAGCGCTTCCTGATCGGCAAGCTCAGGGATATCCGCGCCGTGGTGGCCAGTGCAAGCCTTGACGACACGTCGAGCTCGGCCTTGATGGCCGCCTGGACATCGCTGTACAACGCTTCCAAGCCCGACGTGGGTGGTGCGGACCAATCCCGCCAGCCCATCGGTTGGCCCACTGGTTCTGCAGCCGATAGCGCGGGCCAAAGCGGGCCAGCAGCAGCCGATACCGGTTTGGAACCCTACTTTGATTCGCTGCCCGCCGACGATTCCGGCTTCCTAACTGAGGACATGCCGACACAGATCCCGTCGTCACCGCCGCCGATGACCCCGACGATGCCGAGTATTCCGGCGTTTGGAGGGGGAGGCATCCCGGGCGGGGGAGCGATGCCCAGTTTGCCTATGCCGGGCGGCTTTCCGCTGCCCGGGCCACTGCAAGGCGCCGCGGACAAGGGTTCGCCCAAGGACCTCGACGACGGGCTGCTGGACTCCGACGACCCGGAGGACCGGGCATCCTCGGCGAAGGACGGCGACGAGCGGGCGGAGCATCACGAGGCCGAATCCGCGGCGACCCAGCCGCCGGCCGGCCCGACGACCATCACCCTGCCCACCGGGGAAACGGTCACCGCTGCCAATCCTCAGCTCGCCGCAGCCATCAAGGCGGCCGCGGGCGGGATGCCAATCGCAGATGCGTTTCGCCAGGAAGGGATTACCATTCCGCCGCCGGGGACTGCGGTCAGCGACCCGGTCGACCCGTCGCGACTCACACCCGGGGACATCGGCATGTTCACCGATCGCCACGCTCTTGCCCTCGGTCAAAGCGAAGCCGTGCTCAACGGTCAGATCCAGCACATTTCCACCGTGAACGGGCCCAGCTTCCTAGGCTGGGAGCATCCTCCTGGACCGATCGCAACGGCCGTACCGGACAGGACCGCCCCACCGGCGGCCACCAGGCCGGCCACGGCCGAGAGACTCGAGAGAGCGTAGTAGAAATCCGGCGCCACGCCGGCACACCAACAGATATCAAGGAGACAGCGGATGGCAGACCGAATCCACGTGGTGCCCGCCAACTTGCGCGAAGCTGCCGGTCACCATCAAGAGACGTCCGAGTATCTACGGACCATCCCGTCCTCGCACCAGGCAATTCAACGGAGCCTGGACTCGCTGGGGCCGATCTTCGGCGAGCTCCGCGAAGCCGGCCGCGAACTTCTTGAGCGACGACGCATGTGCTACGAGCAACAGGCCGACAGCCACGCGAAAATAGCCGAGAACCTGACTAGATCGGCAAACATGTGGGAAGAACACGAAGCAGAGGCCGTCCGGAGACTCGAACGTATCCCTGACGACAGTCAATGACTGAGGCCGATCCCGCGTTCGACACCGTACACCCGAGCGGGCACATCCTGGTCCGCTCCTGCCGTGGCGGGTACATGCACAGCGTCACGTTGAGCGAGGCGGCGATGAGCACCAACGCGGAAAGCTTGGCGGAGGCCATCTTGCTGACCGCCGACGTCTCGTATCTCAAGGCGGCGATGGAAGTCCGTGGCGAGATCGTGGCGGCCGGCTACACCCCGTCCGCCGGAGTTCCGACCGCCAACGATCTCGACATGGCGATCGACAGGTTGGTGGCGCATGAGCTTCAGCGCCCAAACGATCGGGAGCCTTGACGAGCGCGGCCTAGCGGATCCAGGTCTTAACAGCGTCTCGATCCGGAGCGATATCAGTGGGCGGCTCGACCGGATTGGCACCGAACAACTCTCGCGCCCGACCAAGCAGTGCGCGTACCTCGTTCAGCTGCTGTTGCAACCCGGAATCAGCCACACGCCTACGCTACCCAGACTTGGATATTCCGACAATTCACTTACCGCGTCCTAAAGACGTGCGCTGGCATTTTACCGGCGGCGCGCGGGCCTTTGTCGAGCAGGACAAACAGAGAGGTCGTCGATCCGAGGATGAAGGTACGCTTGGCCGGTGGCGATCTTCGGTAGGAATACGGCGCGTCAGCGCCTTCGGAGAGCTACCCAAGAATCACTGAAGATTCCGGCATTCAGCTCTCCGGTCGACTGCACCCCATGGGTGACGGGCGGGTTGTGGCCAGCCGAGCTGTCGACAGTTACCGCTGAGACGGCTCCACTCGTCAAATATCTGAAAGCCGACTTGCAAAAGATTGTCAATTCGGCGAACGAAGAACTCTCAGGCATCAGGCGAGCGGGATTGACTGATTCGGTGCGGCTGGCGGAAGAGGCTCGAGTGATGAAAGGCGCTCGCGCCTTTGCCGTTCGGCGAGTCGAGTCGACAGTTCGTCATCTCCGTAACATGACGCCGAAATTGCCGGCGGAACATGGTGCGGTAAATGGCGCCGATGACACCGAAAAGACACGGCGATTCAAAGTCGCCGCTCCAGCGCCAACCGACACGAATAGGCCCGCTCACGAACCCACACCGCCGGAGCCGGAAATTCCGGAGCAGATCCAGCACCACGCGGCGGTAGTCGACGGACACGAAGACCGGTACGAGAGATGGACCGAACCGCTCGCCACGGCGGAGCAACCGGCGACGACGGTCGACTTGGAATCCGCCGAACGGGATCTCTTGGCGCCACCGCCTCCCTCGGACGACACCGACGTGCTCCAGGCGATTGCGGCCGTTATGCAGGAGATCGCACCGCTCGCGCAGATTCCGGTCGATGACGCTGCGACCACGCTGCTGCCCGAGGCGTCGGCCGAATCGGAGTCCGAGCGCGAACGGTTGGAAAGGCTGCTCGAATTCGTGGCACGGCAGGAACCCGGGTTGCGCTGGGCCGTCGGCAAGCGTGAGGACGGGACGACGTTATTGGTCACGGACCTTGCGCACGGCTGGATACCGCCGGGAATTACCCTGCCCGCAGAGGTCCGGCTGCTGAGCCCGGACCGACGCACGGGCAACGCGGCGGCGTTACTCGGCCAGACGACGATGTCGGCGACCTACGCCCCCAGCGATCCATTGGGCTGGGCGACCGACAACGACGTCACCGACACCTCGGCGCAACCGCGTGAGCTCCCCGCGGTCGACGACGTGGGCTGGCTGCTGGGGGAGGCCACGCACTGGCGCGATGGTCTTCCCAGGATGGTTCACACGTTGGCCAAGGCGGGTGCTGCGGGGACGGGTGTCAACGATGCGGAAATCGACATCTTGCGGGTGTACCTCGATACCTCGCGCTACCAGCTATTTGCCCAATACCCCGATATCGATGCCGGGTTGCTGCTTAATTGCTTGCTGCTGGCCGCCACTGAGGGCATCGCCACCGGGAACCTTGTGAACGCAAATTATCACTTCGCCTGGTTCCAAATGCTCAGTGTGCCGTGGGCCGGCGGATGGAAAGCCGGCCCGTAGGCCTGAGCGCTCAAGCGTGCAGAGAATGAATTGACGCTGGTGGGAGGGCTCGAGATACTGTCATGATGCCGGGGTCGGGTAGTCGCGCGCAGCTCAGCGACAAGGATCTCGTCGAATCGGTTCTACGCGAACTGAGCGAGGCCGCCGATAAGTGGGAAGCGCTGGTCGGGCAAGCCGAGGCGATTACGTACAGCGTCGATCTCGGCGATATTCAGACAGTTGTCAATTCAGATGGTCGGCTGGTCGAATTGATATTGCATCCGACCGTCATGTCCGGTTACACGCACGGCGAGCTCGCCGACAGGTTGAACCTCGCGATCGCCGCGTTGCGGGAAGAGGCCGAAGCCGAAAACGAGGCACGGTACGGCGGATCCCTCCAGTGACGTGGGATCGATTGGCGCTGAAGGCATTCGAGCTGCTAGATCGCAGCCATGACCGTTACGGTGTCAGCCGAAACGGTGAGAGCCTCGCCGCATTGGTGGGTCAGGCGGATGCAGATCGACCGCCGAAAGGATACTGACGGTGCCACTCAATCTCTCGAACCGAGATCAGAACTCCGGACACCTGTTCTACAACCGCAGGTTGAAGGCTGCGATCACCCGGTTCTCGGTGCGGATGAAGCACGATGACCGGAAACAACAAGCGGCAGTGGCGCTCTCGGTTGTTTTCGTTCTCATCGGCGTCGGCTGGATGGCGCTCCTCCACGTCATGAAACCCGCCGGTCTGGTGGGACAGTCCGCGATCATCGGAAACCGCGATACCGGCGCGGTCTATGCGAAGATCAACGGGCGGCTGTATCCCGCGCTGAACCTCACGTCGGCGCGGTTGGCCGTCGGTAGCGCAGCCGCACCCACCTGGGTCAAGCCACCCGAGATCGCCAAGTACCCGACCGGTCCGATGATCGGCATTCCCGGTGTGCCCGACAGTCTCACCGTCACACCGAGTTCCGTGTCGGCGTGGTCGGTGTGCGACACCGCACCGACCCACGGCAGCGGGGGGCCACCGTTGGTGACATCGATCGCCGGAGAGCTGTCGACGGCGGGCCGGGCGGCTCCGATGGGGCCGTCGCAGGCCGTGCTGGTGACCCACAAAGACGCAACGTATGTGATCTGGGGCGGGCAACGGTCGCTAATCGACCCGACCGACCGATCGGTCACTTTCAACCTTGGCCTAGATCCGGGCGTGACTTACCCGATCGCGATTTCCAACGCCCTCTTCGACACCCTGCCGGCAACCGAACCCCTTGTCGTTCCGGCGATTCCGGATCAGGGCACACCGTCGACGTGGCTGCCGGGCTCGACGGTTGGCAGTGTGCTGGAAACGCGTGACTCCAACGGCGTCGTTACCGGCTTTTACGCGCTGCTGCCCGATGGCGTGCAAAAGATCACCAGTTTCGTCGCCGATCTGCTCCGCACCGCACTCGCACAGGGCTCTGGCACCCCGACTCTGGTGTCACCGGACAAGCTGATTCATATTCCCGTCGTCGAAGTGCTCAACGTCGGCTACTATCCTCCAGGCAAGCTGAATTTCATTGATTCGGCGGCGAATCCGGTGACTTGCGTCGCATGGCAGAAGCAGTCCACCGACCCGCAGGCGGCGATCAGCGTCTTCAACGGGCGGGGGCTGCCGGTGCCGATCGGCATGGATCAGCGTCTGGTTCGGCTAGTACGCGATGACCGCAATCCCGATTCAGTGGAGGCCGACCAGGCACTGGTGCTGCCGGTAGCGGCGAACTTCGTCGCGACAACCAGCGGCGTCGCCACCTCGGACAGTCGCGAAAGCCTGTACTGGCTTTCACCGCAGGGCGTTCGATATGGGGTGCAATGGGACGAGAAGACCCTGCAGGCACTGGGGCTGAACCCGGGCAGCGCCGTGCAGGCGCCCTGGCCGATCGTACGCACGTTTGCGGCCGGACCGGCCATCAGCCGTGAGAGCGCGCTGTTGGCCCGCGACACCATCTCTGGCGGCGCCGCGGTTGCCCCGATCCCGGAAGCTAACCAACAGGTCGGAGGTTAGGCATGTCCAAACGCGGTTTCGTACGGGCGGCACGGAAGCCGGCGCCCGCGGTGCCGCCGGTGCGGGTGGCGGTCGCCGCCCCACTGGCGTTGCCGGAGCGCGAGCCTCGCAACATCCTGCTGATGATCGCGCTTCCGGCGCTACTGGTCGGGATCATCGGCACCTTGGTGGTGATGTACACCTCCGGGGTCCGATCACTGCAGTCGGGGTTCTTCCCGATGATGGGGCTGGCCGGGTTCGGCGCGTTGATGTTCAGCGGGCGCTTCGGGCGAGGACGGCGGGTCTCCTGGGGCGAGCAGGAAAAGCAGCGACGTATCTACCTGCGCCAGCTCGATGAAGACCGCGACGAAGTACAACGCGCCGCCCAGAACCAGCGCCGTAGCCAACTGTTTGTCCATGGCGATCCGCAGAAATTGGACACCGTTATCGGCGGGCCGCGGATGTGGGAGCGGCGCGCCGGCGACCAGGATTTTCTCGACGTCCGCCTCGGCATCGGCATCCAGCAGGCCAGCGACTCGGCGGTGTCGCTGCAATGGCCCGAGGTCCCGATCGGAGAGGAGCTCGAGCCGGTCACCGGCGGCGCGCTGCGGGATTTCATTCTCGAGCAAAGCAAAATTCGAGGGATCGGCAAGGTCTTAAGCCTGCGCTCCAAGCCAGGCTTCAGCTTCATCGGCAGCAATCCCGACGAAGTGCATAACCTGGCCCGCTCGATGCTGTGTTCGCTGGCGGTCTACCACAGCCCGAATGACCTCAAGCTCATGGTCGTCACCCGCCATCCCGAGCTCTGGTCGTGGCTGGTCTGGCTGCCGCACAACCAGCATGACGAGATGTTCGATGCCTGTGGTCTGCGCCGCCTGGTGTTTGCCTCGCCGACCGAGCTGGAGGACGCGCTGGACGCCGAGTTGCACCGCAAGGGCCGCGGGCCATGGACCCCGCCGGTGGGGGCCACCCCGACGTCGATGCCTTCGCCGATGGAGTCGTCGGGTTCAAGGCTGGGCCCGCACTGGGTGATCGTCGACGACAGCGTGGGAACGCCCGAACAGTGGGAGGGTGTGACCGGACAGAAAGGCATGGCCGGCATTACCGTGCTGCGATTGGCGGCCCGACCCGGGGTCGGCGTGGGCTTTGCCGACGAGGATCAACGTTTCGACGTGCGAGAAGGGCGGCTTTATCATCGCGGCGCGTTCTACGCGGTAGCCGACATGCTCGCCGAGAGCACGGCCAACCGGTATGCACGAGCAGCGGCGCGCTGGTCGCCGATGAGCGCCGGGGATTTGTCCGAAACCGACAGCCAGGCAGGTGAATTGCTGCGGGCGCTCGGGATCAACGATCCGCGACAGCTCGACGTCGACCGACTATGGGCCGAGAGCCGCGGCCGGGGCGACCCGAAGTGGGCGATGGTGCCGGTCGGGGTGAAAACCGGCGGCGAATTGCAGTACGTCATTTTCCGAGCGAAAGACTTCGGCGGCTTTGGTTTTCACTCCGTGGTCATCGGAACCTCCGGCTCAGGCAAGTCAGAGTTCTTTCTGTCGTTGTGCAATGGGATCGCGCTGACGCATTCGCCCGAATCGTTCATCGTGATCTTCGTCGACATGAAGTTCGAATCCGCCGCGCAGGACCTCGAGGGGTTGCCCCATGTTGCGGGCTCGCTGTCCAACTTGGGCAAGGACGATCGGCACCTCGCCGAACGAATGCGCAAAGCTATCAACGGCGAAATCGCCAGAAGGTACCGACTTTTCAAGGAAGCCGGCGCACGTGATGCCAACGAGTACGAAGAGATGCGGCTAGCCGGCCGAGATCTGGAGCCCGTTCCGATCCTGCTGGTCATCATCGACGAGTACCTAGAATTATTCCACCACCACCAAGAGTGGATCCAGCTCGTCATCCACATCGGCCAGGAAGGCCGCGGCTGCAACGTTTTCTTTACGCTGGGCGGCCAGCGCCTGGACTTGTCGTCGCTCAGCAAGGCCAAGAGCAACATCGCGTTCCGGGTGGCGTTACGGGCGGAAACCGCCGAGGACTCCCGCGACGTCATCGGGAGCGACGCGGCGCTGCACTTGCCGTCGAAGGAGAACGGGTACGCCCTGCTCAAGGTCGGCCCGCGCGACTTGGAGCCGTTCCGATGCTTTTACCTATCGGCGCCTTTCGTGCTGCCCAAGAAGGTCGCGAATGTCAACAGGACAATCGACGTGAGCTTCTCCCAGCCGCGCCCCCTCACCTGGGAGTATCAGCCGCTGAGCGCCCAGGACACCGAGGCCTTGGCCGTTGCCGACGAACCCGAGGAACCCGACGAGTTCCTCTTCCATACCGACGGCTTCAAGAAGAAGAAAATCCTCGACGTCATCCGCGAATCGCTGGTCTCCCACCCGGCCCGGCTGCCCCACCAAATCTGGCTTCCCCCATTGGAAGTCAGTGAACATGTCGACGCATTGGTGGCGTACTGGCGCGACAAGCCCTGGCACGTTGACTACGGTCAGAACCCGGGTTTGGTCTTTCCGGTCGGGATCGTTGACATTCCCGACGAGCACGAACAACGGGTTCATGCGGTCCATGCCGAGATGGACAACGTCATGGTGGTCGCCACTGCCCAGCGGGGTAAATCCACCACTCTGATGACGTTGATGACCTCAGCCGCTTTGATGTATCGGCCGGAGCGCGTGACCTTCTTCTGCATCGGCGCGGCGCTTTATCCGGTGGAGGAGCTGCCGCACGTCGTCAGTGTCGTCAGCGTGAACGACTCCGAAGGGGTGTCGCGGACCATCGCCACGCTGGAGGGCTTGATCCGTGCCCGTGAGGCGGCGTTCAAGCACTACCAGATCGATATCTCCGAATTCCGGGAGCGACGGTTCGGGGCGGCCGGTGGCGGGGGAACGGACCCGAACGACAAGTTCGGCGACGTCTTTCTGGTCATCGACAACTACGGCGACTTGTATGAAAAGGACCCCGGCATGGGGGATCGGGCGATCGCGATCGCGCGCCAAGGCCTGTCCTACGGCGTGCACGTCATGAGCAGCGCCAATGGCTGGTTTGTGGGCCAAAAGCAAGGATTGTTGACGGTGTCGAATGCTCGAATCCAGCTTCGGCTCAGCAACCCGGATGAATCGCAAATGGGCACGGGTATAGAACAGCGCAGAGCCGCACGAAACACGCTGGACCGGCCGGGCTTCGGGCTGACCAAAGACGGATACGAGGTGTTGATCGGGGTGCCCGAAATCACCGGGACCAAGGGTGAACGGGTGGGCACCCGCGGCGTCGGTTCGCTGCTCGCCGAGGTCACCGGAACCGGAAAGGTAGAACGGCTGTCCCGCTTGCCGGAGCGGGTGCCGTTGAGCGACATCGTCGCCAGTTTCGCCGACACCGCCCCGGCGGCCGACCCGTTGGACATCCCGTTCGCCATTGGCGAGCGCGCGCTTCAGCCGGTGGCCCTCCCTGCCCGCGTACTGCCCAACATGCTTGTGATGGGCCGCCAATTGTGCGGCAAGACCACCACGCTGGCCGCCATCGGGCAGGCCATTACCAGCCGGTTCAGTCCCGAGCAGGCGCAGATCACCATCATCGATCCGAAGACAACGCTGATCGGGAAGATCCAAGGTCCGCATGTGCGTGCCTATGCGTATACGGCGGACGACATCGACGCCGTGCTCGGCGAGTTGGCCGCAGAATTGCAGGACCGCCTCCCACCGTCGGGTTTAACGCAGGAAGAGCTGCTGAACCTCAAATCATGGGAGGGCCCGCAGCACTTCGTCCTGCTTGATGACGAACACGAGCTGCGACCCCACAATCAGGTGCTAAAGCCAGCGGCGACGGCACCGCTGTGGGGCCTGATCGAGCGCAGCCGCGAGATTGGCCTGCACGTCATCGTTGCGCGCTTGCCGGGCAACTGGGCGTCACAGGTGGTGATGAACCCATTGCTGCAGAGATTGACCGGATCGCGTTCGCCCACATTGTTCATGGACAACGACCCAGCCAACGTCAAGGTGCACGGTCGGGTTGCTGCGCAGCAACTTCCGGCCGGGCGGGGGCTCCTGGTCACCACCGACGGGGAGATCGAAGGGGTGTTGGTGGGGACGCCGGAGCGGACGCAATAGCCGGTGGCCGTCGCGGTCGGACGCCGGCCGCCGCCGGTTCACGTGAACAGGTCCCTTCGCTCTCGGACGTAGTCCTGCACCGACTCCGGCGGGTGGCCAATGAGGTCTTCGACGTCGTGCGTTAACCGGTTGTAGCGGTCGTCGCGGTGCAACCTGGCCATGGTGGCGATGTGCTGTTGGGTATGCGGATCGAGGCCTGAGCGGGTGAGCTGCTCGAGCCATTCGTCGTAAGGCAACCGAGCCCCGGTGATGGGCCGGCCAAGGGCTTTCGCGTACTGCTCGGCCAACCCGTCGATGTCCAGCGCTGTCGGGCCGGTCAATTCGTAGACCGCATCAAGGTGATCCTGGGGTGCACGCAGCACGGTAGCCACGACGGCGGCGACATCATTGGCGGCGATGGGCGAAGTGCGGCCGGCGCCGAACGGCAACGCCAACTGTCCGTTGTCGCGGATGGAGCGGGCTGCTAGCACGGTGAACAGCGGATTGTCGAGGAACACCGTGGGCCGAATGTGCACTGCGGGAATGCCCGACCAGTTGATGACGTGCTCGGCCAGCCAGTGCAGCCGTTGTTGGCGGGATTCCTCGGTGCTGGTTGCGGTCATCTGCGAGACCGTCATCTGCGACATGTTGACCAGCAGTTCCAGGCCGTCGCCGTCCTCGGCGGCCGCGCACACGACGGCGGTGGCTTCGAGGTAGTCCGCCGAGACGCTCATGTTGAAAAACATCCGCTCGATGCCGAACATCGCCGCGCCGACGTCCACCGGGTTGGTCAGGTCGCCCACGAACACGTCGGCTCCCAGTGCGCGCAGCGCGTCGGCGCGTGAGTCGTCGCGGCGCACCATCGCCCGCACGGCCGCACCATGGCCGAGAAGTTGATCGACGACGCGCGGGCTGACGCTGCCAATACCGCCGCCCGCGCCAGTGATCAGGTACGGCGGAGCCATCCCTCAGGCCACGCGGCCGCGTAGTTGAGCGGGCGCTTGAGCGCCGAGCAGTTCGATGAGTTGAGCAAGCAGGCCGTCGAGTTCATAGCCGACATCGGCGATTTCGGGCTTGTCGTAGCTATTGAACAGCAGGCTGGGTTGGTCGACGGCGAGCTTGGTGTCGCCATCGGGGTCGGCGTAGAGCACGGTCCGCAGTGGGGCATGCAGCATCACCGACGGGTCGTAGCGGAACATGCGTTCGGCGATGGTGTGATTGCCCATCAGGTATTGCGTGGCCTTCCACAGTGACGTCGAGCCGGCCATGAGGGCGGTGACATCGCCACGGTAATAGCGCATGAACCCGTGCGGGGCATTGATTTCGGCGAGCTCCAAGGTGGCCTGCCAGGAAGCCATCTGGACGAAACGAGCCAAATCCACTTCGGGAACCAGAGTCTCGTATTGCTCGCGGGCCTCGTCGTAGCGTGCGGGCAGCGCTACCACCAGGCGTCGGGAAGGGTGATCGAGGGCGATGGTGTTGGTGGTCATGTGCTCCGTGGTTTCCTTTCCGGTAAGGCCGGTCACGCGGTCCGGAGTGCGTCGGCGATGAAACCGGCGACGGTCACCGGTTGAGCGATGAAGGCGGTGTGGGAACCGGCGATGGACTTGGTGGTGGCGCCCATGCGTTCGGCCATGAACCGCTCGGCATCCGGTGCGATGGCGTTGTCGTGCTCCGAGACCAGATACCACGACGGCTTGGCTTTCCAGCCGGCGGCGGTGGCGTTTTCGGTGAGCGCGGCCAGGGAGAGCGGCCGCTGAGTGGCGAACATGACCTCGGCGACATCGACGGGCACGTCCGCGCAGAACGTCTCACGGAAACGCTCCTTCGTGATGTAGAGGTCGGGCCCCGGCGATGCGCCCGGCGCGTCGTAGCCGGTGGGATAGGAAGTGGTTGCCAGCAGCGAGGGCGAGAAAGGTTGCTGCACGCTAGCGCAACTCTCACCTTCGTCGATCCCGAATGCGGCCAGGTAGACCAGCGCAGTGACATTGTCCAATCCAGCCGAGGCTTGGCTGATGACAGCACCTCCGTAGGAATGCCCGACGAGGACGACTGGACCGTCGATCGCACCCACCCTGGTCGCTATCGCTGCGGCATCGCCGGCGAGGCCGCGCAACGGATTGGGCGCCGCTATGACGGTGTGGCCGGCGCTTTGCAGCTCGCGGATCACGCCGGCGAATCCGGACGCGTCAGCGAAAGCGCCATGCACCAAAACGATCGTCGGTGTCCTTGATTTAGGCATGATCGTTGTCCCTGAATAGTTAGCGGGCCTCGCGATTCGCCATCAAACATGACATGGCGCTATCTGGCGCGCCGTCATCCATTTGGGTGAGGCGGCTGCGTGCGTCGGGGTCGCGTTTTCGAGTGAGAAGCTTCGGCGGTCGGTTAAGGACCTTTTCGGCCCTGGACTGCGGCGGCAACAACGGACCTCACCTGAACAGGTGAAGGATCGCCATCTCGCGGGATGCCACCTTCGATATCAAGGGCTGCAACAACGACATCGACGGCCTTCGAACGGTGGTCCGGATGAGTAGAGAGCTGCTTCAAATTCGTCAAACAGACTCGGCGTCAACGGCTTCGACCACAGCTGTCACTCTGAGAGGTAGGTTATGACAATTTCCCCATCGGCTGCCAAAACCGATCTACAGGCCGACGTGTTCATCGGCCCGTTTCTGCCCTTCGAACAAGGCGGGGGAACGTTTGCGGCAACAACGTCCACGCTGGTGTCCGGGACGTCAGAGGCCGTTCTAATCGATGCGCAGCACATTCGCACGGACGTGGCTGCGCTGGCACAGTTCATCGGACGTACGGGTAAACGGCTGAGGACTATCTACGTGACCCACGGTCACGCCGATCACTGGTACGGTGCCGGCGACTTGTTGGCCGCATTCCCCGATGCGCGCGTCGTCGCGACGGCCTCGGTTGTGGAGTACATCAACCAGGCGGCAGAGATTGAAGCGCAGCAGTGGGCGGCGATGTTCGGTGAACGGGTTGCCAAGCCAACCGCCGTTCCAGAAGCCCTCGACGGATCGACAATCGAGCTCGAAGGACACGAGCTGCGGATCGTCGAAGTCGGTCAGGGTGACATCCAGCCCAGCACAGTCGTCCACATCCCCGACCTCGATGCAGTTGTCGCCGGTGATGTGGTTTACAACCAGATCCACGCGATGCTCGGATTGAGCGGTCCCAACGGCTGGGATCGCTGGCTGCAGAGCCTGGATGCCATCGAGAAGCTCTCCGCCCGGATGATCGTCGCCGGCCACCGGAAACCCGAGTCCTCCGACTACGAGGCGACTCGAATGCTGGACGAAACACGGTCGTACATCGGTGACTTCGCTGATGGAGCCAAGCGGCTCGACAGCGCCGACGAACTGGTTCAGTTGATGAAGTCGAAATATCCTGACTTCGGCAACCGCTGGACGCTGCACTTCTCAGCGCAGTCCTGGTTCTCAAGAAAGCGGGTGTGAGGCGCCCGGGCCTCATGCGAAGGAAGGCAAAGGTTATGCGGCGCACGAAAATTCAGACTGAAGACGGCACGATCCTCCGCGCCTACCTGCACTCGCCCGGAGCGGGCGCGCATCCCGGAATCGTCATGTGTCCCGGCTTCGGGGGAGTCAAACAGCTCATCGACCCGTACGCCGCCTTGTTTGCCGAAGCTGGGTTTGCCGTACTCAACTTCGATAATCGCGGCTGGGGCACCTCCGAGGGCGAACCCCGGCAGGAACTGAACGTGTTCAAACAGATAACCGATCTGCGTGACGCGATCACCTTCGCCGAATCACAAC
>Ga0210386_10001264_pt1 | contig 22731 bp, 22 predicted proteins | sample IncBWH32OmetaG_FD_160091 | JGI IMG/M metagenome (GOLD analysis project Ga0210386, IMG submission 160091) | Forest soil microbial communities from Barre Woods Harvard Forest LTER site, Petersham, Massachusetts, United States - Inc-BW-H-32-O ...
GCTGGCGGAGAGAGGGGGATTCGAACCCCCGGTAGAGCTTTTGACCCTACAACGGTTTAGCAAACCGCCGCCTTCAGCCACTCGGCCATCTCTCCGGCTGTCTGGGGTCAGTATATAGGATCGTTGCCCATTTCCGATTTCGAGACGCAGCTTTTCTGGCAGGCAACCCTTTTTGCCGCCAGATCTTTCCCCGAATATGTCAATCCTCGGTTGATCGGGCTGTGCATCGTAACAAAGGATGGCCGCATTCGCGCGCGTTCCCCCCAGCTCACGAGGCCGCGCAAGCAAATTCAGATTCGAAGGGTTTCCCTCATGACAAGCAACAGCGATTGGAACAGCGCAACAAGTGGTACGGTTGTCGCCTATTTCACGAGTGGCGAAGACGCTCAGCGTGCGATCAATGAACTTATGGACGGAGGTTTCTCGATCAAGGAGATTGGAGCCGCATTTCACAGTGCGAGCACATCCAGTTTCCGTGATTCTGCCGCCGCACAAATAAATGACAATCCCCCTTCCACAATCGGCTCCGTTGGCTCCGGCTCGGGAATATCGGGCGCCACATCGGACACGAGTGGAGTTACACCCTCTGGCCTGTCGACAGGCGCAGGCACTGTAACCTCTGGCGCAGGCCGCCCTGGACCAATCCCTGGTTCCGAAATCCCGGACAGTCTACCGACCAATATTCCGAGCACCCTGAAGTCCTCGACCGCCGCGACCCTTCATGACGATCCCATCAACCAATCGAGGGTAGTTCGGGACACGACGGTCATCGGAAGTTATCCTGCAACCGGTACTTCCCATGAACACACCGACGAAGGAGCGAGCTGGTGGGACAAGCTGAAGCACCTGTTCTCAGGAGAACAAACTGAGAGAGATGTTCAAATCCGCCGCGAAGCGGTCGGCGAGAAAGGCAGCAGCAATTTCGGGACTGGCGAGGGCCATCTCGGAACCTATCCCGAGTTCGACTATCCCCTTTACGGCTCAGCCTTTGAAAGTTCGTTCACAAGCATGGGAATTCCGAGCGAACATGCGCAGCGCCTCGCCGCGGAGATCGGCCGTGGCGGCGCCATTGTCACGGTCAATGCTGGCTTGCGGAACACGGAGGCTGAGAGCATCCTCGAGCGCAATCACGGCCGGATTCGCTATGAAGCCGAGGCTTTCACCAAAGACGAAACCAGGGAGACCGGCCCCGAAGCCGCCCGCATCCGGGTCTTCGGGCATGTCCAGCGGGTTTATCCCAGCCATATTCCCGGTTACGAGCCCGAGAAGGTTCGCCTCGACCTTCCCACGCGCAGAGCGTCTTAACCGGATCGACTAAAAGCCTCGCCAAATGGCGGGGCTTTTTTGTTGCGTTCTTTTGTTGAGTCCATGCCATTTCGCGATAATCTTTATCACTGGAGATCACCGAGGTCATACGGCTACTTAAACTCGCCACAAAAACCGCAAAGGCTCGCCGTAGTCTGCGTCTCTTACCGCTCGCTGCTGCGACATACTTCATGGTTTCCGGCGGTCCTTACGGTATTGAAGACATCCTCGGCGGTGCGGGCTACCTCAAGGCGCTCGCCATTCTTCTTCTCCTCCCGCTCGTCTGGAGTTTGCCCACCGCCCTCATGATCGGCGAGCTCGCCAGCGCCATTCCTGATGAAGGTGGCTTTTACGTTTGGGTGCGACGCGCGCTCGGTCCATTCTGGGGATACCAGGAGGCCTGTCTCTCACTCACGGCCAGCATTTTTGATATGGCCATTTATCCCACTATCTTCGTGCTCTACCTCAGCAAGCTTTTTCCCGCATGGACGGCAGGCTCGCGCGGCACCCTCTGGGAACTCGCCCTGATCGCACTCTGCTGTCTATGGAATTTGCGCGGAGCGCCGGCTGTAGGGGAAGGCTCCATTGGCTTGTTTGTGATCCTGCTTGCGCCCTTTGTTGTTCTTGTTGGAGTAGCCCTGTGGCATGGCTGGCACCTGCAACACACCGCCGCTCTATGGACCTCGACTAAAACCGGCAGCGAGAGTCTCTCAACCGCGATTCTTGTCGCCCTCTGGAACTACATGGGTTGGGACAACGCCTCGACCGTCGCCAAGGAAGTCGAGAATCCTCAGAGAAACTACCCGCGTGCCATGCTGCTGAGCGCGTCGGTGGTGGCCCTCAGCTATGTGATCCCACTTGCGGCCATGGGCTTTGCCGGTCTGGCGATTGGGCAATTCACCACCGGCTCCTGGACCGACGCAGCAACCGCGCTCGCCGGCCCGTGGCTCGGTATCGCCATTGTGCTCGGCGGCACCATCACCGGCCTGGGCATGTTCAATGCCCTCATGATGTCCTACGCGCGCGTGCCTATGGTGATGGCTGAGGATGGCCTGCTACCATCCGCCCTGGCTCGCCGCAATCGCAATGGAGTGCCCTGGGTCGCCCTGCTGGTTTGCGCCACCGCCTGGGCCCTGGCACTTCAGTTCAGCTTCGAGCGGCTCATCTCCATCGATCTGATGCTCTACGGCGCCAGTCTCATTCTGGAGTTCGTCGCGCTCGTCGTGCTGCGTCTGCGCGAACCCAGTCTTGCGCGCCCCTTCCGCGCGGGCAACCTCGCCATGGCCATTGCCCTCGGCGTGATGCCCACCGCCCTCATCATCTACGCTGCTCTCTCGGCGCGAGACGAGCGCATGGCGCACATGCCGGCCTTGCTCTTCGGGCTGCTCGTGGCTCTCGCGGGGCCTGTCTTTTACCTGATTTCACGCAGTGTCTGGACAGGCCGGCCCTTGCCCAAGGAACTGCAAGCCGCCTCCTCTGGCGATTAATTCTTTGCCGTCTTGTCCTCTTTGAAGTTATTCGCGGACCACGCCACCCGATCGCGTGCATACGCCGCGTCGTGCCAGCCGTGGACCTCCACACGCTTTCCCTCAAGATCCTTGTAGATCGAGAAAAAGTGTGTAATTTCCTTCAGCATGTGGGGATAAATCTCCGAATAGTTCCACACATCGGCATAGCGCGGATTGTTCTTGCCCACAGCCAGCACTTTCTCATCCAGGACACCCTGATCCAGCATCTCCAGCAGGCCGATTGGGCGCACCTGCATCACGCAACCAGGAAAGCTCGCCGCATCCACGAGTACCAGCACGTCCAGCGGATCGCCGTCGTCGCTCAACGTAGACGGAATGAATCCGTAGTCTCCTGGATAATGCACCGGCGAGTAGAGGTTGCGATCCAGCCTGAAGACGTGCAACTGCTTGTCATATTCATACTTGTTGATTCCCTCGGCGGGAATCTCAATCACCACGTTGACGACTTCGGGCATCTTGTCGCCAATCGGCAACTCCAGATAGTTGACCATGTGAGTTCCAGTTTACGCAATTTGATGCGAAATTGGCGCGATACCTCCCAGCGGCACCGAAAGCTGCGTGCGCCGAATGACGCATATCGCTGGACGCGAAGTCCTTTATAATCGGGCACGATGAAGGCTCATGTCTACGTAACCCTCAAGCAAACCGTCCTTGATCCCCAGGGGCAGGCCATCCTCAACGCACTGAAGAAGATGCAATACCAGGGAATCGAAGATATCCGTCAGGGCAAATATTTTGTGCTGAAGCTCAGCAACGAACTTGATGCCGCTGCTGCCAGGGCCGAGATCGAACGGATTGCCCGCGAAGTGCTCACCAATCCCGTGATCGAAGAATTTACTTTCCACCTCGAAGACAGCGAGTAGCTCGGACCACTTCTGATTTTACCCTTCTTATCCTTGATAATAGGGATATATGTGCGGAATTGTCGGTTATGTCGGCAGCAAACAAGTCGTTCCCTTGATCATTGAAGGCCTTCGCCGCCTCGAATACCGCGGCTATGACTCAGCCGGCATTGCCGTAGGCGGCAACGGTGATGGGCTGGCATTACGCCGCGCGCCCGGGAAACTACGCAACCTCGAAGAGGTCATCAGGGAGCGTCCCCTCACAGGAACCTACGGAGTCGGCCACACGCGTTGGGCCACCCACGGCCGTCCGACGGAAGAGAACGCCCACCCCCACCGCGACTGCACCGGTCGTATTGTCGTGGTCCACAACGGCATCGTCGAGAATTATCTCGCGCTCAAGCACGAGCTCTCGCTCGAAGGTCACAAGTTTGTAACTGAGACAGATACAGAAATCATCGCTCATCTCATCGAGCAAGAGATCGCCTTAGCTGCGAACTCCGGCAAGACCATGCCTCTCGAAGAAGCCGTGCGCCGCGCGGCCCGCCGTCTCACCGGAGCTTATGCCATCAGCGTCATCTCCGCCGATGAGCCCGACAAGATTGTCTCCGCGCGCAACGGCCCGCCGGTCGTCGTCGGCATCGGAGAAGGCGAATACTTCGTCGCATCCGATGTGCCCGGCATCCTCCACCACACTCGCAATCTCTATTTCCTTGCCGACGGCGATGTGGCCGTCCTCACACCCTCCGGCGTCGAGCTCACCGATCTCGACGGCAATCGCGTCGAACGCGCGCTGCAGCGCATCCTTTGGGACCCAATCCAGGCGGAAAAGGGTGGTTACAAGCACTTCATGCGAAAGGAAATCTTCGAGCAGCCGCGCGCCATTCGTGACACTACCCTTGGCCGCATCTCGCTCGACACCGGCAAGGTCTTCCTCGATGAGATGAAGATCTCCGACGACGAATTCCGGCACGCGAGCAGGATCAGCATCGCCGCCTGCGGAACCAGCTGGCACGCCGCCACAACCGGGAAATTCATGATCGAGCGCCTCGCCCGCCTGCCGGTTGAGGTAGACTACGCCAGCGAATACCGCTACCGCGATCCCATCGCCGACCCCGCCGCGCTCGGCCTGCTCATCACCCAGTCCGGCGAGACTGCCGACACTATTGCCGCACAGCGCGAGATGATCGCCAAGGGCTCCAAGACCATCGCCATCTGCAACGTCGTCGGCGCCATGATCGCGCGGGAAGCTCACGGAACCGTCTATACTCACGCCGGCCCCGAGATCGGCGTCGCCTCCACCAAGGCCTTCACTGCCCAGATTGTCGCGCTCTTCCTCTTCGCCCTGCACCTCGCCCAGAAGCGCGGAACCGTGACCGCCGACGAGAGCCGCACTCTCGTCGAATCCCTCAGCCTCCTGCCCGGCAAAGTCGAAGAAAGCCTCCGCACCGCCGACCCCGTCTGTGAGCAATTGGCGAAGGTCTACTCCAATGCCCGCGATTTTCTCTATCTTGGCCGCGGCATTCATTACCCAATGGCGCTCGAGGGTGCGCTCAAGCTCAAGGAAATCTCCTACATCCACGCCGAAGGATATCCGGCTGGGGAAATGAAGCACGGGCCCAACGCTTTGATTGATGAGACGCTCCCCGTCGTCGTCCTCGCCACCAAGGACGAGAGCAATCCCAACTCAGTCCTTCGCTACGAAAAGACCCTGTCGAATATTCAGGAAGTCACCGCCCGTTCCGGCAAGGTGATCGCCGTGGCGATCCAGGGAGACGAGCATATCAAGCAACTCGTCGATCACGTCCTCTACGTTCCACCCGCATCGGAGCTGCTGCTTCCAGTGCTCGACGTGATCCCACTACAACTGCTCGCCTACCATATCGCCGTCAGACGCGGCTGCGACGTCGATCAGCCCCGAAACCTCGCCAAATCTGTCACCGTCGAATAGAGCTCGCAGGCCTAGTCTAGTAAACATCCGTCTGGTAACGTCTGGCCTTCTTCATGCTGGCGAGATACTCCTGGGCTGCGTCCGGAGCGCAGTTACGTCCGTTGGCGATGATATCAAGAAGCACAGTCTCCACATCTTTTGCCATGCGATTCGCGTCACCGCAAACATAAAAATGCGCCCCGCGCTCAAGCCAACGGAATAACTCTGCGTCGTTCTCCCGCATACGATCTTGCACGTAGACCTTGTGTGACTGGTCGCGGGAAAAGGCCGTATCGAAGCGCGTCAGAATCCCATCCTTGAACATCGCTTCCAAATCCTCGCGATAGAGAAAATCTGAGGCGCGGCGCTGCTCGCCAAAGAAAAGCCAGTTCTCGCCCTTGTGACCATGCGCCTTGCGGTGCTGCAAAAAGGCACGGAATGGCGCGATCCCCGTACCCGGGCCTATCATGATGACCGGCGTGTCAGTGTTTTCAGGCAGGCGGAAGTTGTTGTTCGAATGCAGAAAGATTGGCATTGTAGAACCTTCAGGCGCGCGTTCTCCCAGATGTCCTGAGCACAGCCCCTGTCGATCGCGTTGGTGGCTTGTATAGTAAACAACGCGCACGATCGTATGCACGGCATCCTTCACCCAGGATTGCGATGACGCAATCGAATACATGCGCGGCGTAAGGCGCGCCAGCACGGTAAACAACTGTTGTGGCTGTGTAATTCCGCCCGGATATTCCGTAATCAGATCGATGAACTCCCGGCCCCAGATGTACTCCTCCGCTAAAGAGCGGTTATCTGGCAAGGCCAATGATTTCAGCGCCTCAAGCCCGGGCACGGATTCCGGCGCGATCTTTGAGTAGGCATTCACTGCGCTGCGGGTCAGTTTGCCGATAGCCAGGCGCGTGCGTAGCGCTTCCTCAAGGCTGATCTCGACTTTGTAGTGATCCAATACGCGCTCGTCACCTTTGAACTGCAACTGCGCAAGTACCTCGGCTACCTCTGAGGGGCGGTTCTCAGGCACGATGCCAACGGCGTCGCCAGGTGTGTATTCCATCCCTGGCTCGAGTTCCAGCTCGATATGGCGTGTTTCTTTTTCTGAGCCTGCCAACGTCATCAATACATTGACGAGCATGCATGAGATGTATGGATTATTCCGGGTGTATTTTTGCGGCTGTGTGCTCATAGGGTCGTTCGGGAAGCCAGAATCTTATCAGATCGAGTATATCCACAGGGCCCCAGGGAGTAGGTCCCCTTCGGTTTAAGGACTGGATCGCTTGATTGCCGTTGCAGTGAGGCACAGACGATAATTTTGAATGGAAAAAGAGTTCACCTTGGACAAACAACTTCTTACTGCCCGGCTTCAGCGAAGGTTATGCCTCTCCGAACACGCACAGTGCTATCACCTCGAATTCTCTATCGATGAGCTTTCGCATTTCGACTTCGTGCCGGGTCAGTTCATCTCCTGCGTCGCGGTCGATGACCGAGGAAAAACGCAGACACGCGCATACTCGATTGCCTCTGCGCCCCGCGCCAACATGCTCGACCTGTGTGTAAATCGCGTTCAGGACGGTTTTTTTTCGAATTTCCTCTGCAATTTGGAAATCGGCAAGACCATCCAATTTCATGGGCCGTACGGCTTTTTCACCCTCCGCAAACCGCTCACCGACGGCATTATGATCGCTACAGGAACCGGCATCGCCCCCATCCTTGGATTCGTCCAGTACCTCTTTCCTGACGTTGGAGAGGATCGCAGCGAGGGCCGTAAGTTCTGGCTCGTGTACGGCACCCGCCATGAGACGGGGATCTATTACAAGAAATACTTCGAGAAGGTCGCTTCAGAGCGCCACAACTTCCACTATGTCCCCACGCTCAGCCGTCCCCACGAAGGCTGGAAAGGCCTGCGCGGCTACGTGCAGGACCACGTCGCCGATATCCTTACCCGCCGAGAGTCGGAAAGTCACTCCGCGTCTGTTCCGACGACTTCGGAAGACGCAGCCTTCGATATCCACGCCTACATCTGCGGCCTCAACAACATGGTCTCCGGCAACCGCGACCGCCTCAAGGAACGGGGATGGCAGCGCAAGCAGATCATCTTCGAGCGCTACGACTAGTTGCGGCCTGCCTCACTACTTCGGGTTCGCAGCCTGCATGGGAAGCGCCAGCCCCGTCCCTGCCTTATCCATGATTTTCAGGATCGCGAGGAACAGCTGTTCCTGCTCGCGCAGGCATCGCACCGGGTCCGCCGGAGGCAGCAGCAGGTAGGCCCATACTTCGAGCCGCAACCCGGAAGTGTCCAGGCCGACCAGCCGCACGCGTGCCGACGCTTTCTCGACCGCCTCCGTGCTCTGTAATACGCAATCGATTTCCGCCACTACTACACTCACCTGTTGCGCCGGCGTGTCATGGCGCAGACTGAAGAACTCGTGCAGCAGGAACTTATCACGCAATGAGAAGTTCTGAATGCTCACCTGTGCAACCTTGGCATTCGGCAGCGATACGACGCAGCGGTCGAAGGTTCGCAGCCTCAGCGAGCTCAAGCCAATGGCTTCCACCGTCCCCGTATCGTCGCCTATTTTGCACAAATCGCCAACGCGCGCAGCCTTCCGGGCGACGATCGCGATGCCTCCAAAGAAATCCTCAAGGGTCTTTTGCGCGGCCAGCGCCAGTGCGATACCGCCGATTCCAAGGCCCGCCAGCATCGCGGTGACGTCGATGCCCGCGCGACTTAGCAGCACCAGGAACGCGCACAACATTACCGCGATCTTGAAGACTCTCGCGGCGACTGAGACGAAGGTAGCGCGCTCTAATTGCAGGTTGCCGGGGGTCCCGCGCGCCGTGTAGACCGCCGCCAGGTCGCTGAGCTTGATCAGCAGCCACGCGATGCCGATCACCAACACCAGCGCGGCCGCGTCGTTCATGTATTGCCGTCCCAGCACTGAGAGCGAATAGCGCGCCACAAGATACGTGGTCGCGGACATCAGTAGGACAAAGATCGGCCTCTGCAGGCTGCGAGTGATCTTTTTCTCGCTCGTTGGCAGCGCCCTTCCTAACGCGGGTACCAGAACGAGCTGAATCAGCCGGGTGATCACCCATGCCACCGCCAGTACAACCAGCAGAACCACAACCGCTGCTAGCCAGCGCCAGAGCTGCACCGTGAGAAATCGAGTCTCCACCATCCAGGGTGGTAATTTATGTTCGAGACGATTTCCCTGCAGGTCCTCACTCAGCCGCGGAACGCCAGCAAGTGTTTCCGCAGAAAACAGCCATATCGCCGGCTGCCCCAGCCGCTCTACACGCGTGAGGAGGATATCCAGGCTCCCCCGCTCAGTCTTCACCGTGCCTACCAGATCGCGTGTGGCGCGCAAATTATCGTTTACATCACCTGCGGGTTCGCGGGAAAGACTGTCGAGGTTTGTGGACAGCCCCATGTCTAATAATGTCTGCAGCTGTTTCGCCAGTTGTTCAGCCTGCTCGGGAGGCTTCTTCACATCCAGGTATTGCGCTGCGCGCGCGTAATCCTGTTTTTCCACCGCCCGCAAAAAGCCAACGACGCAGCCGTGCGGCGAAGACCGCCCTAACGGATCTTCTGGAACTGCAGGAGTCGGCGGTGGCTGTTCCGCCGATTGCACAGCGCTGGCCAGCGGGTTGGACGGCGGCTTCGGAGGCTTCGGAGCCGTCTGTGCAAGCCCAGCCGCGCACAGTAACAGGTTCAGAAGCAGAACCGAACGTAGTTTCGTTTTGCCGATCGCCTCCATCCACCGACGAGCCATATAGCACACTCTATCGTGAATTCACTTCGGTTGAACCTGCGCCTCCGCCAGCTTCTTGATTCCCGTCAATACCGAATCGTCCCCATCGAGCGAATGTTGATACCGATTCTGACCATCTTCGACAGCGGAGAAGTCTCCCTGGGTAATCTCAAGAATTGACCCGCAGCTGCCGTGTTCCTTGAGGTCATAGCTCATCGTGAGATAGTTCGCAGGTATGTCTGCGATTTTCGAATTCGGATCGAAGATGGTGTACGCCAGATGGTGCGGTGGTTCGACTTCGACAACATGGCCCTTCACATAAACTACCCCATCGGCAGCTCCTCGCCACAGCAGCGGTGAGCCGGACTTCCAGTCCGTCTCCGCATTGCAGCCAAACAGGTACTGCGCGATGAATTCGGGGTCAGTAAGAATCTTCCACAGGGTTTCGACTGGCGTATCTACTTCAATCGATTTGCGAATCAATAATTCGGTCATGGCGGTTTCTCCTCAACGAGAATATAAGCAGCGAGTGAACGCCATGATTGGAAAAACGCGACAAGAAGCCGCGGGACAGATGGAAGAAGTTTTCGATCCCACTGTGGGCAAGGCCCGCGGGGTTCTCAAACCTCCTCCGTCGGCCGGCCAGTTCAGGCACGCCCGCCGCAGCCCATCGCCCGAACTCGCCCACTTCATCGCGCATTATTGGATGGTGAGCTGGGATCTGCGCGGCCTCCCGCCGCACACCGCCGAGACCCTGCCCCATCCCAACGTTCAGGCCGTCTTTGAGCGGGGCAATTCGATGGTCTCCGGCGTCTTCACCGGCAAATTTACCCGCCTGCTCGAAGGCCAATCCCACGTCTTCGGAATCAAATTCACTCCCGGAGGCTTCCGTTCGTTCCTGAAGTCCCCCGTCTCTTCGCTCGCCAATCGCACCGTGCCGGTGACGCGCATCTTTGGAAAGGATGTGGATGCCTTGGAGGCCGTGCTGGTCTCCTCCATCGAAGAAGGCGAAATGATCGAAGCCGCTAACGCATTCTTCCGCACACGCGCGCCCGCACCCGACGAGACGACGACGTCAGCCGGCCAGCTCGTCGGCCGCATTTTTTCCGAATCGGACCTCAAGACTGTAGACGATCTCGTCAGGCGGACAGGCCTCGGCAAACGCGCGCTGCAGCGTCTTTTCAATGAATACGTCGGAGTCAATCCCAAGTGGGTCATCCGCCGCTATCGCCTCCACGAGCTCGTCGAGAGATTCAACTCCGGCGAGCAGCCCGACTATGCCCAACTGGCGCTGGAGTTGGGTTACTTCGATCAGGCCCACCTCATCAACGATTTCCGGTCCATCGTCGGCTATTCGCCCACCCGGTATCAAACTCTTGCCGGAAAGAATGCCTGAGGCCCGAAAACTGCTCCTCGCATCACCGGGACGGCGATCGTTCCCAGAGTTCTTCGTATCGAGAGTTATTGCCCAGGGGAAAAATCTGGATCAAGTGGTAATTGTCATGAACATACTTGCGGAAAGGTGCGGAGTGGTTGTGAATATCCGTGAAACTTGTGCTTTCCGGCGTCAGTACTATGAAGCGCGGCGGCCTGCGTTGGAGCGACTGGAGAACGGCGGCCACCTGCTCCGGCCGGGTGAAGTCAGTATCGGTAATGAACTCCGAGGCCGTGGGATTAACAAGCGAGAGATAGAGGTCGAGACTGCCATGGTTGAACAACAGCTCCGATGGGTGGCTCCGTTGAGCGAGCCATTGAAACTCCTGGAACTCAAGGGGATCGCTGAAAGCTGTCCGGCCGATGGGCAAATCCAGGACAGCGTGCCACTGCGTCTGGCGATAAAAAGGCAGCAGGAAAGCAAACGCAATTGCCAACAGGCATAACAGATTGCGGGCGAGTCGAAGTGCGGGTCCCGGCAGGCTGAGAAGCCACGCGCAGATGAGGATCGCGGGCGGAGCGACCGTGCAGAGACGATGAAACCTGGGACCGTTCGCCACTGCCAGAAAAAGCGCGAGTCCGACAAGATGAAGTAGAACCAGGTGGTGCCGAAGTGCGGCAGGCAGTAAATTGCGCTTACGCCAAAGCTGATAGGCCCCCACAATATAGATATAGGGAACAACCGCATAGATGAACACAATTGGAATCAGTCGAACAATGCCGCCGAACCCATGGGTCGGCTGGAGCTGATCGAGATAAGCGTGCGGCGAGTTGAAGTTACCGGAAGATAAGAATCTAAGTGGGAATAAGACGAGATCGAAGAAGATTGTGTGAAAACCTGCTTGGTAGATGTAGTACCCGAGCACGCAGGAGAGGATCAGGGTAAATGGCAGAAGCATGGTCGTGAGCTGCGCCCGGATACTCGGACCTTGAGCCTCGGATCGCCTGAGCCATATCAGATAGAGGATTAGCGCGACGAAAATCAGCGCGCCCTGCGTTTGAGTAAATAGGGTCGCTGCGGCACAGAGTAAGCTCGCTGCGAAAGTCCGTCGCAGACTTGCCCCGCCCATGAGCATGCTGGCCGCAGCCAGGGCGGCGAGAGTGCTGTACCAATGGTGTGTCGGATCTAGGGCGCTATTAAAGTCGAAGATGAGAAATAACAGTCCCGGAAGCAACACAGCCGGTCCGCGCAGTATCCTGCCGGCAATCAGTGTGACGACGCAATAAAGAGCGAGCCCCAGCGCGATGCACCAGGTCTGCATGATCCAGGCGTGGATACCGAAGAGGCGGAACGTGGCCCCATAGAGGAGATCAATGCCCGGTGTAACCAGCTCAAAAAAGTCGCGGTACAGGATCTGACCGCTAGCCACACGCGTCGCCCGAATGAAGAACAGAATCTGGTCATCATGCGCAATAAAGGGCGCAGCGGGAAGCAGAAAAGTTCGCAGGTAGAGGAAGACCAGCGCTCCCGCGATTGAAATAGCGAAGACAGCACGAGAGAGGCGCCCCGTCGAAATCGGCCGTGTGTGTTCTGTCGTCAGGAGGGGTTACCTTATATCCTCGAATGATGCCACGCCCCGCATTTGGGAAACAAACTCGCTGGGGAGCCGGATCAACATTCCCGGCGCGTCATCTTTAGCTCCTGCCTCTCTTTGCAAACTCTCCGATGACAAGTGCGCTACAGCAACTCTCCGACGGATGGTATTTCAGTCGTCTTTCTCACCGGGAAAATATCCGGCGGGGTGGCGCGTGGTCGCGACATCCGTTTCTTTTGTGCGCGTTGAAAACTCGCCATATAAGCAATAGGCCGTGCTTTGCCACGTCGTTCCCCGCGAGTAAAGATAGGCGCGCTTTCGCATCGCATGCCGCTCGGCATCATTGTCCAGGAGCCTGGTTACCGCGTCCGCGATGGAATTGGGATGGTCAAACGGAACGATCACCCCGCGCCCATCGGTAAGGAGCTCCTTTGCATGCCAGTATAGCGTGGAGATAATCGCTTTTCCCGCACCCGCCGCAGTTGCCAGTGTGCCGGAAACAACCTGGGCTTCATGGCGATAGGGAGTGATGTAGATATCCGCAGCGGACAGGTGCTCAATCAGTTCCTCCGCGCTCATAAAACGATCGTTGAAGATCACGTGGCTGGAAACGCCGCATTTCGCAGCCAGCGTCTGCAATCTTTCACGATACCGTTCACCCTCATGGCGTTTGATATGGGGATGGGTTGCTCCGGAAATGATGTAAATCACGTTCTTATGTCTTGCCAGAATCGCCGGCAGCGCACGGATCACATTCTCGATTCCCTTGTTTGGAGACAGCAGGCCGAACGTAAGCAATACACACTTTCCTGGGGTGCCAAACGTACCGATCGCACAGAAGACGCGCCGCGTGTTCGCTCATCACAATCAATCGATCGGAAAGCTGAGCAATCTCTTCGAGCACTGCGCATTGATTCGCATCCGGTTCACGCTGGACGGTGTGCAGCGTCGTCACCACCGGCATCTCAATTTGCGAAGCAGTTTGTGAGTATGTGGCCGCCGGCAATTCCTCCGTAAATTCCGTACTCATGTCGCATGCAGACCAGGTCGTTGCCGTTGAGGGGCAGAAAATCGGCAGCCCGCTCATCAGAAGCCGATCTTCCTGGGCAAGCTCCAGCCGCACCTGCTCCGGATATTTGTAGCTCGAACTCGGATCATTGACGGGAATGGCAAACAGGCAACCGCTGCCGTACTCGGCTGCTACTGCGTTGCAGTGGTCGGTCGTGAATGTGGGATGCCGCATCGTCTCGGCAGATAGTTACCAATAAACGCAACGCAGTTCGGCAAAGATGACATGTCAGCATTCGACGCAGCCGACGGAGCTTTTGTAGGCGAAAGCCCATTCATTTCTTCGGGATGAAGTATTTCCAGGAAAGACATGGTTTCCTGCTTTCACTCGAATGGTGTTCGCAAGGTTCACTGTCGGAACTACTTATGCTGGAGGTCGTCGTGGAAATATTCCGGATACCCGATCGATTCCATCTGGAGCACGCATCCTGTGCGCGCAGAAATATCGAATGCAGCCCAACTCTTACAGTTTTTCGATGATCGCGTTAGCGCTTCTCGACAATCGAAGGCACGACGGCGCCGTCTGGGTCGGTGCCTGCACTTGAACCGAGCGCTTTCCCTCGGGTGCGGCCAGCTTCGATTTCTGAGTAGCCGGTGGCATCGGGCTGGCTCTCCGATCGAAGAGGAAGAACATTCTTTCTTCGCCGTCCGGAAAGATAGTCTCTTACATCAGCTTTTTAATGAGGCTCACAGGGGCTCCAATCGTCCCGTTGCGTACTTGAAATGTGATCGTCTGGAGCAAAAGCAGCGGCGGCTGAAGGCGAGAGGCGGAGATTCTGGCTACTGCCTTAAGCATACGCTCTAAACGGACAGTGCGCGGTCAGCAGGATGTGAAACCCATAGATATCAAAGTCAAGATATCAATGTCGATCGCGGAAGTAGTCGACCACCCGTACGTAATCGAGAAGAAGGAAGATCGGGTGTCAACACCCGAACCTCAGAGGATTTCGCAACTCGCTCATTCTAAGCGCGAACCCGTCATGGATACTTGGCCGGAGATTTTCCTCAAACATCTATAATAGAAACAGAGACAGGAAAAACCCGGCCGCGATTGCAGCCGGGCTTTGCTTTGCGCATTCTCAAACAATGGCCGTGAGTCGCGTGATATCAATCGGAACCAGATAACATCCTTATTATCAATCGGTAACAGCCGCAGTTCCGATCATTCGCAAAATTGGCCGCCTAAGTCATTTGTTTTCAATCGGTAACACCTTGGTTCTTTAGAATCAAATGGTCACAGACGCATGCAGGCTAAACCCAATAGAATGAATGAGTCCAAAATCCGCCAAGAACGAGGGGGGGGTTACCCATGGGTTTACCCCACTACTTCTCGATCTCGACACCGCGCCAGAAAGCGATGTGTCCCTTGATGTTTCGCGCCGCGGGCTTGGGGTCGGGATAGTACCAGGCCGCGTCCGGGTTCTCCTGCCCGTCGATCAACAGGCTGTAATACCGGGCCTGTCCCTTCCACGGACACGTAGATGTTGTCGAGCTGGGTCGCAGATACTCCCGCTTTACGGAACTCTCTGGAAAATAGAGATTTCCCTCAACTGTTTCAACCTTATCGCTTTCCGCCAAAACCTTGCCGTTCCAGATTGCCTTTGCCATCGAGTAAAACCCTTCGTTGTCGCTGTTCCGAAATAGTCAGACTCCCCACATTACCAGATGCGGAGCCCAGCCGTCCCGATACTGCAACTTCCAAGTTTTGCAGGAGGTAATTATTTCCTGGCAGCCGGCATCGCCGCCAGGTTCTTGGCCGCCTGCTGCATCTTGGCCTGCGCCACCGGAGACTGCTCCACCACCTGCTCCACCTTGATGAGAAATCCCGGCATCTTCTTCCGAATCTCCGGCAGCAGCGGCAGGAACTTGGCATAGAGGAAGAAGGGCTCTGCATTACAGTCAACGAAGAGCTCGGCGTTGAGCGCGCCGTGCAGCACCAAGGCCGCCGCCATCTCCCAGTAACTCGTCACCTGCCGGAACCAGGCGTTCTCGGGCGCGGTGCGAGCCGCCGTAACCGCGAAGAACTCCTCGGCGGTCTGGGGAAAGAACCGGCCGGCCATCCAGGCGCGGGCCTCGCGCATGGTGGCTTCGGTTCGGAGCTCGTAGAGCTTGAGGATCAGATCGGCGTCGGCAGTCGTTGCGAGTGTAGATTCGAACATTCATGTTCTCCGCGCCTGAGTGTACCGCACCTAAGCCACGGGCTGCTCGACCACCGGCCCGTGTGTCTTCGCAGTGGGAATCGGAACCACCGCCGCGACCGGGGCATCCCCTAGCCGCTTCGTATAACTGCAAGCGACTGCGCTCTCGGGCTCGCCCTTCTTTTTGCGCTTCTTCGGTGACGCATCTTCGTCTGCCGATGGCTTTTTGTTATTGGGGCACACGAGATAGACACCCGACTTCAGGGTCTTTTCCAGCAGATACGAGCTGTCGCACTCCGGACACTTCTTGTCCACCGGCTTGTTGTTTGCGGTGAAATCGCACTTCGGATATTCCGAGCAACCGTAAAACAAGTTGCCGCGGCGAGCCTTCTTCTCGACGATGTCACCCACGTGGCACACTGGGCACTTGACGCCGATGGTGTTCTGCTTAATGTACTTGCATTTGGGATAGCCGGAGCAGGAGATGAACTCTCCGTACTGCCCGTTGCGCAGCACGAGATGTTCGCCGCATTTGGGGCACTTCTCGTCGAGCGGCTGCGGAGGCTTCTGCTGCTGCTTCTGGTTCAGTCGGCGCACCGTCTTGCACGGCGGATCCTCGTTGTAGCCGGGGCAGGCCATATACGGTCCCCACGGCCCATTTTTCAACACCATCACGCGACCGCAGTTTTCGCAATACTCTTCCTGCTCCGATTCTTCCCCTCCAGACAGGGCGAGATTAGGTTTGCCCTCAAAATTCTCCTTGGTGAACGTGCAACTTCCGGCCTTTTTCTTGTCGTAGGCGCTGCACGCATAGAAGGACCCGAACTTGCCCCACTTCAACACGAGCGGTGATCCGCACACGTCGCAGATCTGGTCTGTGGGCTTTTCCATCCGTTTGATGTCTTCCATCTTCTTGCCAGCATCGGCAAGTTCTTCGGCGAAGTGTCCGTAGAAGCCGTTGAGCAAGTCTGTCCACTTCTCCTTACCGTCTTCGATGTCGTCAAGCTCTTCTTCGAGCTTGGCGGTGTACTTCGTGTCGAAAATGTAGGGAAAGTTCTTCACCAGCAGATCAGTGACGACCGTGCCGATCTCCGTGGGCACAAAGCGGCCATTGCGGCCGCCCATTTTCTGGACATACTCGCGATCCTGGATGGTGTTGATGATGGATGCGTAGGTGGACGGGCGTCCGATGCCCTGCTCTTCGAGCTCCTTGACCAGTGATGCCTCGTTGTAGCGTGGAGGCGGCTCGGTGAAATGCTGCTCGGGCTTCAGTTCCTTAAGGGACAGCTTGTCGCCGGCGTTCAACGCTGGAAGCTTGTTCGAGAGCGACTCGTCGTCTTCATCCTTCTTTTCCTTCGACTCCTCGTAAACCTTGAGGAAGCCGTCGAATTTGAGCACAGAGCCGGTAACGCGGAAATCGTAGCTCCGGTCGGCTTTGGCGACGATGTCAACCGTGGTCTGGTCATAGACGGCAGGCATCATTTGCGAAGCAACGAAGCGCTGCCAGATGAGCTTGTATAGCTTGTACTGTTCGTCGGAGAGATACCGGCGGATATCGTCCGGGATCAACTCGGGATTTGCGGGGCGAATGGCTTCATGCGCATCCTGCGCGTCTTTCTTGGACTTGAAGACATTTGCGGAGGCCGGCAGATAAGAATCGCCAAGCTTTTGCTTGATCCAGCCGCGAACGGCACTGATGGCATCGGGCGAAACGCGCGTTGAATCGGTGCGCATGTAGGTGATCAGACCGACGGCGCCTTCGCTGCCAATCTCAATGCCTTCATACAGGCGCTGCGCAACGCCCATAGTGCGCTTCACATTGAAGCCGAGCTGGCGTGAGGCATCTTGCTGAAGCTTACTGGTGGTGAAGGGCGCGGCGGGGTTGCGCTTGCGCTCCTTACGTTCGACGTTGCGAACCGACCATGCAGCCTTGTTCAACTGGGCGACGGTTTCGTCGGTCAGCTTCTGATTAGGCAATGAAGGTGCGTCGACGGTTTCAACGCGAGCCCGCTCATCATCGACTCCGATAAAGTGCGCCGTGAATTCCTGACCTTTGGGCGCTGGATACAGATTCGCATCGATAGTCCAATACTCGACCGAATTGAAGGCTTTGATTTCCTGTTCGCGCTCAACGATGAGGCGAAGCGCGACTGTCTGCACGCGTCCGGCTGAGAGACCGCGGCGAACCTTGTCCCAGAGAAGGGGAGAGATTTGATAGCCGACAATGCGATCGAGGACGCGGCGCGTCTGTTGAGCATCGACGAGATTCTGATCGACGTCACGCGCTTGCGCGAACGCAGCCTTTACCGCCTTCGGAGTGATTTCGTTGAAGGTGACCCTGTGAATCGCATTTTTCTTGACAGAACCACGTAGTACGTCAGCCAGATGTGCGGCGATGGCCTCGCCTTCGCGATCAGGGTCAGGCGCAAGATAGACGTTGTCTGCGCCTTTCGCCAGCTTGCGCAGTCTTTCGACAACCTTTTCTTTTCCGGGGATGACGATCAGCTCAGGCTCGAAGGTGCCTTCGGTGAGATCGACGCCGATCTTGTTCTTCGGCAGATCCATGATGTGACCGACCGATGCCTCAACCGCGAAGTCTTTCCCGAGGTACTTGTTGATCGTTTTGGCCTTTGCAGGCGACTCGACGATCACGAGAGATTTGCTCATTATTTTCCTTTGCACCGCAACGGATAGTACCAGACAGCGACCGACGCAGGTGTCACCTAATTTGTCTGGAAGCTACCACGCCTTGCCATTTTGAATCTACCTGCTCCGTCATCCACCTTGTGCATTTCCTCTTGCGGCGGTCAGCAGGCAAAGAGGTTCCCGATGATTGCGGCATGCACACGTTCAGAAAGTCTTGACGTAATTTTTGCCCGGAAGTTGCCTGACGCGGCCTGCCAGCTCCAATTCGAAGAGCGCTGTAAAAACTTCGGAGGAGCTGAGTTCAGGCTCAAGCTTTTCCATGATCTCGTCAAGCTGAAGCGCCTCGTTGTGGCGAAGCACCGACATCACGCAAGCTTCGTTGGCTGGAGGTGGTTCTCCCGTAAATAAGGATGCAGTAGGGTGCTCTTTCGATGCAAGGCCTAACTTGCTCTCGAGGTGAACACGGATGAGCGTGGGCAGTTCTTCCCACACATCCTCCCACGTGGCGACGAGCTTTGCCCCCTGCTTTATGAGCGTGTTAGGGGCCCAGGGCATTCTTCGTGGTCACGTTTCCGGGAACTGCATAGACGTCGCGATTCTGCTCGATCGCACAGCGCGCCGTAACGCGCGTTCCACTGTACTCGGCAGCTTCGATCACCAGAACTCCGATGCTCATTCCACTTAGAATGCGATTGCGTCTCGGGAAATTTTTGTGGCGCGGGAAAAACTCCCAAAGGAAATTCGGAAACGATGGCGCCTCCGCCAGCAACGATTTGCTCGGAGAGCGATTTGTTCTCCTTGGGATAGATCACGTCTATGCGCGTTCCCCAGACCGCGACCGTAGGGCGCTTCGCTGCGAGAGCGCCTTTGTGCGCCGAAGTATCGACCCCACGGGCCATGCCGCTGAGAATGATGAGGCCTCGGTGCGCGAGGTCGCGCGAAAGCATTTCGGCCATGCCGGTTCCATATGGCGTGGGATGGCGTGTGCCTACGACGGCGATCGACGGAAGCGCGAGCAACTGCGCATCGCCGCGGAGCCAGAGGACCGCTGGAGGATCGTATATCTCGCGGAGACGTTTGGGATAAGCGTCGTCGGGGTAGGTGAGAAACTGGCCGCCGGTTTTCGCGAGCGCTTCGAGTTGCTGATCGGCCGCCGCGTGGGCATGGCCCTCAGCGATGAACTGGACGCTCGCGACAGGAAACTCCAAGGCTTCAAGATCGGTGAGACGACGTTCGATGACTTTGGCAGCCGACCCGCAGCGCTCAACGGCACGCAAGATTCGGCGTGGACCTAGCTGTGGCCTGAGAGCAAGAGCGAGCCAGGCAATGCGATCTTCGGTCAGAGGGGGAACAGAAAGCTCATTCGGGATTGCGGCAGTAGTCAATGCGAGGCCTATGCATACAGGGGCTTGAGCGCCTGTAGGATTGTCGATTGGATTTGAACTGAGATTTGTTCGGAGGTTAGCTACGCTTGAGCGAGGGGTCAAGCCAAAGCATCAGCGCTGACGTTACGGAAAGGCAGATAGAGTCGTTGCTACACTGGCTGGTGAGCCCTGTTTCGAAAAAACTGTCAATCGCAGCAATCAACTTTGTGAACCCCGCCTCGCTGATGTGGGACTTTGAGCACGAACCGCGCAGAAGCGAGTTGCTTGAGCGATACGAGATTCTCCCCTCCACCCCGGCGGAGTGTGCGCGACGGCTCAAGTCAGGCGCAGCAGATATCGGCCTGGTACCGGTGGCGGCGTATGCGGAATTGCCAGGAGTAGCGATCGTTCCGGGGTGCGCAATTGCGTCGTTGGATGAGGTTCGCTCGATTCTTCTGGTGATTCGTCATCCTGAAGGCGTTAGCGGAGTCAAGCGTGTCGCGCTCGATACGGCTTCGATGACTTCTTCGGCGTACACGCGCATCCTCTTTCACAAATTATGGAAGACACGCCCGGAGTTTCTTCCGCACTCCGCCAATCTGGATGCCATGCTCGATATAGCCGACGCGGCTATGCTGATCGGCGATCCAGCCCTGCTGGCGCTCGAAGACCGGGAACAGCGCGAGCGGAGGACGGGAGAGCGTCTGGCGTATCTGGACCTAGCTCATGAATGGCGCGCGTGGACCGGCACGGCCTGGGTCTCGGCTTTCTGGGCCGTGCGCGGAGATGCACTAATACGCACCGGAATTAACGCTTCTCAGGTTGTCGAGGATTTCGAGCGGTCACGCGACCGGGGCCTCGACCATCTCGATCAAATCGTTGAAGAGTGGTCTCGGCGTATTGCCGTGCCGCCCGCAACCTTACGGACGTATCTGAATGTCAATATCCATTACTTTCTCGATGAGGTGTGTTTGGATGGATTGGAGCTCTTCTATCGCTACGCGGAAGAATGCGGGGCGCTGCCTCACGCCCCGAAGTTGCGGTTTCTGTAGAATAGGGCCACGGCGACTTAGCGAAGCGATTTAGCGTCCAAATTAAATCAATGACCTTTGCGCCGCAACACGCCAAGCACAACCACCTGATGCCCTACTGGCTGATTCATCTCGGTGCGTTGGGGGTGTTTGCGGTCGCAGCGATTGACTCGTCGATCATTCCTCTGCCGTTGCCTGGGAGTACGGACTTGCTGGTTCTTCTGCTGGCTGCCCATCAGGGAAATCCCTGGCTGCTGGCGGCGGCGGCGATCTCCGGCAGCATGATCGGCGGTTACTTGACATGGAGCGCTGGCAAGAAAGGCGGCGAGAGCATGCTGCAGCGATATGTGCCAGCACGGTTTCTGAAACGTATTTCGCTGTGGGTTGAGCGGCACGGAGTTCTGACGGTTTGTATTGCCTCGATCTTGCCGCCGCCGATTCCTTTGACGCCATTTCTATTATCGGCAGGAGCCCTGGGCGTTCCCCGCAATCCTTTCCTTGCTTCGTTTGCAGTTGCGCGGACACTGCGTTACAGCTTCTTCGCGTGGCTCGGCGCGACATACGGACGGCGAGTCATCCACGCCTGGTCACGCTACCTGACCGGGTGGTCGGATGTAATTGTCTGGACATTTGTCGGGCTGTTGATAGCTGCAGTGGCGTTCGGCATTTGGAAGTACCGACACGACCAACGCAGGCATCCGTCGAGTCCGCCTGCACCGGCCGTCAGCTGATCAAGTTTCCCAGCGAAGCAGAGAAGCGCCGACAGTAAATCCTGCCCCAACGCTGGTGATGAGGACGAGGTCGCCTTTATGCAGCCGATTCTCTTCGCGGGCGGTGCCCATGGCCAGAGGTATTGTGCCGGCGGTGGTGTTGCCGTAGCGATCGATGTTGATGATGACGCGTTCGAGGGGCAGGCCCATGCGTTCGGCGCTGGAGGTGATGATGCGCTTGTTGGCCTGGTGCGGGATGAAGCAGGCGAGTTCGTCGACCGTGACTCCGTTACGGCACAAAACTTTCTCTGAGGCTTCGACCATCTTGCGAACGGCAAACTTGTAGACGGACTGTCCGTCCTGATGAACGTAGTGCATTTTGTGTTGCACGGTTTCGACGGTGGAGGGGTGCAGACTGCCCCCACCCGGCATATTCAGAGCCGGCCCTCCCGAACCGTCGATCTCGTGGACGAAGTCGATCATGCCGATCTCGTCAGCGGCGGCGGGCTCGATCAGTACGGCGCCGGCTCCGTCGCCGAAGAGCACGCAGGTGGAGCGATCGGTGTAGTCGATGATCGAGGACATGGTGTCGGCGCCGATGACCAGTACCTTGGAGTGGGCCCCGCTCTCGATCAGCTTCGCGCCCATCTGAAGGCCGTAGACGAAGCCGGAGCAGGCGGCGGAGAGGTCGAATCCCCATGCGCCTTTCGCACCGAGCTTGTCCTGGACGATGCAGGCCGTGGCGGGGAAGAACATGTCCGGCGTGACGGTGGCGACGATGATCGCCTCGACTTCGGTTGCCTCGATTCCACGTTCGGCGAGACAGCGTTTGGCGGCTTCGACTGCCATGTCGCTGGTGGCCATGCCCGGATCGACCAGGTGGCGTTCGCGGATGCCGACGCGGCTGTAGATCCATTCGTCGGAGGTCTCGACCATCTTCTCGAGATCCTTGTTGGTGAGTAAGCGGGGTGGAACGTAGGTTCCGAGGGCGCTGATCTTAGCGCGTCGAGAGACACGCGGACGCACTACGAGGCTCAATGAGGTTTCTCCGGGGAAGTCGAGTTCAAAAGAGCTATTGTCTCTGAGGCGGAGAAGGCTGTCTATCGAAGGGCATGCAATTGCGGGCTGGGCAGGGGGAGATCATGTACCGGGGAACCTACTGCGCACGCACTAGCCCGTTACCGTTGCTTCCTTCCGGACCTGGCGGGTTTGGCGGGATTGCGCCGCGTAGGACCCGGCACATATTGAATGATAGCATCTGGCGACAGGGATCGGTCGGAGCCAGACTACGGTGGGTACCCCCGGGTATACCCGTGAACGGCCGGGCACAAGTCTGACATTTTAGACCGGGCCCATGCCTGACAGTTTTTCCTTATCAGGAAGGTTTTTGTTTTTGTCTTTGTGGCCTCTGCCATGGGGCAGAGGCCACAGGGTACAGGTT
>Ga0210386_10001266_pt1 | contig 22722 bp, 28 predicted proteins | sample IncBWH32OmetaG_FD_160091 | JGI IMG/M metagenome (GOLD analysis project Ga0210386, IMG submission 160091) | Forest soil microbial communities from Barre Woods Harvard Forest LTER site, Petersham, Massachusetts, United States - Inc-BW-H-32-O ...
GGTGTCACCACGGCGGCACAGATCGCCTGCGCGACACGGCACGCGATCAGCGTTTCGGGAGTTGGAGACAACCCGCAGAGCGCTGAGGTGATCGTGAAGCCGCTTATCCCAATCAGGAAGACCCGCTTTCGCCCAAATATGTCACCCAGCCTCCCACCCGTGACGAGCGACACCCCGAAGGCGATGCCGTAGGCAGCGACGATGAACTGCAGTTCCGCAGGGCTCGCGCCGAGATTGGCCCGCATAGCCGGCAAGGCGATGTTGACGATGAAGAAGTCGAGGAAAGCGAGGAATGAGCCGATCAGGATCGCCGGAAGGGCTCGCCATCGCCGAGGATCAAGGCCGGCGGTCTCGTCGAAACCGGCCGAATTTGACGCCGGCAATACCTTGATCGCGCATGTGGTCGACATCCTGACCCTCGCCTTTCGTTGACGGAGGCCCCATATCGCTGTCACATGCGGTGATTAAAAGAACGCACAGGAATGTGCTATAGTATCAAATCGGGAACCAATGGAGAGAAAGCCATGGCCCAGTACAATGCAGAGCTGCTGAGCCTCGCGAGGAAACGGGCCGCGTTGGGGTGCGGCGTCCAGTCGACGTTGTCGGTGATCGAAGGACATTGGAAGCTGCCGATTATGTTTCGGCTGCTGGATGGAACCCGTCGGTTCGGCGAGCTCAGAAAGTATTTACCGGCCGCGACGCAACGGATGTTGACGCTTCACCTTCGGGAACTTGAACGCGATGGGCTGATTCATCGCGAGGTGTATCGCGTGGTTCCACCGAAAGTTGAATACTCGCTCACCGAGATGGGCCGGTCGCTGGAGCCATTGCTGCGGTTCATGAGTGAGTGGGGTCACGCGAACCGTGCTTTGATAGTCGCGGCGATTGAGAGCCTTGCACGTGGCACCGCAGACGACGTCCCCACGAAAGTCCCGGGGTCTGCAACGCCGATCCGATCGGATGTTCATCTGCGATGAGACCGCCCAGCTACGGCGGCAAGGTGCCACAGGCCGATCAACCCGACGTCTGTGTAGGCACGACGGCATCGGTTTGCCACGTACCTGGCGCAAGAAGAGCAACTCGCGTCCCGATAGCGAAGCCTGTTCCATCGAGCGCGCAGGAAAGGCACCCGCCACGATCCCCACGGCTTTGAGGTCGGCCGCGCGGCTATTCGAGTCTGCTTTTCTCTCCCCCGAGCTCCGAAGCGGACAGTCTCCTTCCGGCCAGATCCTGCCGTTCCATTATGCGCCCATCCACGACGTTCGGGATTAGGTCCACGTGTCCCGATACCGGACGTACGTCAGCTGTCTCGGTAACCGTTTCATCACGCGTGGGGCGAGGTGTCGACAAGTGCGGTCATCGAGACGATTGCCGTGGAGCTAACACGGCGAAAGCCATCTTCGACTGCGGCCGGGGCAGTCTCGATTGCGTCGCCTGCGCGTCATACAGGACGGCCTTGCTCTCCGATGTCCCAGAACACGCCGGCCATCAGCCCGAGGCCGTCACGGAACAGCGATCCTAACCCGTGCTCGTCCGGTCCGTGCTGGCCACAGCCACCGTAGGATTGCGGTATCCACATGACGGGAACACCGAGTACCTGCTTGAAGTATTCCGATGGTCCCGAAGCGCCGATATTGGGGATGATGTTCGGCGGCCGGCCCGCCGTTCGTTGCATCGATCGCGCAACAAGGCGTACCCACGGATCGTCCGGGTCGGTGCGCGAGGCAGGAAACGCGTCGCGTTCGGTCACCTGTACGATCTGAACGACGCCGAGGCCGTGCGCGTCCAAATGCGCGCGCAGCGCCGGCACGACGGTCTCGACCTTCACGTCCACAGTGTGTCGGATCTGCACGCGGGCGCGGGCGTTGCCGGCGACGGCGTTCACCGGTCCTTCGGGCTGGCCGGAGGTGCTCGCGAGCACGATGACGCTGCTCCACATGTAGATGCGCTCGGAACGCGACAGGCCCGGCTCACCCCAGCCGGGGTCCGGCACCGGTGCGCCGGGCAGATCTTCGATGACGACGTCGTGGCTGGCCTGGCGGACGGAGTTGGGAATGACGGCGGGGGTCCAGCCTGGCACCAGGATGCGGCCATCCAGCGAGACGATATTGGCAATCGCGTGCGCCAACAAAACACCTGGGTCGGCAAGCAAGCCGCCCCAGTGACCGGAGTGATGGCTGCCCTCGCGGAGATCGACAATAAGGTCGATGGCGACGCCGCCCCGGGTGCCCAGCGTAATATCGGGAGCCGACATGCTCTGGCGCGGTCCGTCCAAGGCAATGAACACGTCGGCAGCGCAGAGGTCGCGATGCTGGCGTAGGAACGGTAGCAATCCGGGGGAGCCGGCTTCCTCGCCGGTCTCGACCATGATCTTGGCGTTGAAGCCGAGGCTGCCGCGTTCAGCCTGGACGGCGCGCAGGGCCTCGAAAGCGAGCAGATGCTGGCCTTTGTTATCGACCACCCCGCGGCCGTATATGCGGTCGCCCTCGATGGTCAATGTCCAGGGGTCCAGGCCTGTCCGCCAGCGTTCCGGCATGGCGCGCACCACGTCGCCGTGACCGTAGATCAGCACCGTCGGGAGCGAGGCATCCTCGATGCGTGTGCCGATCAGCACAGGACCGTGGATGGGATCGGGATTGTCGAGAACCTGGGTGGCGAAACCCAGCTCCGCAATCATCGGCCCGCAGACGTCATGGCAATAGCGTTCCAACTCCTGCTTGCGCAGCGGCGGGTGGCTCTCGGTGGGAACGGCCACGAGTGTGCGCAGGCGCTCGATGAATCGGCCGTTGTCGAAGCCTACTCGGGCACGAGCGATCGCACCCTCTCGTGTCGCCACCATTGCGATCCCCGTTAGAACCTGAGCGAAAAATTGAGCAACTCACTGGTGGTAAACTGTAGGCACCCAGCCAGAGCCAGGGAAGGATAGCTTCGGCGCGCCACTTCTGATGACCTGCCGGTGCGGTTCCGACGAATTCCGCTCATTCCGCTTTGCGTCCATTCACGACATTCTGGCGGAGGTCCCCGCTTCCCGATGCTGGACGCTCATCAGCTGCAACGGGTAATGCCCCCTGACTACCGAGATGGGCGGATAGCGCACAAGCCGTGCGCCCCGTTTAGCCGATGTGATCAAGCGTCGATCGACCTATCCTAATCACGCCGTCATTCATCCTCCTCGGCCCGCCGGTACGCTTCCGTTAGTTCGCCGAGCCACATCCCTGTGCGTGGAGACGCTTCCTTCAACGTGTCGCGACGTGTTCGATGTTTGTCGCGGTGTCTACACATTGATCGGCCCCTAACCCGAAGAAGCCCGAGCCTAAGTCGCCAATCGCAGCGGTCAGCCTACTCCTTAGGGCATCGTCATCTCGACTTCGCTCGATTCTGCCGAAATTGCATATCGTGCTGCGATCGGCGCCCGTATGGTCACCTATGTACCCCCAACATCCGAAGCCTGCGGTGCTGGAAAACGAGTCGACAGCGCTGCCGTTGCAACTGGTGTGGGTGAACGCCCGCGGGACAGACCCCGTCCAACCGGATGCGGCCCCATTGTCACGAGTGAGGTAAACGCCATGGACGATGAACACCGCGATGGGCAGACGACTCAAGCGAAGGCCAAGGGTATCCGGCGCAGGAACGTCCTGCTGACTGGCGGTGCTCTACTGGCAGCATCGACCCAGGCGCACGCCCAACAATCGCCCCCCGCAACCGACCCACCGGTGCGAAGTCCGCCAAAGATGAAGATGACCACCCCAATCCCCGTGGACATCACCACGCCGGACACGCTAGCGACTCGACTCGGGACATTGAGGTTCTTCGACGGTTACCCAGACGACAGCACCACTGAATTGCTCTATGACAACCTGGATTTCATGCGCGGGGTGATGGCGTTCCTGCGCGGCGTTCCGGGCGCCTCGGTGCAAGCGTTCGTTCCTGCTGCCAAAGAATTCGGGGGCGTGAATGGAAACGTGATGATCTTCGAGGACCTTATGGACTCGAAAGCCCTCTGGCTGACGCCGAACAATTCCTCCATTTATTTCATTACCTGGATTGACACCACCAATGGCCCAATCGTGATGGAGACCCCGCCCAATGTTCTGGGCATCCTGGATGACCACTGGTTCCGATGGGTCGGCGATTTTGGCAATGCTGGTCCAGACAAGGGCCTCGGCGGAAAATTCCTGATCCTTCCGCCCGATTATAAGGGCAGTGTCCCGGACGGCTACTTCGTGATGCGTCCCAAGACGTACGGGGTCTGGGCGCCGGGACGCGGAGCGCTGGTCAATGGGGACCCGCAGCCCGCCGTGAAAAGCATCAAGAGCTTGCTGAAGATATATCCGCTGGCGCAAGCTGCCAATCCACCGCAAGCCAAGTTCACCAACATGAGTGGGGTCCCGCATAACACCATTCACGCGAACAACTTCCATTTCTTCGAGGAAATTTATGAAGTGCTCCAGATGGAGCCGAATGACGCTTTGGATCCCGAGAGCCTCGGCCTGTTCGCTTCCATCGGTCTTGAGAAGGGCAGGCCCTTTGCCCCAGACGCGCGGATGAAGAAGATCCTCACGGAAGCGGCTGCCGTTGGCAACGCAACGGCGCGGTCTCTCACTTTCCGCAGCCGCACCGCAGCAAACTATATCTACCCGGGCAGCGTCTGGTGGATTCCCTCGAACTCCGGTTTCGACTTCCTGCTTCAGCCGGGCGTGTTCGACTTGGACAACCGCACCGCTTTTCATTACTGGGCGACGGGCATCACGCCCGCGATGTTTGCCAAATTCGTCGGAAAAGGTTCGCAATACGCGGCCGCATTCATGGACAGCTCGCACCGAGCTCTCGATGGGGGCAAGACCTATAAAGTTCGTCTGCCCCCTAATGTCCCGGCGAAGGACAACTGGTCCTTTACGCTGTACGACAATCAGACTCGCTCGTGTCTCCAGACGGACCAGCGCTTCCCCAGCGTCAACAGCTTCGACAAGGGCGTAGTAACCAATCCTGACGGTACGATCGACGTGTGGTTCGCTCCGACCTTGCCAAAAGGTGCGCCTGAGGCGAACTGGGCACAAACGATACCCGGCAAGGGCTGGAACATGCTATTTCGCCTCTATGGTCCCCTGGAGCCGTGGTTCGACAAGACTTGGCGCGTTGGTGAGGTGGACCTGGTCAGCTGAGAAAATCGGCGGTTATGGGTCCAGGCCGGACGGCGCGAAGTCAGCGGTAGAATGCCGCCGGACGATCCGGTCGGGCCGGCTGCGGGCAAGACTCGGCGCGGCTGCCGCGTGCGGTATTTCAGGTTGGCGCCGCCAAGGTTGATCGCAACGTGAGAGACCGGCCTTGCATCGAATGCCGTTATCGGGCGCAGCCTCGCCCACGCCGGCACACTCACTTGATTCTGGTGATCTTCGAGCCTTCGACACCGAGGCCAGCCATCAGGCCCTGCTGGTTGAAGATGAAGGCGTAGACATCCTGCGTCACCGTCGTTGAACTGAACTTCTTCGCCATGCCCTGATCGACCACAACCACGCTGGGGCCGACGCCAATCTCGAAGCCTTGTGACGAATCCAAGTATTTCAACGCGTCGGGATGCATGAAGAACAGCGCATACCCGAACCCCTGCACGCCGGCCTGCAGACCATACGACGCAGCGGCGGAATTGTAGTAACCAAGCGTTTTGCCGCCCTGAAGCAATGCACCTTCGCCATAGGCACCGCCGAACACGAATCCGACCTTTACGATCTTGGGGAACACCAACACGGCGACCGCCGCGTCGTTCAACTGCCGTGCTGCCGGGGCCTCGGCGAACAACTGACGAAGTGCGGCCGCGGCAGCCCGGTCGGCCTGTGGGTCGCTCGTTGCGGCAGCGAACGTGACGGTGATTGGCACCAGGCCGGCCAAGCCTGCAACAAGGCCGCGTCGTGTCAGGCTCATGGGACTCTCCTGGTCAAAAAGACGGCACCGGGTGGCGCGGTGTTTCTTTGGTAGGCTGCAACTGAACTACGAACATATTTGTAGTGCGGGAACGAGGCCAAAGCTAGTTGTCGTTGTCCGCGCCTGGCTGCTGCTTTTCCGTCGCCGATACCCGGCTTTGAACAGCCGGCAACCACACCATACCCGCTCGATCTACAGATACATGGCATAGGCTTGCACCCATTGCAGAATGATCGCGAGCAATCCGATCGGGCCAGCCTCGGGCGAGATCACCGTGGCCGATCCGACCATGCCGAGCCGAAGGAAGTTGCGATCGAGTCCCGGCGGCTGTGCGATACGTGCCGGGTAGTCACCGGTCATGCCGATCTGATTGACGCGCGCCAGATTGCCTGAGACGGTGAGTTGCCCTTCGCCGATACCGCTCATCACTTCCACGATCGTCGTCTGGTAGACGCGACCGGGCCGATTGACCAAAGAGAGCTTCACGCGAGCGCCGGGCTTGATACGCGCAAAGCCATTCTGCGAAAAGAAGCCGACGATCGTGGTATCGTCGGCGACGATGAACGACATGGCTGCACGAAACGGCACGGCGCGATTGCCGACTGCGAGGGCTAGGCTGGTGACATACCCGTCAGATGGCGCGCGGATGGTCGTCTCATCGAGTTCCCACTGCGCCTGCTCGAGCTGCGCCAGAATCTGAGCAACCGACGTGTTTTCACCATCGATCGTCGAGTTGAGCGCAAGGCGCGCGCTTTCCGCCCGTGCCGTCGCGGCCTCGAGCTGCGCGGAGAGCAGATCTACCTGTTTGTTCGCATCCTGAAGCTGAAATTGCGACGTGACGTTGGCACTAGCGAGCCGCCCGAGATCGTCACGCCGTTGCTTCGCCGGCCCGAGTTGCGCATTGACCGCCGCGATCTCGGCCGTGGATTGCGCTACGTCGGCCTTCATGCGCTCGACCTTCTGGCGGGCTTCGGCCAAGGCGGCCCGCAGCTGCTTGACCTTGTTCTCGTAAGGCGTGCGCTCGATCGCAAAGAGGACCGTACCAGCCTTCACCAAGGTGTTGGGCTGCACCGGGATGGAAGTCACCTGGCCGGCCACATTCGGTGTCACTTCCACCACGCGCCCGAGGACAGCAACGCGTCCGGTCGGGGTCAGCGAATTCAGCAGCGCAACGAAGACCGCGAGGATGCCGACCCCGAGCACCAGGGAGACGATGCGCCACGGCCAATTGAAGGGCAACAGCCGCAGTCGAAAGAAGATCAGCCACAGGATCAGCACATAGGCAATAGCAATAATCACCATGGGCGCATCACCTTTCCAACGCGTGTGTCAGCCTCGGCCAATCTACCGATGAGGGCAATCGCCGGAACGTCGGGTGTTCCGCACAGGTGGGCCTTCGGCGTTCGGCAAATATCAGCGCCCAGCTGTTAGACTGAATGAAGGTCTGCTTGTTGCCGTTGCGCACTCCAAAGCGGTCAATTCGCTTTCGGCCAGATTCTGCCCTTCCGCTTGCGCCCATTACGGCCGCTCGGAATGGCTTGGCCTACACCATCGAGCAGACATTCCCTTAGGCGCCTCGGTAGACCGGGTGGGTGGATTTCTGTCGGCCTGCTTGCGAGCGACCGAGTAAGGGAAGCAGACCTGCCGCGCAGGTCAGGAGCTCTCGGGGACATCCTGACTTGGCGCCCTTTCGTCAACGGAGAGAGGTGACCACCGCCTCCCTGTTATGTCCCCGTGCCGTTCATGGTGGCGCTTTGCCGACGAGTGCCTACTTCATCCGTGCCTTCGGGTGGTACGGTGCGCGCCGGGCCTGGGCGGCGCTGCACCTGCTGGTCCGACTTTCCGAACCGCCTCCTGGTGCCAAGGGTTCGCACGCATACGGCAAAGAAGGCCGCAGAGGCGGCAGCGCCCGGCGCCGATCATGGACGATGATCGTGTTGACGGGGGGAGCGTCGAGACAGTGCTGTCCGTTTTGAAAGCACTTGACTTACAGACATCATGACGTCATGATGTCTGTAAGTCAAGGGACGGATTGCTGTGACCGTAATCCTCAGGGCGAAAAGGGCCCGCGGGCCACGAACTGTCTGTGTGGAGGAAGCGTGCTGAACCGCAGCGCAGCAAGGGCGCAACCAACTGAATACCGCGCCAACAGCATCTGTACGGCGACAGACGAGAGGAAAGGACACTATGCTTAAAGAGTTCAACATCGCCGAGCGGGGCGCTGGCTCATATTGGCCGCTTGCCATTCTCAGGTGGGTGATGGTTCTGATTTTTATTTCATTCGGGATACAGAAATTCACTCCTCAATCAGCGCAAGGTATCGCTCTGTACATCTCCAACAGTCCGTTTGTGTCCTGGTTGTCCATATTCGGGATCAGAGGCGAAGCTGATCTTCTTGGTATTGTCGAACTTACAACGGCAACCTTACTTACTGCTGGAGCATTCGTCCCCATTCTGTCGGCGATCGGTTCACTGATGGGCGTCGGTACTTTCATCATCACGTGGTCGTTTTTCTTTACGACCCCCGGGGTCGTCAAATGGAGTCTATCCACCGATCCCATAGCGTGGAACATCATTGGAGAGTTTCTATATAAGGACATTGTGCTTCTTTGCGTTTGTTTCGTCTTGTTTCTGGCTTCCTTGCCAAAAATTGTTGTCCCCCTCCGAACGAACTGAGTTCTGCGATGCTCTCCGGGGCTCCTGCTCGCGCGCACCTGCATTGTGTCAGGATTTCGTTGATACCTTCAGGGTGGTTAGAGTCTCAGCATGCCTGAAAACACTTCATCGCGGCTGCCGCTTTACGCGCAGGTCGAAGATGTTCTCACAGCCCGGATTTCGAGCGGTGCGCTGCCCGCTGGAACGCAACTTCCATCGGAAGAGGAACTGGTCCGCGAGTTCGACGTCAGCCGGACGACGATCCGCACGACGATCCAGAACCTCGTGCGCCAAGGCTTGGTGGAGATTCGCCGCGGCCGAGGGACATTCGTGGCCTCGCCGAGAATGGTTCAGGAACTCACGGAGTTGACCGGCTTCGTCGAGGACATGCGAGTCTTGGGCAGGACGCCGACAGCCCGCGTGCTCAGTCGAGAGGTTATTCCGGCCGCCCCCCTCGTCGCGGAGAGGCTTGCGGTTCCTGCTGGGACAACGATCGTGCAGATTCGGCGCGTCCGACTTTCGGACGGCGTGCCGCTCTCCTTCGACGAGACCTATCTGCCGGAGGCACTCGGCCGCAGGGTGATGGCCGATGACCTCGCCGAGGAGCCCATCTTTACCCTGTTGGAAGATCGATACGACACCCCGCTGGTCGAGGCTGACTATGTTCTGGAGGCCGCCGCGGCTGAGCCCGACGTCGCCGCAGCGCTGGAGATCCCCGTCGGCAGCCCGATCTTCTTGATCGAGCGAACCTCCTATACCTCGGAACATCGCGCTGTGGACTACGAAAGACTGCATTACCGGGGCGACTGCATTCGGTTCAAGACGCGCCTGGCCCGGCGCCGTGTTCCCCGTGCGCCGAAGTACGATTGACATGTTGGTGACATCCGTTTCGGGGCTCTTTTGCATCTCGGTCAGCGCGAGCGCGCTGGGCGGGGCGCTCGGAATGGCCAGCGGCATCTTCATCGTCCCGATCCTGACCATAATCGCGGGCGTGGATGTCCGTGTCGCCATTGGCGCCAGTCTCGTTTCCGTGATCGCCTGCTCCTGTGGAAGCGCTGCACCGTTCCTCAAGCAGCGTCTCACGAACGTGCGGCTGGCGATCGTCTTGGAGACAGCGACCACTCTCGGAGCAGCAAGCAGCGTGCTGCTTTCCGGCGTGGTCCCGGTTCCAGCTCTCTACGCGATATTCGCAACAGTTCTTTTCGTCTCCGCCTGGCAGATGCTGGTGCGCCGACGGGTCACCACCGTGTCTTCTCCTGGCAGGCCGGCTCGTCGGTGGTTACACAGGCTCGACTCCGCCTACCCGGACCGCGCCATCGGCGGCGATGTGGCCTATCGGGTGAACCGCCTACCGGCGGGCCTCGCGTTGATGTATGGCGCCGGACTGCTCGCCGCGCTTCTTGGCATCGGCAGCGGTGTCCTCAAAATCCCGGCGATGGACACTGCGCTTCGCTTACCGATCAAGGTCTCGTCGGCGAAGTCGAACTTCATGATAGGGGTGACGGCCGCGGCGAGTGCCGGCGCTTACTTCATGCGCGGCGCGGTTGTGCCGGAGATCGCGGGCCCGGTCGCCTTGGGCTCAGTTGTCGGAGCGATTTTGGGCGCGCGCCTGCTGATGTTCATCTCGCCCGAGAGGCTTCGCTTGATCTTCGTGGCCGTGCTGCTTGTCTTGGCGGTCCAGATGGCCCTCGCGGCGTTGGGCATTCGCGGAGGATTTGCAACATGACGCGTTCGACGTCTGGTACTCCTGATCGTTTGAACAGCCTCCTTATACGGCTCTTGGGCGTTGGAAGCTGGCTGTCGTGCGGGCTCATCGCGACCGGGATGATGTTGCCGGTGTCGAGCGTGAGCGCACGATCGGGCGCTGACCATCTTATCTCAACCGGAATCGTCCTCCTGATTGCGCTTCCGACAATGCGCGTTGCGACGATGGGTATGTGGTTCCTCGTCCACCGGGACTTCTCATTTGCCCTTATCGCTGTCCTTGTCCTCGCGATCATCATTGCATCGGCTCTGCTCGGAACTGGCGCAGCTTGACCACAGTGAGGCACCCTAACGGCAGTGAGACACCCTAACGGCAGTGATACTACTGGCCCGACGTCTTGAATCCTGGCCGATACCGTTAACCGTTGCGCCGACGAAGTGCCTGCTCCGAGCGAAGGCCGGGGTCGGCATCTACGTCTTTGCCGCGCAGTTACCGAGGGAAGCCGTGGACGGCGAGCCTTCGCCCGCCATGACGATATGCGGCCGCAAGGCTCAATTATAACGGCCAATGGTATGAGACACCCTGAGGAGTGCGAGGGATGCCGTGACAAAGAAGATCCTCGTCGTCGTGGCTCTCGGCGGCCATTGAGAAATGTCTGCTGTCAGGGATGGGGAACGTGTCGTTGCGCACCTGACTCGAGTCGGTGGCTGCCGTCGGCGTTCCCATGTACGAACGTCTGCTTGTTGCCCCCACGAACTCCAAAGCAGCCATTCCGGATTCGGCCAGATCTTGCCCTTCCGCTGTGCGCCCGTCGCGGTCATCCGATCGTCAGCGCCAGGATCTCCAAAGCGGACATTTACGAGCGCACGGCCCAATCGCGGTACGCGACGGCAAGGCCGGAGCGACCCGGTGCAGAGTGGATTGAGGCGCCTCGGACGGATGACCAAGGTTGGGGGTTTATAAGGCCGCGGCGCTCTGCTTCAGATGGTCGGCTAGAGCGAAATCTGACCGAAATGAATCGAATGTGATTCCGCGACGCGGGGGTGAACTGATTCAACATGTCTGCTGGAGCAGGAGGCCAGCGGATATGGCAAGACCTCTATCGGCGGATCTTCGGTCTCGGTTGGTTGCGGCGGTTGACGGCGGCATGTTACGGCGGGCGGCGGCGGCGCGGTTCGGGGTAGCGGCGGCAAGCGCGGTGCGCTGGGTTCAGGCGTGGCGAACGACGGGGGTGACGTGCGCCAAGCCGCAGGGCGGTGACAAGCGATCGCATCGCATCGAGGCGTATCGCGACGTCATTCTGGCTGCGATCCAGGCGCAGGTGGACATCACGCTGGTTGAGCTGGCCGACCTGCTGCCCCGCGAGCACGGCGCGTCGTTTGCACCCAGCACAGTCTGGCGGTTCCTTGACCGTCACGCCATGACCGTCAAAAAAACCGCGCACGCCAGCGAGCAGGAGCGGCCCGACGTCGCCGCGCGGCGCAGGGCATGGTTCGATCGGCAGCCTGATCTTGATCCCAAGCGCCTGGTCTTCATCGACGAAACCGGCGCATCCACCAAAATGGCGCGCCTGCGTGGCCGCGCCAAACGGGGACAGCGTTGCCGCGGCTCCGTGCCGCATGGTTACTGGAAAACCACCACCTTCACCGGAGCGCTGCGCCTGGATGGACTGACCGCGCCCATGGTCCTTGACGGCCCCATGAACGGCGAGGCCTTCCTGGCCTATGTCCAACAGGTGCTGGTGCCAACGCTGCGATCCGGCGATCTCGTCGTGTTGGACAATCTGCCCGCACATCGCCGCGCCGGCGTTCGTGAGGCAATCGAGGCCGCAGGCGCGCGGATGCAATTCCTCCCGCCATATTCGCCAGACTTCAATCCAATCGAAGACGCCTTCGCCAAACTCAAGGCCTTGCTGTTGCGCGACAATCTGGATGAGGCACGTACGGTTCTCACCTTGATTGTCGCGCGGCAGCCTTGCTCCGAAACGCCGCCGCGCGAACCATCGAAGACCTCCGGAACGCGATCAGAGACGCGCTCCCGCAATTCACCCCAAGTGAATGCGCCAACTACTTCACCGCCGCCGGATACGAACCACAGCGATCAGATTCTGCTCTAGCGCGAGACGGATAAGTCGGCCTGGTGGCCTGTTCCCCTATCGTTCTCTCCGTCCTACCATCAGGTATTTCCGCCGTGCCGCGCCTCCTGCTCGATGTCCGCTGTGCTGATCTAATTGGCTGGTGGTTGCGGGTGGAGTGCCCGGCATGCGGTGGCCGGTCGGTCGAGCTACCCTTCCGGCTGATCGAGGGCCGAACCCCGGGCCTGCGCCTGGGCGACGTGCTGCGCGGTCTCCGATGCCGTCAGTGCGGCGTGCGGCCGGGGCGGGTGGAGATGGTCGCCAACGCCGCGGACCGGGCGCATGGGCGGCCGGCGCCGGGCGGGTGATCCATACAGGTCACGTTGCCGGATCCGGGGTATTTGGGGGCGATGTGAGGCGGAGTAGGGCCGCAGCACCCGCTGGCCGAGCGTGGCCTGGTGGTCAGCGTGGGGACGGGTAAGGCGACTAAGCGGGCCCTGGTCGCCCTGGATCAGTGTATCAACGCACCACTAACGCAATGATAGCGATCATCAGCAAAAAATGCGCGCGCCAAGGATGAAGGTTTCGGTCCTGTACATCGACGCTCTTTCCTTTGCGAAAAAAGGGAGCAGGCACGCGGACGCCTGGGGGGCTGACGCATGCCTGCTCTTAGGAGGTGGTAGGAACAACCACGGTCCAGGGGTGAACCGAATGGCTGCTTATCCCGACCATGCTCGGCGGCTCGATCAGCGCGAAGACTCGGAATCTACGCAGGGACGCCTCGCGTAGATTCCGACTCTCCCGACCGGATCATTGAAGCGCCAATGTTCGCATCGCGGCTGAGTCAGCCCAGCAAATCGGCTGAAAGTGATGCCGCCATGGGGAGCGGGTGTCTCAGACTCTAGACTTCATCCGCTCCCCCTTTTTGCCCTGCGCATCACGCTGAACCGTTGAGGTCAGCGGCCATCCTAAAAGCGGCACAGGCGCGTCTTAAAGCGGCAGCCTAGACGGCACCGCAGACCAACACAGGGGCATACCGCCTGGAGGGGCGAGAGCGAGGGTCAGCTTGTGCCCTACGGGGGCGAGTTGGTGCGGCCGCTGTCGCCGGTCCCGCACGCCACGGCTGGGGCGGTGACGGCGGCCCCGAGGCCAGCCAGCAAAGCGACTGCGATGAGGAGGCGACGCATGGCGATTTCCTTCGGGATAGAACAGCCGGCACGTTGCGATGTGGCACCATAGCAGGAACATTGTGGCGGGCCGAAGGCGATTTTTGGGGCGGCCTGGCGGGCTGTGGCTCTGCTAGGGAGGCCCCCCGAAACGAACTGTGGGTGTTCATTTCCACGGCTTGTTGTCTCGGCTTTGCTGAGTGAGCGTCTCGGGTGTTGGGACGGAGCCAACATGGCAAACACAGCAGGGATTGAAGAGGCCGAGTTGCGGGACGGCTTGCGCGCAGGCGGTGAAATTCAGCAGGCGTTGTCGGTGGCGCGATCAAGCCGCGCCGCCGCAACGTTTGTGGTCTATCTCAGGGTGAGCTGGAGGCTTGGCTACCACGTGCTGCGACGGTGGCGTGGACGCGGCGAGCGTGTCCTGAAGACCTCCGATGCCGTCTTGCAGACCGTCTGGCGCCACGGGTATCGAGGCCCAGTTGCGATTTACCGCGCTGGCGATCCGGCACTGGCACGTTTCCGTGGTGTGTCGGCCCAAGACGGTGGGTCCCGGCCCTTCGAACGCGCGTAACTCGGTCCATGTCGTGGCGGGTCATGTGGCAGACGCTTCTGCACTGATTGGGGGATGGGCAAGGCAGGTGGTCCGTTAGGCCGAAGCAAGTAGCTCCGCCCTGTTGTTCCTTGGCGTGTTCACCGCCCGGCTCACAGGCCACGTGTGCAGTGTCCCGTCAGGCGCTGGCCGCATCAGTGCCGCCGGGTCGCCCTCCGCTTCGCCTAGCCACCTGGGCCAGTCCGGCGGTTCCAGGATCACCGGCATCCGGCCATGCAGAGGTGCCATCTCGGCGTTCGCACTCGTGGTGACGATGGTGAAGGTGCGCAGGACATCGCCGCTGGGCCAACGGTAGCCTTCCCAGAGCCCAGCGAACGCCATCGGCTGCCCATCCTGGCGGGCAATGGCATGGGGCTGCTTACCGGTCTCTGTCGGCTGCCACTCATAGAACACCTCGGCCGGCATTAGGCAGCGGCGGCTTGCGAACGCCCCCCTGAACATCCCGGACGTGGCGACCGTCTCGGCACGCGCGTTGATGGGCTTCGTCTTGGCCGTGGCGGCGTCCTTCGTCCAGGACGGGACAAGGCCCCATTGCAACAGGTCAAGGTGACGTTCCCCGCTCTCGGGGTGCCGCCGGACCACCATGGCCTGCTGTGTCGGGGCGATGTTCCATGACGGCGCGGCGTTCGGCAGCGCGTTGACCGTCCGGAACAAGCGCGCGATGAATTCAGGCGGGTGACTGTCAGCGTAGCGGCCGCACATGGCGAGAGAGTATCATATGCGGAGGATTATGGGACCACGGCAGCCGACGCGAGGGGCTGAGCCTCGATGAGGCGGAGAGGATCAGGGTGTGAGCAATGAACGAAGAATCCCAAGCGGGCTTCTGGCAGAGTGGGCGGCAGGTAAGCTGTCGATTAAGGCCCTCTTCGTATTCGGCAGCTATGCCAGGGGTGAAGCGCGCCCCGATTCCGACCTCGACGTCGCTTTCGAGTTTATTGATGCAGATGATGGTCTATCGGAATTAATAACGAACGCTGCGGCGTGGAAGGTCGAGCTAAGCCAGCTTACTGGCCTCGTGATCAAGGATCTTTACCTTAGCACCGACACCGCGGCTCAAGGAGCCTGCGTTCAGGTTTTCAGTAGACCAGGTGGGTCACAATGACAGACACCCCGGAATCCGAACGATTCTTTTACCACAGCTTTCCGCGTCGAGGCAGGGCGGATCCTGCGGAGATCCAAAAGGGATTGGCGATACTGGAGCTGATACAAAGCTTCGGGTTGCTCCTAACACCGGAGATCACCGCATGGGCCCACCCGCATGCAAACGGTGCACCCCCGCGTCAGATGCGGATAGTGCAGAGAAGGGCCTGCTTTACAGAATTGTCAGTAAGATCACTGCCCAAACATGCAGAAGAATTTGGCCATTTTGCACTGGAGTTTGAGATTGATACGCTCAAGCGTCTGGGCGCGTTGCCGGTTTTTTATATACCCAAGTGGGGCGAGGAAGGGTCGGCGAACTCGCTCGGACAAACGCTTGTGGTCCAGGCGATCGATGCGATGTGTGTCATCGATAGGATCGCTCGCGTGAAGGGATTTATCGAATCAACGGCGACAAGCGGGAGCCGCCAAAATTTCGAGTTCGGCTTTGACGCAAGGAAGATGTTCAGCCTGGACATCAGCGAAACGCAGAGAGCCATTGAGGGAGTCACTTACGGTGTGACACCCCCTGAGATGCTTAGCCTCGCATTAGAGGGGATGCTGAACTTCTTCTATCCCGCCGACGCGGACGACACGAAAATCAACAGCAGTTTAAAACACTATAGGCAACGCGAGTGGAGGATTGCGGGAAATATAGGTATGCAAGGACGGGACCTTATGGCGCCTCCGTCTGAACCCCTCATTGAGAAATTGCTGGCTTTGGATTTAGATTTTTACAGGAGACCCTTTCCCCCCGAGGGGGTAGCCCCAAGCAATCCGTCGCTTGCACGCCGTTCCTTTGGTCCGCGGTTGGTCGATTGGACATATGTCTATCAGGGCATCGATGACAGGCACATTGTGGGTGCGGCGCGGCGCGTTATTGTTCCGCGGGCGGCAGTGGATGCAACGAAAGTGGTGCTGTCGAACCACCCTAAGCCGCCTCCGGTGATAGCAATCGAAGATTTGATCTGATCAACGAAAAGGGGCGCCCCTCGCGAGGCGGCCCCATGACGTTGCCAGGCAGATCCTCAGGTCCGCTTGCGGTGGACGGCGGCCTTCGGCTTGGGCTTCCGGGCAGGCTTGCGCGAGATCACTGCCGATCGTGAACAAGCGTCAATCTTGTTCGGTGTGTCAGTTGACCCCGAGAGCACGAAGCTCCCGGACGCTCTCTTCTGCGCTTCGGTGCGTGACCCATCGGCCGCCGCGGGCGATCCACAGGTGACGATATTTCTCCCAGTCATCAACCAGGATGTCACCCGGCTCTGCGTGGTACACTTCTCGCTCGACCGACAGCATCGCACCTCCACGCGCGGGCCAAGGTGCTTGAGGACCCACGCCCTCTTGTTCTCTGGCGCTTCTTTGACCGAATGCGGAACGCCTGTCAGCACGATCGGGCGGTAACGCTCGACAAAAGCCCAAAGATCAAGTGCGCCGGGCATCAGTGGCAAGCCTGCGTAGAAGCCGGCCACTGCGCGGACTTTGGACCAATCGGCATTATCAGCCGCCTTGTCGGGGCGGTGGCCGAAGGCCGCTTCGTATCCGCTGTCGAAGTCAGCCAGCACGCCGTCCATATCAACGAAAATCTGCAATTCGTTCCTCGTCGGTTAGGTGTGGATGCTACATAATGGCCGCCTCGCGCGGCACAGCGGCCTGGGCGGTGCGAGGATCTTGTCTTTGATCTCTGCGGCTTCGTCTTACTTTGCCGAGTTGCATCGCGCCCGGCTCCCAGGAAGGTCTGAGCAAAGGAAGCCCTTCTCGGCGTTCCAGATGAATTCCATGTTCGATGCGCCCCCGGCTTGGTCGATGCTTCCAGTAATCAAATTGACCCGATCGTTTCCATCGAACCGGAAGTTCGCATCGCCAGAAAACCCGCGAGAGCCCATTCCATAATTGCTGATGAAATGCAGCCCTCCGTCGACGGGACGGCCACCAGCATTCATTGCAGCTAGCACTTGAGTTCGCGTTGCGCCTCGCATACTCAACAGAAAGGCCTCAGTGAGTTCCCTGCACGAGATGTCTGGGCGGCTTTTATCGTCGGTGCCCAAGCCCCAACATTTTGAATTTTCCGCGTGTGCTGCCGTCGACAAGGTTGCAACGAATGCCAGTGAAAATGCAGCCAGCGTGGTTTTCATCATCCTCATCCGCGGCCGAACCTCTTTCACGCCACCGGCGTCAGCCGTGGCCTGTAGACCAGGCGATCGCTGACGACGGTCACGGCATCCGGGTGCCACGGCTTCTCATTGGCGCACAGCCACCACTCGCCGCGTTCCCAGTATGCGACCTCGGGCGGGTTCTGACCGAGCACAACCCAGTAGTAGCCCTCGTCGCGGATCTCCGGTGTGTCAGACATACTTCCTCCGCCTGCTGACGGTCCGGGGTTCTGCCATCTACTTCTTTGCCATCAGGTTGATCGCCACCGTCAGCGCCTTCGCATGCTTGCTCGGCAGAGGCAGCGCTGATCCGGTGGATGCGACCAGGTGGGTCTTGCCCGACGCGGACGGCGGCGCTTCGTCGATGGCTTGCTTCGAGATGTCCATCGTCACGATCAGCTTGTCGCCCTCGATCTTCCATTCAACGTTGTGCATTGCTTGGCATCTCCGTCAGGACCTTAGTGAACCGGTGCCGTCACCCAGCGGGGGGCTTACGCTTTCGCCGTGCTCGCCGCGCTGTCCGGCCTCGCCGACATGTTCGTGGCTTGGGGCCTGCGTCATCTGGCGATCCCAAGCTGCTTCTGCATCTCGCGGGTGCCGCGATAGACGAAGGCGGTCGAGTTGTAGATTGTCATCGTCGGGTGGTCGCGACAGTTCACGGTTACAGCAGCGACAAGGTGCGTGAGCCCTTCATCGGACAACTGGGCCACGATGCCAGGCTCGCCCTTTTCAGTGTGGGCCGAGTCCATGGAATTGATGACACTCTCAATATAACCAACGAGCGTCCCGACCCGTTCGCGGTCGCCGCTGTCCATAACGGTGGTGGAAACGCTGCATGGCGTTCGGTCACCCAACCCCTGGGCGCTGGCCGGGAGGGGGCACGCCGCCACCAGCGCTGCAAATCCGCTAGCGAGCACCGTCCAGCCAATCAGCTTGCTGATCATTCCTCCACTCCCATTCCTCTCCCGAGACTAACTCGTTTCAGTTGCGGTGGCCAGCAGAGCGCGCTGATACAAGTTCTAGCGCAAGTCGTCCGCGTTGAGATCCAGCACGTCACCATTTGGCGACCGGCCCTGGTGCACCAGCGCTCGGTGAAGCCGCGGCAGCACCAACACCGGTAGGCGGTTCAACCGCTGAGCGATGGGCTGCCCGGGGGCGTGCATTTCATCGTACGTGTCGAGATCGGCCTTGCTGGCACGAACCGAGAACCGGTCGCCCCGATGCACACATTGGAACACGTATTGGTCGCCCTCTTCGGCGGGCGTCGACAGACGCAGCACCAGCCTCGCACCTGGTGTGTCCCCGTTGGTGAACTCGACGCCGGCAGCCTCGAGGACGGCGCGGACCGCGGCAACTGTCCGCGGGTAGAGTGTTTCACCACGCTCGAGCCGGGTAATGGTGTTGGTCGAGACAACAGCCGCAGCGGCGAGTTCCCGCACTCCGATGTTCAGCGCAGCCCGGGCCATGCGGCACTGCTCGGGCGTAAGATTGCTACCCTGTAGCGATGAGGACTTGTCAGACGGTGCCTTCATCGCTACCCTGTAGCGAACTTGCAGCCATTCTGCAAGCGGCCGGACGCAGTGTTAGCGCACCCCGCCCGGCCTGACCCCAAGCACGGAGGGAGCTCATGCCCAGAGCTACACCAGACCCTACCACACACGCGTCCGACCTGGCGGCCGAGAACGCCGCACCGGGCCCGTCCCGCCGCGGCCTGATCGCTCGCATCTCCGCAACGCTGCTGGCGGGCGCTGCGGGCGCCACAGCGGCGCGCGGGGCGCCTGGCGCTGCTATGCCGGCCGATGGCGCAGACGCCGAGCTGATCCGCCTCTGCGACCGGATGGTGGCGCTCGTCGCGGAGGAGAAGGCGCTAGTCGATGCTGACGAACGGGCGCACCGCGAAGGCCCGAACAAGCCCCGCTACGATGCGTTGTGGGCCGAGCGGGGCGTCATCCGCGATCAGATCTATGACATGGACTATCCAACCACAGCGGCGGGCGCGGCCGCGATGACCCGCGCGGCCATGACGGAGATCGACCGTGACTTCGAGGGAAACCCGGCGCCCTGCGGTCTCTTCGAGTGGCTGGCGCTGGGGGCGCTCGAATATCACGCCGGGAGTGCTGCGGCATGAGCGATCACGATTTCACCCCGCTCGTGGCCCGGTTGCGCGAGGCCGCCTGCCAAGCGGTCAAAGGGGGAACCATCGCGCAGTCGGCGCCGCACCCGGACGCCGAGTTCCTCGAGCTGTGTGTGAGCTGTGTGCGAAGGTGCTCCGCAGTCAGGCCGATCTTCTTGGCCTGAACGCCTATCTCCGCGACACCCTCCGCGATGCGACGGAAGCCCTCGAGCAAACCGCCGCCGCCGAGCAGGACGAGGCCCAGCCGTTCGAACGAACGCGTCACGCCTTCGGTCATCGAGCGGAAGCCCTCGCCGATGCCGACAAGCCTTTCCTTCAACCTGCCGAGACCGATCGCCTCGCCCATGCGGCCGAGCGACCGCGTGACGTCGGTGATCGGAGACACCATGCCGGCGATGCGCTTCTGCACCGCCTCGATAGTTTTCGTTGCGCCGTCAATCGCGGTGATGATGACCGATACGGAACCCGTCGCGGCCGGTGCGATTGCCATTTTATTTCGCCCTACTTCGCCATGACGCCATCAGGTTGATCGGTCGGCGGCGGCAGCCCGCAGAAATGCCGGACGACCTGCTGCAAGCGTTGGAAGTCACGCATATTGAGCCGATCAAGTTCCTTCGCGGACAGCCCTGTGAGGTTCTCGCAAAGCCAGAACGCCTGCTTGGTCGGCGTTCCGCTCATGGTTTCCATGCGGCGCTGATCGCCCACCGTCATAGGACGGATGATCAGCTTCGATACTATGGTCGTATCGTCGCGCTTGAACTTATGGCGCAGGGTGAGCTCGCCGCCGCCTTCCTCGGTTTCTTCGAAGCCGGGAAGATCGAGCTTATCATCCGCCGTTGTCGGGAGCGCAGAATGGGCGCCGCTTTCATCATCCATTGTCAGCACTTTCCCAGATGGACGCGCGGGCGCGGCGGTGCGCGCCACGATTTAGGGGCCCGGCGCCGCGCGCCGGGAAGCGATCTGATCGACGCCATTGATGCGCCGGACCATATTCAGGGCCGTTCGGCTCATCGGGATTCGCAGAGCTGGCGGCTTTGGTCTGCCACGCGATCGTCGCGACCGCCGCCGCCGCTTGGTCCCGGCGAACGGTTCCGGTTGAAAGCGCCGTTGAGGTCGCGTTTCGATTTGCCATGGGCAACGCGCCTACTAGAAATTGATTCGCCGGGCCAGTGTGGATTGCCGCCACCGCTGCCGCCGGCGTGCCGATATCGTCGGCGAGTCCGAGCGCGATCGCTTCGTCGGCCAGGAAGCTCAAAACGCGAGAAGTCTATGGAGCGCTGCTGGGATCGCCTGTCAGGATGCCGGGCCCGCGGCTGCCGCCGCCTCACCTTAGCGGAACAGACTGAATATCGACTTTCGCGCGCGGTGATAGACGCGGTTGTATGCGGCCCGCTTCGGATGCGTGAACCATCCAAGGCCGCGCGGCGCCTTTAATCCGAGCGACTGTCGAACGGCACGCTTGAGCGACAGCCTTGCGGCGATGCGCTTGCGTGGCGACGGGAAGAAAAAGCCGAACTTCATTGGCTGCTCACGGTGAGGGCCGCACTCACGCGACGCCTTCCTTCAATGCCGAGGCAGCTTCTTCCAGGCCGGCAGCGATAGCCTCGTCTGGCAGACCGCGTTCCCGCGCATCGGAGACCAGCGCCTCGAGGCGTGCGGCGAATTCGTCGATTGTCATCACGCTTCTCCTTCAGCTCCACAAGCGACCAGGCGCTACGCCGCTGCCAGCGCCTCCGACACGGCTTCTGGGTTGTGCGCGATGACAAGTAGCAGCACCCGCGCAGCCGCCTCGGGCTGTCGTCGACGCTGCTCCCAATCGCGCACGGAGGCAGCACTGAACCCGTATCGCAGCGCAAATGCTTCCTGGCTCAACCCGATCTTCGTCCGGATCTTCTTCACGTCCACGACCTCCGGGACGCGCACCACAAAGCCCTCAGTGGCCTCGCCGCGAGCATAAGCGCGGGCCTGCCTGGAGCTCCGGAGAAGACGCTCACCTGCTTTCGACATTGGTCCCCCGCTCCCGTAGCTCAGGCATCTTCTGTCGCGAAGTCCGTCTCAATCCTCGCTGGGATTTCACTCATGCGGTGCTCGACTTCCGGAGGAACCAAGGGCATCTCGGAAGAGCGCGCGCCGTGCCAAAAGCACGTGAGAGCTGCTGTAAGGTGTTTGTCGTTCACCAAGTTATGCAGGCTTCGCGTCTTACGGGTGTCCAGCAAGCTCGCGATGTAAGCCAAGTGTTCATCGAGCCGATTGCTGTGGACAATGTTGTCAGTCGACACGAACCACACGCCAGTGCTGCCCGTAACCGATTTCCCCCTTCGGCCCGGCTGGTATGTTTCACCCTTCCGATGCGCGTGGGTCGGAGGCACGCTCAGAATTTGCGTAACCTCTTTTGGATCCAATGTGTCTCCCGCGACGCGGAAGGTCACGAAGGCGTGGCTGTCAGACTTCATCGTGGATGTTCCCGATCTCGATGCCAGCTCGATCCGTTACCGTCCCATCATCAAAAATTATGACGTTGTCGGCACCTCCAAGATTTGCCTTGGCTTTGATGATGTGAATGGCCTTCCCCACTTTCCACTGTTCAATTCCCAGCGTCCGGCTCACATACGAGGTAGGACTGCCCGCGCTGCTCCAGATGACTTTGGCCAAAGCGGCGTCTTCCTTTGTAGCCGATCGGCGGCGTGTATGACCTAGACATTATATACGGCAACGCCGTATCAGTGTCAACGATAATTCCGCATGGGAAACCGTCGACGCCCGCGCGTTACGAGGCGCAGGCCAGGCGCACCGAGGCCGATGGTGCTGGAGGACTCGTAAAATCAGACCAGCCGGGTCGGTCGACCCGGAGCGGCATCGATCCCGATGACCGGTTGCCTGGCGAGCTCGATGAGGGCTTCATCGACCGCGTCCCTCACCGCACTCGCCGCCTCCGCCAACGTCCGGGCGCCGTGCGCGAGCGGAGCGATCTTCGCCGGGAGTGCCAGCATGCGCGACCGGAAGCTCGAAATGATCGCGGCCCAGGCGTCCGCGACTGCCTGCGCATCCTCGTGATCGCAGGTCCGCTGTCCGGGCAGAAGCTGCAGAGCAGGCCGCTCGGCCTCGATGCGCCTGGCGTGGTGAGCGTTCTTGCGGCTGACGATCTCGTCGATGAAGCAGCGATAGCTGGTCA
>Ga0210386_10001267_pt1 | contig 22722 bp, 24 predicted proteins | sample IncBWH32OmetaG_FD_160091 | JGI IMG/M metagenome (GOLD analysis project Ga0210386, IMG submission 160091) | Forest soil microbial communities from Barre Woods Harvard Forest LTER site, Petersham, Massachusetts, United States - Inc-BW-H-32-O ...
ACGTTTTCGTCAGCATTTTGGATGGTCGCCTCGATACCCAACCTATCGAGAAGGATTGCAGCAGATTATTTCCGAGTGGAAGAAACAACATTCAAAAACTGCGGGTACGTGAAATTGATGCGGGGGGAGAAGGTTTTCCCACAACTCATCTCATAAATGACGCGAGAATGGCGCATGATTGCCAGCCAGCAGCTAAAGCCGGGATTTTTACATGTTCTGATGTCGCGGCTGAAGCCAAATCACATTTATGAGCTAGCTGAGCTCTTTTGACATCCTTAATGGTGCTTCGGGCTGCAGTAGCCCGCCTCTGAAGAGGCGGGCTACAGCAAAAAAGCATCGCAACCAAGCATTTCAACAGAGCCAGATAGATTGTAATTTCCTGCGCACAGTAAATCACAGGTAATCGCGCGAAGAACCATCGAGAAAAGCGCGGAGCTTGCGAGAGCGCGAGGGGTGGCGCAATTTGCGCAGCGCCTTGGCCTCAATCTGGCGGATGCGTTCGCGCGTGACCGCGAAAGACTGGCCTACTTCTTCCAGAGTGTGCTCCGAGCCATCGTCCAGACCAAAGCGCATCTTGATCACTTTTTCCTCGCGCGGCGTCAACGTTTTCAGCACTGACGAAGTCTGATCCTTCAGGTTGAGATTGATAACCGCTTCGGACGGCGAAACCACGGCCTTGTCTTCGATGAAATCGCCGAGATGCGAATCTTCCTCTTCGCCAATCGGTGTTTCTAGAGAAATGGGCTCCTGTGCAATTTTCAAAATCTTGCGCACCTTGGACACCGGAATATCCATGCGCTTGGCGATTTCCTCGGAGGCCGGTTCGCGGCCGAGTTCCTGCACGAGTTGGCGGCTGGTGCGGATCAACTTATTGATCGTCTCAATCATGTGCACGGGAATGCGGATCGTCCGTGCCTGATCGGCAATGGCACGCGTGATGGCCTGGCGAATCCACCATGTGGCATAGGTCGAAAATTTATACCCACGGCGCCACTCGAATTTATCGACGGCCTTCATCAGGCCGATATTGCCTTCCTGAATCAGGTCCAGAAACTGCAGGCCGCGATTGGTGTATTTCTTGGCGATGGAAACGACGAGGCGCAGGTTGGCCTCGATCAATTCTTTTTTGGCTTGTTCGGCTTCGGCCTCTCCGCGAAGAATCACTTGAAGCATTCGCTTCAGATCGGTGAGGCCCGTTTCGCTGGAAACTTCAATTTCGCGAAGTTCCGTGCGGCGCGTGCGCAGTTCCTTGCGCGCTTCGGCGGCATTGTCGCCCTTGGAGGCATCCGCGCGGCGTTCCAGTTTTCCGGCCTCGCGCTCCAGGGATTGCAAGCGCTCGACGGTGTGGCGGATTTTGTCAATGAGTCGCTTCTTTTCAAAATTGTGAAATTCGATCGAGCGCGCCAACTGCGACATTTCAATGCGCAAACGTGAAACGTGAAACTTCGCATGAATGTAAGGGCGCTTCTTCGACTTCGGCATGCGCTCGAGCTTGGTGGCTTCGCGCAAACATTCGTTGTAGAGCTTGGCGATCCGGTCGAGGACTTTCAGGGTCTTCTTCGTTTTATTTTCTATTTTCTCTTCGGTCAGCTCTTCGTCGTCAAACTGAACAATTTCCTTGATCGAGCGCGTGCCGTTTTTCAGATCTTCGCCGATGTCCAGCAATTCTTTCAGGATGATGGGCGAACGCGTGATCGTCTTGAGGACAAGCAGTTGCCCCCGCTCGATGCGCTTGGCAATGGCCACTTCGCCCTCGCGCGTGAGCAGGGGCACAGTGCCCATTTCGCGCAAATACATACGGACGGGGTCATTTGTTTTTTCAAGAGTTCCCGGCGTAAGGTCGAGTTCACTCGAATCCTCCACAACCGGAAGCTCATCTTTCGATACGATTTCCGGTGCATCCGCGATCGTGGGATCGACGCCGGCGCGCGCCGCTTTGGCTGCAGCCAGGTCCTCGTAAATATCTATGCCGTAGCGTTCAAATGCGGAGAGCAGATCATCAATTTCTTCGGAGGAGTGTACTTCGGCGGGCAGAGTATCATTTACTTCGTCGTAGAGCAGGTAACCCCGCTCCTTACCCACGGCAATCAGTTGCCGTACCTGATCGTATTTCTCTTCGATTGCCAGCGCCAAGGAGTCCTCCAAAAAATACAGCCAGAAGTAACCCTTAAACCGACGCAAATCCTGGAGCTTACGTTTCGATCCGTATGAGCGTTTAGATGCAAAGCGCCAATTTGGCGTTTCCTTTGCCTCTGTACCGAAACGGTATCAATTTATTTATATGGCCGCATGCGAGTGCGTCAACCGTTTTGTTTATCAGGTATTGATTGTTAAAGATACTTCGATTTGATTCATTGGGTAGGGCAATCTTCTGGGTTCGATATATTTAATTTACCGTGGGATCTGGTGTCAGGCTGACGGCAGGAGCAAGTTTGCGCCGCAATTCCTGTTTGCGTTCCAGGAGGCGCCTCAACTCGCTTCCGGCTTCTGAAGTTGCGGCAACGGCGAGAGACTCGATCTGTTTCTGTACGGCGGATAATTCTTCCTCAATGCGGCGGCGGCGCAAAACTGCGAGGCAGCTTTCGGCTTCCGCCCATGTCGGCGGTGCAGCTGTTTCGAATGCAATTTCGAACAAGAGACGCCGGTCACGATCTTCCAGCGCCAGAGCCAAGGCGGCTGCGTCCGGGCGCACGCCCTCGGCCGAAGCCGTAACCAACGTTTCAAGAATGCGTTCGCTTTCAAGGCCGCGATGCAATTCCTCGGCGCGAATTTCCTGCGAGAGTTTCGCGCGGAAATCATCGCCCTCGATCAGCAATTGCACGAGGCGCCGCTCCGCCGGCTTTCCCACACGGCCAACAAGTTCCGGTCGAGCCTTCACTTCGCTGCGGCGCTCGCTGGCCGCTTTGCGCATCGATTCGCGCAACACGGGTTCCTCGATGCGAAGCTGCTGCGCGATCCGCGTAGCCCACTCCGAGCGCAGGATTCTGTCCGACACGCGCTGCACGTACGGCATCAGGAAATTTACAGCGCGAAGTTTTCCTTCGCCCGTGGACATATCCATTTTTCGTGCGCGCGAGATCAAGTAGTCGACATACTGCGGCGCTTCGTTCAGAAGTTTGATGTAGGCGGCGGGGCCTTCGGAGCGGATGAAACTGTCAGGGTCTTTGCCGCCGGGCAAAGCGAGGACACGGATTTCAGCGCCTTGCTCGAGCAAAATTGTAAGCGAGCGTTCCGTCGCATTTTGCCCGGCTGTATCAGGGTCATAATTGACGATGATGCGGCGCGTGAAACGGTTCAAGAGTTTTACTTGCGGTTCGGTCAGGCTGGTTCCGCAGCTGGCCACCACGTTTGAAACTCCGGCGCGCGCAACAGCGATGGCGTCCATGTAGCCTTCTACGAGGACAGCGAAATCGCGCTGGCGCAGCGCATCTTTCGCGCGGTCCAGGTGGTAAAGGATATTGCTCTTCGAGTAGATGGGCGTCTCGGGCGAGTTCAAATATTTTGGCATATCGTCGCCCAGCGCGCGGCCGCCGAACGCCACAATTTTTCCCGAATCATTGGCGATGGGAAACATCACGCGGCGGCGGAAACGGTCGTAAAGACGTCCGTTCTGGTCGCGGCTGAACAGGCCAGAGACTTCCAGCGCTTTCTCGGGAAATTTCTGCTTGATCGCGCGCAGGAGCGCGTCTCCACCCGACGGCGCGAAACCAATGCCGAAGCGCGCCATCGCCTCGGAGTCCAGACCACGGTCCAGCAAGTACGCTTTTGCCGCGCGGCCTTCCGGCGTGGTGTTCAACTGTTGCGTGAAAAATGCCGCAGCTTCGCGATGCAGCTCCACCAGCGAAGTGCGCTGCTGATTTTCCTTGCGCTCTTCGGGCGAACGTTCGCGCGGCGCGGGAATTGCAATGCCGCATTTTTCCGCGACGGCGCGCACCGACTCGGGAAACGTGATCTTGTCCATCTCCATCACGAATTTGAAAACGTCGCCGCCCACGCCGCAGCCGAAGCAATAATAAAATTGTTTGCTCGCGTTAACGGAAAACGACGGCGTCTTTTCTGAGTGGAATGGGCAAAGCCCCGAGAAATTCTGGCCGGATTTTTTCAGGCGCACGTATTCGCCGATCACGCGGACAATGTCCGCCTGCTGTTTTACGCGATCCGCAAATGAACCCGCTTCCGCCATTTGAAAAATTTTGCTGCGCTGTAAATCATATTGTACACGGCGCGGGGTCCGTGGAGTGCTGCGGACTCCGGTGACTTCCCTGCCGCTTTCGCGAACAGTGCGCCACGCCGAATAAATTGCTTCGTTGGCCCGTCCTTCAGGCGTATAAGAGTGCATTCCCCGAAGGCAAGACATTTACTTATTCAGAGGAGGATTCTCATGAGCACAGCAGAAAGTTTGCAGCTTGTAAAAGATGGTTATGCCGCGTTTGGGTGCGGTAATCTCCCGGGCCTGCTTTCGTTGCAGGCGGAAGACGTCGTGTGGGATATTCCAGGCGACGGATTGCCGATGGCAGGAAGTTATCGTGGCCGTGATGGAGTAGCAAGTTTCTTTGAAAAACTTAAGCAGGAGACAGAGATTCTGGAATTTCAGCCGCGCGAATTCCTAGCCGACGGTGACCGCGTTCTGGTGGTCGGCTGGGAGCGCGTGAAAATAAAAACTACGGGCCGCATCGCGGAAGCCGATTGGGTCATGTCTTTTACCATTCGCGACGGCAAGATCGCCGCTTTCCGTCAATACACGGACACCAAAGCGTTCACCGATGCCTACATGTCATCTGTCGCGGCCGCCGGCAGCTGAAAGCCTATGCATTTGATTTAGGGCCTGGATTGAAAATCGTTCATCTGTATACCAGCCAGTCTTGTTCGGGATGAAAAAACGTAGCCCACCGTTTTAACGATGGAAGAGCATTCGCTCAAGGCCAATGCCCCGTAGGGGCGACACACGAGGTTGACCATTTGTGTCGCCCCTACGGCTTTGTATTGGAACCGACGAGTTCCCACCGTTGAAACGGTGGCCTACGATGTTTCGTCCCTCCGGGACTTCGCGGTGTCGGAATTTCGTCACTTCCACGTATCGTCACTTTGCGACTGTGCGGCACCGTCACTTCGACGTTTCGCCTCTTCGTCACTTCGCGACTCCGCAGCATCGCCACTTCGACGTTTCATTACTTTGCGGCCTCGGGACTTCGTCACTTGCACCAACTCGACCCGTTGGATTGCACTTCGAACGCGACTAAGGAGCCTTGCTTTACGCCTCCACGAATTTGCGGAGGCGTCCGAGGGCTTCGTCCCACTGCTCTGAAATGGATTCCAGGTATCGGCGCGCTTCTTGCAGGCGACGCTGCTCCAGCTGCCAGATTCTTTCGCGTCCGCGACGTGCGCTGCGCACGAGGCCCGCTTGCTGCAGCACGAGCAGGTGTTTGCTGACTGCCTGGCGGGTAACGCGAGAACCGGCGGTGAGTCTTGTAATGGACATCGGCCCGCCGTCGCACAGGCGCGTGACGATCCGCAAGCGGACTTGGTCACCGAGCGCTGCGAAGACCGGTGCTTGTGCCTGCCTTCTTGAAGCCCCGGCGTTACGGTTTCTGCGCGACATAATTTTCTATGTTCTTCATTTGCTGCGTCCACCCGCCATCGTTTTTCAGGAACGCTTCGTCACGGCGGTGGGCGGGGACCTTATCAAAGCCTGACTCGGTCACAATGAGCAATGTGCCGGCAGCGATTTTTTCCAGCCTGAATTCCACGAGCGTCGGCGTTTCCTTTTCATAATCTATTTTTGGATCGATGCCGTAGGGATGCCAGTTGAAGGAAAACAGCCGTTCGGGTTCGATTTTTTGAACGACGGCGTTCCACTTGACGTGTTCGTAGCCGGGATATGTGATGTGCCCCGTTGAAACCTGTCCGGCGACAAAGGGGCCGTCCAGCTTCACGCGGAACCATTCCCCAAACTCGCGGTAGTCCGTAAGCGCGCGCCACACGCGCGAAACGGGCGCTTTCAGCTCCAGCCGTTTCTCGATCCGGTCATTCATGATATGCAACCTCCTGGTTGCATATCATTACAACGATAGGGCTCTATATGCAACCATTTAGTTGCATTTTTCCATAGACCAATCATCATAGATGAATATGCGGGGAAACTACCGCGATGGTTCGCCAATCCGTGGAGTGGGAATGATTCGCATGGCCATATTTCCATTGCGCTGAAACTCGTACGGAACTCTTTCGACGGAAACTTTGTGACCAGCCATCTTAAGATGATCGACGATTGGACCGACAAACGAGCACGGCTCCGCATTGTAGGTCAGCAAGGGAAAGACACGAACTTCGCGGGCCACTCTGCATAATTCGTCGAACGCTCGTCTGTGGAAATCAAAAGATAGTGACTCAGAATATAAGAAAAGAAAGTGAGAACACAACGCCATGTCAAAAGATTGCGACTCGAATGGCAAGTCAGGGAGTTCCGCCGCTATATAACGACTATCCAGTTTCCCTTGTTCGTAATCACCAAGGAAATCGGCCATGGCCTCCAAGCGGATGCGTCCGAGTTCGTCAGGCGAAGCGATGAGATTCCAGTTGAACTTTTCTTTATTTAGCTTCGTTTGTCCAATTACTTGGTCATATACCGCGTCAATACGGCTCTTAATTTGATCGCGAGAAAATTGATAAAGGGGATCGCAGGAAACAACTCGGTGCCCATTTCTGAACATAGCGGCATTAAAACTAGCCGGTCCATCCGCGCATCCGAGAATCTTGCGGTCTAAATCTTCCTTTGATAAATCGAACATTCGTTGATATTCATTGAAGGATCGCCCCCAGGGCACTGCTTCCTCGTATTTAAAGGCCATAGGAATCCCCCGCCTATTCTTTTAATTCCACGAGGGTAATGGCGTTTCCACCGCGATCTTCGGCTTCGAAGCGAATTGTCTCGACGAGCGGATGCGTTTTCAAAAATTCGGCGAGGCCTTTACGCAATGCGCCGGTGCCGTGGCCGTGAATGAGGCGCACCTGGGATAATCCGCCGAGAGCGGCCTGATCGAGAAATTTATCCACGCGGCGAGTGGCTTCCTCGACCGTGCAGCCGATGAGATTAATTTCAATGCCGGAAGGCTCGGCGGAAGGCTGCATTCGCACGGTTACGCCCAGAGGCAACGCACGTTTCTTGGACGCTTCCTCGCCAATGATTTCCGTAATATCGGACAGCGCAACTTTCATTCGCAGCGGCCCGGCTTCGACCTCTGCGCTGTTTTCTTCGCGGCGGCGAATCGTTACCGCCGTGGGCAGTCCGCGTACACGTACGCGCACGCCGGGAACAAGATCGCTCTGCGACACGGGCTTCGCGGACGGCGCAACGGCGATTCCCAGGTCGGCCTGCGAATCGGAAAGATGGGAGACGGTTGCAGCGTCGACTTCTTCACGGGCGTCGCCGCGCGCTTTGACTAATTTCTTGTGTGTTTGCTTTTCGAGCTGCGCGCGCAGTTCGCGCTCTTTCACGGCCTCGATGGCGCGCGCGGTTTCCTTTTCGTGTTTCTCAATCGTCTGCGCAAACTGCTGTTCGAGTTCTTTCAGGCGCGTACGCTGACGGTCGGTCCATTCCGTCTGCAAGCGTCGCTTTTCTTCCGCTAAATCCTGCGCGGCAAGCACGGCTTCGCGCTTGAGCGTTTCAAGTTCGTCGCGGCTGCGGTGCAAATAGGAAATTAATGCGGCGGCTTCGTGCGCTTCGGGCGAAAGCTGCGCGCGGGCGCGATCGATCACTTGCGCGGGGAGGCCGAGGCGGCGAGCAATGTCGATACCACTCGATCCGCCGGGCACGCCAACCATCAGGCGATAAGTGGGGCGCAAATTCACTTCGTCAAATTCCACCGCCGCGTTCAAAACATTTGGCGTGGTTGAGGCATACGTTTTCAAGCGGTCATGGTGCGTGGTCGCGAGCGTAAGGCAAGCGCGTTCCCTGAATTCATCGAGCAGCGCGACGGCCAGCGCCGCGCCCTCTTCCGGCGCGGTTCCTGTGCCCAGCTCATCGACCAGCACGAGAGAATGTGGCGTAGCGGCTTCCAGCATGGAGCGAACATTCAGCATGTGCGCGGAAAACGTGGAGAGGTCGGCGGCAATCGATTGCTCATCTCCAATGTCCACGAGCACGCGATCGACAATCGGAAGGCGCGCAATTTCCGCCGCGACAGGAATTCCAGATTGCGCGGAAAGCACCGCGATGCCAACCGTTTTGAGCGCCACCGTTTTGCCGCCCGTGTTTGGGCCGCTGATGACCAGCACAGTTTCCGGTGCGCCAAGAGCGAGAGTCATGGGTACAACTGCGCGGCCGTGGGAACGCAGCGTGTCGGCGAGAACGGGATGCCGCGCGTCTTTTAAATCAAGCAGGGGTAATTCCGACAGGGGACGATCTGAGTTGGTGGATTCCAAAGAATTTTGATTTGTAAACTGAGGCAGCGTGCAATCGAACTCGCGGGCGAATCGCGCGCGCGCAAACATGCCATCCAGTTCTGCAATCGTTTCGACGGCGAAGCGCAGCGACCCGAGGTATCCCCGCAGCCGTTCCGTCAACTCAAGAAGAATGCGCGCAATTTCAGCCGCTTCGTCCTCGGAAAGTTGCACGAGCCTGTTGTTGTGCTCGACGGTTTCAAACGGCTCGACGAAGACGGTTTGCCCCGTGGCGCTCGATGCATGGACGACGCCTTGCACCTGTCGCCTTTCGGCAGCACGCACGGGAATCACGAAACGATCATTGCGCAGCGTGACGTAATCTTCGCCCGCACCACTACCGCGAGCGCGCAACATTTGTTCCAACGTTTTTTGAATTGTTTCGCGCGTGCGGCCCATGCTGACTCGAATGCGCCTGAGTTCGGGGGAGGCGTCATCGCTGATTTCGCCATTGGGGAGAATCGCGCGGCGAATAGCAACAGCAAGTGGACGGAGATCCGCGATGGACGCGGCACGCGCGGAGAGCAGCGGAAATTGCCGTGCCGTCGAACCCGAACCGGGCCTCGAAGCCTCGCGAAAAGTTTCCCGCAGCATCGCGGCCGTATCTGCCAGCGCCGCGGCGTCGATCAACATCAGCGGCGTGAGAACGGCAACCGGCGCTTCAAGTTCGGCGAGCCATCGCGCCGGATCGGGCAGCGAGCCGAAACCCAATTCGCTGCCATCGGCCGAATAGGAAATGGCCTCAGCGATCAAGGCAAACGCAGCTTCCAGCAAGGAACGATCCTGCGAAAAGGAAAGCGCGTCAATCGTGCGTGCTCCGGGCGAACAGGTTGTGCGGCGACGCAGCAATTCGCGCAGCTTGTCAAATTCGAGAACATCTTCAGCATTGCGCGACACTTTTTCTCAGGCTTCCTTTTCCTGCGATGAGGCGATTGCGAGTCGGGTAGCCAAAAATGTAGCGGCTTCCGCCGGAGTGGGCGCTTGATGGACGAGCGGATCCCTCCGTTCGCCCCAACGCCCTGCGCGCCCGCTCTCCACTTCTCCAACACGATCTATGATTGGTTGCCAGAAATCGCCGAGCACAACGAACTGACGCTGCTCCATCGCTTTTTTATTGAGCATTTCCCACACGACAGCCAACTCGACAAGAGTTCCCGTGCCGCCTTTGCACGCCACATAGGCATCCCCGAGGCGCACGAGTTCGAAAAGACGCTCGTGCCATGTGGGCATGGTCGTTTCTTCTTTCACCCAGCGATTTGCGCGCGACCGGAAAAAGCTGGAGGTGACGGCGAGCACGTGGCCGCCGGATTCGCTCGCCCCGCGCGATACCGCTTCCATCACGCCTCCATAACCGCCCGTGCACACGGCAAATCCGGCAGCAGCGAGCGCTCGACCAAGCTCCAGGGCTTCCGCATAATCTTCATGCCCATCCTGCGGATGCGAACTGCCAAACACCGTAATGATTTTTATTTTGTCACTCATTACCAGTCTCTTCTTCGTTCTATCAGGGAAACGTGCTTATTTTTCTTTCCGCCCGCGACCCAACTCCTCGACCATCGCGAGGGAGATAGCGTCAATCACTTTATTTGCATCCTGGGCATGCATATTGTTGTTATTTCCCAGGATGGAAAATGCGATGCGCTCGCCCTGAAGAGAAGTCGCGTAACCCGATAACGCGTTGCCGTGCCCGATCGTGCCCGTTTTCGCGAAAATTTTATTGGCGGCAGGCGTGTTTTTCATTCGGTCCGACAGCGTGCCGTCTTCTCCGGCTACTGGAAGCGTTGACCGATACAACTCACCCCAAGGTTGGCCGGCAGCATAACGCAAAAGTTGCACGACGGCGCGCGGCGTAACCAGATCTTTGCGCGACAATCCTGAACCATCGCTCAAGACCACGTCGCCGTCCGCAATTCCTGCGGACTTGTAAAAACCGGCGGCAAAATTCATAGCATCTTCGTAATTTTGCGCCCCCACTTTTTCATGCGCGGAAAGCAGCAGAAGAAGTTCGGCGTGGAGATTTTCGCTGTTCTTGTTGGTCAGGCGAACTTCGTCAGACAATGGCACGGAATTGCGCTCCGCAAGAATCGTCTGAAGGGGCGCAGGCGCCACTCCCGGTTCAGGCGTGTGTCGCGCGCCAGGACGTCCATCCACTTTTATTCCGCGAGCTTCCAGCAGATGCGCCAGCAGGCTGGCTGCGTACTCGGCTGGCTCTTCAATGGCGATGGTCATGCGGCGTGTCGGCGCATCCACGGGGATCGTTCCACTCAATCGCAAGAGGCGCGAACCGGGATCGCGAGCCAACGCTAATTTCTCAACCGCGCCGCGAGATGAAGTGACTGCCGAATTCTCAACCGTGTAGAAATCGGCGGCAAGCCCCGCATCGGATCGTGCGGGATCACCCTCCTGGGTTCCCGGATGAACATCGAGAGTGAACGTATTGTCATTCACCGCGATGGCGGAAACCGCGGCGCCGTAGGACCACAAAATGTCGTCCACCAACCAGCCGCTGGGAAATTTTTCATGCTGGAACAGGCTGTCATCGGCGATCACATCGCCTGTAATTTCTTTCACGCCGCGCGCAGCAACGGCGTTGGCAAATTCAGCCATTACTTTTTCCGGAGGACCCTCGCGCTCTTCCTTTTTGCCAAAAGGAAATTTGCGGTTGGAGAGATTCGCATCGCCGCGGCCAATCAGAACCAGGTCACCGCCCAATACGCCCTTTGCATCGAGCGTGCCGTTCGACACGACGCTCGTGCGCACGCGATAATCCAGGCCTAGAGTGGCCAGGGCCAATGCTGTGGTAAATAATTTCGCGTTGGAGGCCGGCATGAAATAGCCATCGGGATTTCGGGCGTATAAAATTTCTCCCGTCGCGGCGTCTTCCACCAGAATGCCCCAAGCGCCTTTGTCCGGGCCTGTCGCGGAGAGCGCAGCTTCCACCCGTTGACGGAAACGGTCGACGTCAGCGCGGGTGGCGGGTTTCACGTTCTTAGCGACGACGTGGGAGTTTACCGACTTGGATGGCCGCGTTTGCCCGCCGGAGATTGGCATGCTGGCGCAAACAACCGTGCCAAAAACCACGCATCCAAATAGAAGTAGCCGAAGTCTTTTTTTCGATACCAACGAGTAGCTCCCCGGTGTTTTACCTAGAAGGCTTGATTATAGTCCATGCGATTCGCGGAACCGTGACGAATATGGATGATAAAGGATCGCTATTCAGTTGTGTTTTTTGCAGGATGGCCGTCGCGCGTTGTGCGAAAGGGTTAGAGGTCATAGAATGGTGATGGCATCCAGCCTGGCCCTGCCAAGTTCCAATTCGAGGAGGAATAAATTCATGAAGAAATTGCTTTCACTCGGGATGCTTTTTGCTCTTGCCGCTGCACCGATGTTTGCAGCACGGCCGGAAAATGATAAGGAAACGGACCGCCTAACCAACGCCGGGATGGTTATGGAAGAAATTATGAACATTCCCGATGACATCCCGCAGGATTTGCTGGATAAGGCCGAATGCGTCATCGTGTTTCCTTCCGTTTTAAAGGCAGCATTTATAGTGGGAGGAAGCTATGGGCGCGGCGCGATGACATGCCGCGGCGGCGAGCACTTTACAGGGCCATGGGGCGCGCCTTCGATGATGGCACTGGAGGGTGGAAGCGTTGGCTTTCAATTGGGCGGGCAGGCGACGGATTTTGTTCTCCTGGTCATGAATCCCCGCGGGGCGCAGTCCATTTTGAGCAATAAGGTTAAGCTCGGAGCGGATATGTCGGCAGCTGCCGGACCGAAGGGACGCGATGCGACGGCTGCTACGGACGTCACTTTGCGCGCCGAAATTCTTTCCTACTCCAGAGCACGCGGATTGTTCGCTGGTGTTTCACTCGAAGGCTCAACTTTGCGGCCGGACAATGATGGAAACGAAAAACTTTACGGAAAAAAAATGACCGCGGAAGAGATAATTCGCCAAGGAGCAGTTCCCGTGCCTCCTTCGGGGCAGAAACTGGTTTCTTTGCTGAATAAAAAATCGCCGAAGAATCTTTCGGATCCAAATTCACTGAAGTAGATGAATTGCGCCCGCTGATTTGCCGCTGATTTCACGAAGAGCGGCAATTGAGCGGGCGCATTTGCGTTTGGAAGGCGCGTCTTTGCAATGCAAGCGGATTGGGCAGATATAGTCGCGCCGCGGAACATGCTATTCTGGCTTGATGATTCCGCGAGTGACCCGCATCGATCACATTCAAATCGCGGCTCCTGAAGGATGCGAAACCGCTGCGAGAGATTTTTACGGATCGCTCCTTGGCCTCGTGGAAATCGAAAAGCCTCAAAATCTCCGTGCGCGTGGCGGGTGTTGGTTTCAGTGCGGATCGCAGCAGCTACACGTTGGCGTGGAAAAGGCGTTTCATGCGGCGAAGAAAGCTCACCCCGCGTTTTTGGTGCCACGCATGGACGAGCTGAAAGACGCACTTAAAAAAAGTGGCGTTCCGGTTGTGGAAGACGACGCGGTGCCAGGGACGCGCCGATTTTACGCGAAAGATCCGTGGGGAAATCGCCTTGAATTTATTGAACTTCTTGCATAGCGGCACCGTTCTCGCCGGTTAAAAAAATTGCGACAATGATAGGAGCGCCCCGTGGATTTTCGCCGGGACAACAACGAATGACCGAAAAACAAATCTGCCCGATCTGCAATAAGCGGCGCGCTGAGCGTTATTGTCCCGCCAAAGATGAAAAAATCTGCGCGGTCGACTGCGGAACGGAGCGCGAAGTCACTATCGATTGTCCTAGCGACTGTACACACTTAATTGCCGCACATCGATGGGAGCAGAGCCACCCGAAGCCGCTTGCCGAAAATGAAGTCCCCTTCCCGGATGTATCGTTCTCTTCCGATATCGTTCGCACCCGGGAAAATATTCTGTCGGAGCTTGGATACACGGTTGCCGTATATGCGACTGAACAGCGCTCCTTGACGGATTCGGATGTATTCGCCGCCGTAAAGGCCCTGGCGGAAACGCGCCGGACACTTATTTCCGGCATCTATTACGAAAAGCTACCGGAAATTCCAGTGGCCGCGGGATTATATGCCGCACTCGCAAAATACCTCGAAGAAGTAAAGGCCCAAGCAGCGGAGCATCCGGAATTCCCTGCGTTAAAAGAGACTGAAATTTTCCACCTTCTGGTTTTCTTTGTACGCTTCGCGCGATTGCGCTCGAATGGCCGGCCGCGTACGCGCGCTTTCCTCACTTTTCTGCGCTCGCAATTTCCTGCGGAAGCGAACCTGGCGAAGGAAGAACCGCGCATTATTCTGCCGTGAGCAAGGCAGTTGTGATCCACTGTGCTACATGTGACAAAGCAATTAAAGGCTGGGAAGCGCAATAGGCACGTCGATCTGCGAACTGGAATTGGGTTAAAGAATAATCCAGTCTGTCATTCCGAGCGGAGCGATGAATCTCTCTTTCTTTCCTTTCGCTTCCCTAAATCGAACAGAGATTCCTCGCTCCGCTCGGAATGACAGATGAGCGGGTTTATGGGCGGCCAGGACACCCTTTGCAGTACCTACCGTTGTCAGCCGTTCGTGGCAACATCGAGCCCCAGCGTTAGTTGTTTTTCAGGCTCGGCCGGCCTCGCCGCGTCCATCGGACGAGCACCCAAACCATATTTTTTGCGTAGCGCAGCCACACGAGCGGCGATTTCCTTTCGATAGTTTTCCGGAGCATACGGGTTGCGGGAAAACCATTCGCGGTAGCGCTGCGCTCGCTTCGGAAATCTTTTATCGAGGAACGGGAGAAATTGTTTCAGCGCTGAGGGCATCAGAAATAAAACGCTCGCGGCGAACCATTGCGCCCCAGCATCGCGTGCCGCACGCGCCAATGCATCCAAATCTTCTTCCTGATCCGTGATGCCCGGCAGGATCGGCATGGCAAAAATTCCGGCTGCGATCCCTGCGCGCCGTAACTCTTGAACCGCGTGCAAGCGAAGATCCGGACGTGGGGCGCGCGGCTCCAAAATTCGCGCCAACCCGGTGCGCAGGGTTGTGATGCTCAAATTCACGGATATCGCGGAATGCTCGCCAATCCTTCGCAATAGATCCATGTCTCGAAGGACCTGGTCCGATTTTGTGGTGATCGAAACGCTCAATCCACTGCGCTCAGCCATTTGTACGAGAATCGAACGCGTCGCGCCAAATTCACGCTCAGCAGGCTGATAAGGATCGGTCGCTGTTCCGATGGCAATGTGCTCGCCGCGCGCTTTTTCAGTGCTCAGGTCCCGACCGGCCAGCGGTCCCGCATCCAGCTTGACGTAAATCTTCTTTTCAAAATCCTCCGTTTCCAGATCCATAAATTCATGGGTGTAACGGGCGTAGCAATAGTGGCAGCCGAATTCGCAGCCTCGGTAAGGATTCATCGTCCAGGAAAAGGGCACACGATTCGAATCGCAGTGGTTCAGGATCGATTTTACGGGGAGAAGAAAATACTCGGTCCCGCGCTTGGCATCAGCCAAGGCAGAGGAGAAAGCGAGACGGGCGATGCCGACATGTTCGGGCACTGGCCCTGGTGGCAGCAGGGCACTCGGCCCGCTGTCCCTGTGGGGAGGGACGTCGGGGAATAAGGTGGGTGTGGGATTCACCCTGCGACCGCGCAAAGCCCTCCGAAGGTTTTCGAAAGCCGCAGGATTGGAATTTGATGTCGCCATCACCCGTCTCGCGAAGCACGGCCCAGCATTTCGCCTTTTCTTCGCCTTGTCAATGATTATTTTCGCTTTTTATTCGTCTATTACTAGTGTAGACGATCAGCTGTCCGTCCGAACAGAAGGACAGGTGACGCATGAGACCCTGCGGGCTAGACATTCAAGTTGCCCTGAAGACGCAGGAATATACTCACAAGGTGAGGGAAAAGCCGTGGCCAAGATTGGCATTCTGATTATTGAAAACGATGAGGCCAATCAGTCCGCCTTGCGGCAACTGCTTGACTCGGAGGGATGGCACGTTCGTGTCGTCCCGGCGGCATCGCAGGCTCTTGCGGAGTTGTCCAGTGGCGAATGGTCCCTGGTGATCGCCAACATACAAATGCTTGGGCTCACCAGCCCGGTTTATTTGACCTTGCGGGAATTGGCATTGGCTCCGGCGGTGGAAGATGGCAATGTACGGGCGCGTGTGCTGTTTATTGTCCCGGAATCGGCGATCAGTGAAACACTTCCCATCATTGAACGCGACCGATTGCCGTATGTGGTAAAACCATTTCAATTCCACGATTTGCTGGAAAAAGTAAGCGATCTGCTGATGGAAGCAGCTGCGCTGGCGAATCCCATCCGCCGCGTGCGCCATGATTCGAGCTTATCCGAACGCAAGCGCAAGGAGGGCCGCGAAGTTCGCGAGTCCGGAAATGTTTTTCAGCAGCGTAACACGAGCATGTTTGCAAAACGCGACGCTTACGTTATGACCGAAGAAGAGATTGCGGAGTACGAAAAATCAGAAAAAGAAGAACGTGAAGGAAAGAAGAATAAGAAGCCGTTCGCCAATCGGTATTAAATATTTTCCACCAAGATTTTCCCTACTAGAAGTCATCTCGTAAGTATCTTCACACTGGTACCCGATAGGATTTCAGGGGCTGAAGCCCTTGATTTCCATGTCCCTGAACGTCGCGGCTGAAGCCGCGACCCACAAAGATTGCTAAGGAAATTTCTTGTAACTAAATTACGTCCCGGCTACCTCATCCTTTGGATGCCATGCACGGACTGCGCTACGGTCATTTGTGGATTCGAGCAATTCGCGAATCGTACGCCGCAATACTGGATGCAACAATTTCGGAACAAGCTCTGCCAGCGGAACGAGAACAAAGCGTCTTTCTGAAAGCCGCGGATGCGGAATTTCAATTCCCTCCCCGCGGATTATTGCGTTTTCGTAAAAGAGAATGTCGAGATCGATGATCCGCGGCCCACGCGGAACCAGTTTTTGGCTTCCCATGCTTCGTTCAATGCCTTGCAGCGCCTGTAGCAATGGGAGCGGCTCGAGAATGGTTTCTGCCTCCACAACGCAATTCAAAAACCAGGGCTGTGCGAGAAAATCGACCGGCTCGGTTTCGTAAATAGCGGAACGCCGTAAGACGTGCACACCGATCCCACGCAACGATTCGATGGCGTGTTCGAGATTCGCGGCTCGATCGCCGAGATTAGAGCCGAGAGACAAGTAGATCAGTTTTTGATAGTCCATTGAAAGAATGAAACCACGGATGCACACGGATTAACACGGATAAAAATCAAAACCCGAATCTTTTACGAAAAAACTCGAGGGTTGAACTTTCTTTTTTTTTGTTGAAGAAGAATTCAGCATCTAGTTCTTTAGAATTTATCCGTGTTAATCCGTGTGCTTCCGTGGTTTCAAAAAAGCCCGCCCTGGCGGCGCGGTTGTTCGAGGCCAAAATGTTTGTAAGCGAGTGCCGTGGCAACGCGCCCGCGCTGCGTGCGGTCGAGCAGGCCCAGCTGCATCAGATACGGCTCGTAGATTTCCTCGATGGCGTCTTCTTCTTCGCTGATCGAGGCGGCCAGAGTGCTCAGTCCCACAGGCCCGCCCGCATATTTTTGCAAAATGGTGAGCATCAGGTTGCGATCCACTTCATCAAGGCCGTGCTCATCCACTCCCAGCATTTGAAGCGATTCCTTGGCCACGGCGAGCGTTATGTGGCCTTGCGCGCGGACCTGCGCGTAATCGCGTGCGCGGCGCAACAAGCGATTCGCGACGCGCGGCGTGCCACGGCTGCGGCGAGCCATCTCGTACGCGCCTTCGTCATCCACCACAATTCCCAAGATGGAGGCCGATCGGCGAATGATCGTAACCAAATCTTCCGGCGTGTAAAATTCCAGCCGGTGAACGATGCCGAAGCGCGAACGCAGCGGCGCGGTCACCAGGCCAGCGCGCGTGGTGGCTCCGATCAAGGTAAACCGATTCAGAATAAACGGATGGATTCGCGCGCCCGCGCCCTGCCCGATCACCAGGTCAATTCGGTAATCTTCCATCGCCGGATATAAAACTTCTTCGATGGCCGGCACCAGGCGATGAATCTCATCCAGGAAAAATACTTCTTTCTGCTCCATCGAGGTAAGAATGGCCGTGAGGTCGCCTTTGCGTTCGAGAAGAGGCCCGGAGCTGGTCTTGATCGTCACGCCCAATTCGCTGGCAATAATTTGCGCAAGGGTCGTCTTGCCCAGACCGGGCGGGCCATAGAGCAAAACATGATCGAGCGCCTCACCGCGGCTACGCGCGGCCTGAATGGCAATCTCTATGTTTTCTTTTACGCGCGTCTGGCCGATGTAGTCGGCAAAGCGCTGCGGACGGACACTCGCGTCAATGCGCGCGTCTTCATCGAGCATTGCACCACTAACGATGCGGCGTCCTTCCTGGTCCATTTTCGGTTCGCTACCTGTTCCGTGACTCATATTATCGGGCTGCCCGCGCGGAATTCTGAGAAGGCGCCGTCAATTCCTGCAGAGCGCTGCGCAAAAGAGCTTCAAATGTTTCGGAGACTCCCTTTTTTCCGGCGCGTTCGACGACTTGTTCCGCGGCGTGCTGGTCGTAACCAAGATTGAGCAGAGCGGAAACAACATCGCCCGCCGTGCCCAAAGTCGTGACAGGCTTGCGCGCATCTTCCGGAAATTCTTCGGCGGCAAGCTTGTCGCGCAGTTCGACGATGATGCGCTCGGCAGTTTTACGGCCCACGCCTGGAATGCGAGTGAGCCGCGGCAGATCGCCTGCGCGAACCGCAGGCACCAGATCATCCACGCTCATTCCGGAAAGAATTTTAAGAGCCAGCGACGGACCCACGCCGGAAGCGGAAATGAGCAGCTCGAACAGATGTTTTTCGCGAGCGCTTAAAAATCCGTAGAGGGAAATTGCGTCTTCGCGCACCTGCGTGTGGATCAGAAGAGTTACGTTGGAATGAAGATCGCCCAGCGCATAAAAAGTCGACAGCGGAATGTGTACAAGGTAGCCCACGCCACCCACATCCACCAGCACCTGATTCGGTCTTTTATCGCCAAGCGTTCCGCGAAGCTGCGCAATCATCTTATGTATACCTGATGTGTCTACCCGCCCGCGATTATGGAGGCATGCCCACGGAGTGTCAACGCAGAGACATTTCCGCCCTCACTCCGCATGGCATTTGTTACGAATATGATTTTGACTGAATTTTTTGCCAACGTTGATTTGTTCGATCAACTGCGAGGCAAAATTATTTATCGCCCAGGTCCACGGAATCGATGATGCCGATTACTGCGGAGTCGATGGCGGAGTTGGGGCGGCCGACGGCCGTCATGGCGGAGAAACCTTCGGTGGTGAGCAACACGCGCTCGCCGATGCCTGCGCCTACCGCGTCCAGCGCGAGGATTGGGTCGCCGCGATCCGTGCCGTCCAGCTGGATGGGCTGAACCATAAGAATCTTGCGCCCTTCGTGTGAGGGCACTTTTTGAGTGGCAACCACATCACCGATGACAAGGCCAATCAGCATGAGAAGAAGTGTAGAGCCCTTTCACAATTCAAAAAAAGAATTTCAGAATCGTATGAATGGGAACAGATGAAAAATAAATTTTAGTTTGCCGGGATATTCACGGAATCGACGATGCCGACGATGGTGGCTTCCGTCGGCAAGTCGGCGGGAGCGAAGGGGAAGCTGGCCTCCTTACCGCGGCACCAGTAAATGGTTTCTCCGGCGCCAGCGCCCACTGCATCGAGCGCCACGACTGGGCGGCCTTTATCGCGGCCTTTGCGATCCAGTGGCTGAACAATGAGAAGCTTTTGCCCGACCAGAGCGGGGTCCTTCATCGTGCAAACAACGTTTCCGATAATGCGTCCAAGAAGCATCTTATTTTTTCCGCGCGTCGGCCAGCTCAGTTTCGTGCACAGCATCGAGCATCACTTCGTCAACAATGCCCACGATGGCGGCATCCACGGGGCGGTCCTTGCATTCCGCGGCGTTGCGCGCAGAGCTTCCAGTCACCACCAACACCGTCTCGCTGAATCCTGAACCCACTGTGTCCACGGCAATCATGTAACCCGGTTCGCCATCGCCTTGCGGCGAAATCGGCTTCACCACCAGGAGTTTTTTTCCTTCGAGCCGCGCATCTTTGCGCGTCGCAACCACGGTGCCGACAATGCGTCCAAGAATCATGAATTCAGCATCAGCCCCTTATCCAACTCGGATCCAACAATCGTTCATCGTTCTACAAAAGTAAAATGTACGGCAGCAACATCGCTCATGCATCACGCATGATCATTACTATATTTCGGTGCAGCGGGAATTTGCCCCATCCACAAAGCTATCCGCCTAGTCTCCGGCGGCAACGGCAGTCTTGCCAATGGGAAGCACATCTTCCAGCGACTGGTGCGGGCGCGGAATGACGTGAACGGAAACCAGTTCGCCGACGCGTCGCGCTGCAGCGGCTCCGGCATCGGTCGCGGCCTTCACGGCGGCAACATCGCCGCGAACCATGGCCGTGACATAGCCAGAACCAATTTTTTCCCAGCCAACGAGCGTGACCTTGGCCGCTTTAACCATCGCGTCCGAGGCTTCAATCATCGCGATCAAGCCGCGGGTCTCGATCATGCCGAGTGCTTCGCCCATTCTGTTTCCTCCGTGGCCGGCATTTGAAGTTTCCGCCGGTTCAGCTGTCAAAAAATTGTTTGGCCCGAAGAATTAGCTGTCGCCGAAACTGCGGGTTTATCGAAGCGAACGATCCTTGCGCACCGCTTCTTCGATCAACCCTTCCAATTCCCTCCGGGTTATCGAAATGCGTTTCGTTCGTTGTTCTTCATTCGCCGCGTCGTCGCTTGTAATCGGGCAGCCGGGAAGCATTGGGGCCGCGGTTGTGGTGCCGTAGCGAGCGCGCGCGACGAGCAATTTTTCCACATCGCGCCCAGAAAGCAAGACCTGTTTCCCCAAGAGCTCTGTCATCAGAGAAACCTGAGCGAAATGTTCGAGCGTTTCCATCCGGAAAAATGCAGTCAACAAATCGGGACCGCACGTCACGACCCCATGGTTGGCCAGCAAAATTGCATCGTACTGCTGGACCATGGGTTCGAGCGCGTCTGAAAGTTCCTGCGTCCCCGGAGTTCCATAGGGCGCCACGGGAATGCAGCCGAGCGCGATAATCAATTCGCTCAGTAGCGCCTTGTTCAATGGTATTCCCGCTGCGGCATGTGCCGTGGCGGTCGGCGGGTGAGCGTGCACTACGGAATAAACATCCGGCCGCCGATTATAAATTAAAAGGTGCATGGCCAGTTCCGAGGAAGGCTCGCGACGGCCGGAGAGTTTGCGGCCGCGCAAATCGGTGATCACCAGATCATCCGGAACCATCATGCCCTTGCTCATTCCGGTCGGCGAAGTCAGGATATGCTGCGAATCCATACGCACGGAAATATTTCCGTCGGTCGCCACCACAAACGAGCGGGAGTGAATCCATCGGCCCACCGTGCAAATATCGCGGCGGTGTTCGTCCTCGGACTTTACATTGCCATTGGTAATAAAATCGGCATTCATCGGTTGCGGGAAATTGCCTGCGTCCTCTCTAATAATTCCATCCATCCCTGTCTCAGGAAACTGTTGCCAACGCCTGGGGTCCAATCCCGCTCCAGACGCGCGGCGATATAGTACATCTGTCAGGCGTAAATTCCACGCTCCTTCAACGCAAAAGCGACGCGATCGATTCCAAGCATGTAGGCGGCGACGCGATTATTGACCTGGTGCATCTCCGCATAGCGAACCACTTCCTCAAAACTGCGCTCAATTACGTCTTTCAAGCGATCGTTCACTTCTTTTTCGCTCCAGAAATATCCCTGGCGATCCTGCACCCATTCAAAATAGCTGACGGTCACGCCGCCCGCGTTCGCCAGGATGTCGGGGATCACGAAGATGCCTTTGCGGTCCACAATCTCATCCGCCATCGCCGTGCTGGGCCCGTTCGCGCCTTCGCACAAGATACGGGCCTGCAACCTGTGCGCATTCTGGGAAGTGATCTGATTTTCGACTGCCGCGGGAATGACGACTTCGGCGGGCTGGAAGAGAATTTCGCTCGCGTCCATTTTTGCGCCGCCGCCCGGAAAGTCGGGAAGCGGCTGCCGCTTCACATTCACCCAATCGATTAGTTTGGGAATGTCAAACCCGTTTTCGTTATAAAGCGCGCCATGAACATCGGCGACTCCCACGATTTTGTACCCAGCATCGTGCAAAAGCATTGCCGCCATGGAGCCGACATTTCCGAATCCTTGCACGATGACGCGAGTATTGACGCGAAGCATGCGAAATTTGGCCAACGCGCGATCGCAATTGAAAAGAACACCGCGTCCCGTCGCTTCATGACGCCCACGGGATCCGCCGAGATCCACCGGTTTACCCGTAACCACAGCGGTTTCGGTGTGCCGCACGTGCATGGAATAGGTATCCATGATCCAGGCCATGGTCTGTTCATTGGTACCGAGATCCGGGGCCGGCACATCGCGCTCCGGACCAAACCATTCCAGAAGTTCAGCCGTGTAGCGGCGCGTAATTCGCTCCAGCTCGCCGCTTGATAATTTCGCTGGATCGCAAATCACCCCGCCCTTGGCTCCTCCAAACGGGATATTCACAACCGCGCATTTCCAGGTCATCCAACTGGCGAGCGCGCGGACTTCATCGAGCGTAACGTTGGGAGCGAATCGAATGCCGCCCTTGCCCGGCCCGCGAACGATCGAATGATGCACGCGGTAACCGATAAATACTTCGAGGTGGCCGTTGTCGAGGACAACGGGAATGTAAACTGTGACTTCTTTGTTTGGATATTTCAGGAAGCGGTAAACGCCTTCTTCAAGCCCTAACTTTCGTGCGGCTGCTTCAAAGCGCGCATCCGCGGACTCATAAACATTGAACTCATCCCGCGTAACAAGCGTGGCCATGGAAAAGCGCTCCTCACGAACCCTGCCGGCTCCGTTAACACTTGGATCGGCAATCCCACGCAAAAGATACCTGCTGCTTCAGCCATTTTTGGGCTTAAAGCCGCACGCCGCAAGTATACGAATCAAACCGCGCGTGGTGCAAGAAAAGGAATCGAGTTCTGCAAGAAAATCACTGCGGTTTCGAGGAAAGAGATTGCCGCCGTTCGATGAACTCCTCGATCAAGAGTTGCGAGAGGCGCTGCGAGTTATGCCGCACAACCCCGTGCTCCTCAAGCAAATTGTCCAGCAAACAGCGCACGCCCATTCGTTGCAGGTCCGGCAGGTCCACTCGCACGGGCTGTGCACCACGCCGGCTGTACCGCCTGGCCACTTCGAGTGAG
>Ga0210386_10001269_pt1 | contig 22706 bp, 42 predicted proteins | sample IncBWH32OmetaG_FD_160091 | JGI IMG/M metagenome (GOLD analysis project Ga0210386, IMG submission 160091) | Forest soil microbial communities from Barre Woods Harvard Forest LTER site, Petersham, Massachusetts, United States - Inc-BW-H-32-O ...
TTGGCACCGCTCATGTCGGCATCGCGCATGTTGGCACCGCGCATGTTGGCATCGCGCATGTTGGCATCGCTCATGTCGGCACCGCGCATGTTGGCACCGCGCATGTTGGCACCGCTCATGTTGGCACCGCTCATGTCGGCATAACTCATGTTGGCACCGCTTTTAATTGCTTCCTCAACCGCCTCTTTGAAGGTTGGCTTTTCGGACTCATAGATCACTGCACCACTTAACCAGTTTAGTATTTTGATTGTTGCTTGTACTTTTTTCATGTCTTACTCCTTAGTTTAAATCCTTCCTATTAGCGAATATATCAGTATTTGTCCTGACATGCAAGTTATCTACTTCCGAGCCGTAAAGCTTTTTATAGTGCGCAACGTAGCTGGCAGGCGTTGATTTGTTCTTCCAGTTAAGATATACCCCTTTGACTGTAGAGCAGAACCTAAGCTGCTCAGGCGACGGCTCAAGCTCATTATTGAGGACAAGCCAAATCTGCTCCGCTTTCTCTGCTGATATAACTTTTCCTAGTCCATTGTTTAGGATGATGAAAGCCATAGTCTACTCTTCAACCTCTGCTTCATTATCAAGCATACTTGAGATAATCCCAGCTGCATCAGCCCTAGTTAGCTTATTCACGTCTGGTGGTGGTAACTTCCTACGCTTGTATAGTGTAAGTATAAGTGATCGCTGTTTCCACGATGCGCGCTCATTGGCTCTCCTTGGAACATAGATCGGTTTTAGTGGTTTATGATTGAACTCTGGAACTAAAGGCATAGGGCCTTCCTTCCTACTACTTAGGGTTGATGAGATTATCTACAAGCCGGTATCCTACAGTAACAATTAGTGGACTAATTCCCCGTTTACAGTGCGCTTCTGCTTCCAATTACTGTGGCTGGTGCCGTATATATAAGCTTTGTAAGAATCGGGTGAATTACTCATTTAGACAGGGCACCCGCTAACCTGAAAGCTTATATATATTGTTTCGCTTGTAAATGTATGTGCCAGTGTCTATAATTAAGAGCGAGTAAGACCAGCACCCCGCAAGGGGTGTTTTTCTATACTGTCACTGACGACATATTTGTTCTTGAGTAAGACCAAATAGTCTCTCTAAGTTAAGCACTAGCCGTGTTAGAAAGCAATGTATATCATCTTTCATGACAGGTGGTACAATAGAAGTCATGATAGAACCCAAACCCCGAATCAAACTAGAAGTACGACTAAAAGCAGAGGAAAAAGCTCACTTGTGGGCTGTAGCTAAGAAGCGCGGTGTTAAGGTGTCGCAGTTAGTTAGAGACCTTATTGCGGGTGTGGATAAGTAATAATGCGTGAACTGAAATTCAGAGCGTGGGCGCTGCGCCGTGATAACACGATGGGCTGGATATATTCTGAAGACGAGTCTAACCTTAGTCAGTACTTTGATTGGACTGAGGATTTTGAGCAAGAGCACTATACCAGCCGAAAAGATAAAAAAGGCAAAAAAATATACGAAGGCGATCTAGTACGTTGGGATGACGCTACTTGGCAGATAGTATTTGATGGAGCGCAAGGTTGGATGTTGCAAGCTATCCACTCCGATAACTACGATCCCAATGATATGCCTAACTTGTATATGCAATCAGTAATAGATAATCCTATTTTTACTAGAGTTGAAATCATCGGCAACACCCATGAGCATGGTTATCTCTTGGAGAAAGCCAATTCCTAAAGGAGTCAAAGGTTTCCAGATTGGACATGAGACTAGCTTAGAGACACGCTGCAAAATCGCCGACGCACTCCGTAATCAGGTCAGTTTTAATTGCGATAACTGTGGAGCCACAAGCAGTGATAAGCCTAGCTCCTACACCCGTAAGAAGCACCATTTCTGTTCCACGGCATGCTACTCACAGTTCAGAGCTACGAAGATGGAACCGCACGAGCAAAATAGCTGGCGCGGTGGCGTGACACGATATGAGGCGCACAAGCGTTGGGTAGCTAAGAATCCTAAACGCATGGCACATCTCAAGGCCAGACGCTATGCACGCGAGCGCGGAGCGGAAGGGAACCACACTTTAGAAGAATGGGAAGAACTCAAGGCACGTCTAAACAACTTATGTGCAAACTGTGGCGAAGCCAAACCCCTGACTAAAGATCACATCATGCCATTGTCGGAAGGCGGAAGCGACTACATATCGAACATCCAGCCACTATGCCGAAACTGCAATAGTCGTAAGTGGAAATTCATCCATGATAATCCGGAATTACTAAAACCATAAATAAAAGTCTTGACACTGTCATGACAATAGCCTAAACTAAGACCAGAATCGTTTATGGGCAATAGCTCGGACAACGGCTCGAAACTTAACAATTCGGCACTTCAGAAAACTAACGTAGAGCGCAGCAGCCCCGTCATCGCGGTGCCCACCCCCTCGGTGGCGGGATTCATGCGCTCTATACAAGTGGGTTGTACTTAGGTCTAGCTGCAATTATGACTAGGCGGCAATAATCCTTGCAAGTGAGCATACCTAGCGCTAGGCCTATGCTCAGCCCACTTACGATTGAGTGACTAAATCTAATAACAAGTTGACTCGAGGTAGATAGGATATAGGAAGCGACGCTTAGTTAGCTACGTACTTATGAAGACTATTCAGTGAAGGCAATAAACTGTTGCTGATGCACCCTTTCTTGTTATTAGAACCTTAGCTGCCAGTAGATCACAGAGAATATACTGCGATGATTGTATTCTGTGGAATCTCATGCAATGAGAGTTTGCTTGTACAGGTAAACAAAGTCGCATCTCACCATAATGAGTCTGCTTACTGGCAGCTAAGGTCACTCAATCATTAACTCAACTAGCGGTTCCCGCCAACGGGCGAGCCAATCTGCAGTACTAGGCTGGTTGGCGGAGATTGCTAGTTGAGTTAAAGGAGACAGAATGACAGATGATTTTATAGACCAAGAAGACTACGACCGCCAGGAAGCGGCCTACGATAACTACATAGACAACCAGATTGAACGCCAGCTCGAAGAACAAGCCGGGCTTTAATCACTACAAAAACCAAAAAAGGAAAAACAAATGCGAGTAGTACAAATACGTGAGAAACAGCCACCGGCTGAACCCTCACTTTTCAGAGAGACAATATCATTTTTCGCAGCCGCCGGATTGCTTGTAGCTTGCTACATAGTGTTCGCGGTTGCTTTCTAAATACAGGAGAGACTATGGAAGACACAGCAAAGGAATTTCCCGAAGAAGCAAGAGAGTACGCTGAAGCAAAGAGCCTAGAAGTGCAACAGCCAGTCGCAAAGCCTTTTACAATTCGCGACACGGACGCTACTAGCTTTCTTGACCCGAATTTGTACATACAGCTCAAGGCATTAGCACGAGATTTTATCAAATCACGCGCTATACCCGCTGTATGGGAAACTTCCGAGCAGGTGCTTGTAGGACTGCAAACGGGTGCTGAAATGGGTATGAAGCCTATGGAAGCAATGAACTCGCTTTATCCCGTGAATGGTGCAATAAACGTGTGGGGTAAGGCTACGACCCGACGGCTTAAAGAGCATGGTTGGAAAATCGAATACTCTAACGAGAGTCAGGAATCCTGCACCGCTACTGTCAGTAAAGGCAACGAATCATACACTGAAACGTATACCTTTAAGGAAGCTCAGGAATCAGGTTACACAACGCAGTTCAATAAATTCACCAAAGTCACTGAATTAAAAGTCGGCTGGAAGCCTGGAATGAACCGTAAAAAGAAATTACGCTACGGTGTCCTTTCTCTGATAATTTCAACCGAGATACCAGAAGTATTAGGGTCAGCTATGGGAATTGTGGAAGTATCAGATGACTACGATCTGGGAACAAACAAAGACCCTGCCGTACTCGACGCAGGTGACAAAGTAAAACAAATCGCGGGAGCTTACAAAAATGCTAGCCAAGATTAGTGAACACGAACAAGGTACGCCCGAGTGGAAAAAAGACCGTATAGGCTACGCCACCGCAAGTAACGTCGCGCTTATCATGGCGAAAGGGGCAGGCGCTACGCGCACAAACTACATGGTCAAGATGATGTGCGAAATGCTATCAGGCGAGCCGGCAGTAGGCTTCAAGTCAAAGTATATGCAGGCTGGCAACGACAATGAGCCGATTGCACGCGAGATTTACCAGGAAATTACGGGTAGAGAGGTTGTGCAGCGAGGCTTTGCCTACATCGAAGCCGAGAAGCTTGGCGCGTCTGTGGATGGTGACGTTGAAGCAGACGGCTTGCTAGAGATTAAAAACGTCATCCCTGCTGAGCAAGTGCGGCTACTCACCACTGGCAAGATCAAGGACGCCTACATAAAACAAATGCAAACGCAAATGTACGTCCGTGAGAAAGCGTGGTGTGACTTCACTAGCGTCAGCTTAGGCGATGAAGAAAATGGCGAGCTGCCCGACAAATATAAAGTTAAGATCATTCGAGTAATGCGCGATGACTCCATGATACAAACTATCAGGCACGAGGTGGCCTTTTTCCACCACGATTTACAAGAAATGATTAAGAAGTTAGAGGGAGTAAAGTAGTGTCAGACAATCAACTACAGGTAATTTTAGCAGAGCAGAATGTCCCTAAAGAGAATGCACAGTTATTGCTTACGGCTTTCGGTGCGCCATTTGAAGAGGCTGGAAAAATCCTAGCCGAATACCAGACCATTGTTGTTACTGAAGAAGACCAATTTGATTTAATGGCTGAGGCTCGTAACAAGCGCCTATCACTCAAAAACATTCGTGTTGACGTAGAGAAAAAGCGCAAAGAACTGAAAGAGGACAGTCTGCGTACTGGTCGGGCTATCGACAGCGTCGCTAAGTTTGTTAAAGAGATCATTGAGCCAGCTGAGAAATATCTGGAAACGCAAGAGAAGTTTGCAGAGATACGCCAAGCTGAGCGTGCTGCAAAGGTAAAAGCCGAGCGCATTGAAAAGCTTATGCAGTACACTAGCGACCTTTCGCTGTACAACATGGATGCAATCACCGACGAGCAGTTTAATACCTTACTGGAATCTCTTGAGTATCAACACGAGATCGAGCTTGCTGAGCAAAAGCGTATCGAAGACGAGTATATTGCAAAAGAGAAAGCCGAAGCTGAAGAGCAAGAGCGTGTCCGTGCTGAAAATGCCAAACTCAAAAAGGAAGCTGAAGAGCGCGAGAAAAAAGCCGCGCAAGAGAAAGCCGCAGCCGATAAATTACTTGCAGAAGAACGTGCGAAGGCAGAGGCCGCACAAAAAGCCAAAGACGAAGAGCTACGTGTCGAACGTGAGAAAGCTGCTCAGATCGAGCGCGAGCGCGCCGCAGAACGTGAGGCCGCAGAACGTGAGCGAGCACAGCGTGAAGCTGAAGAAGCCAGAGCAAAAGCCGCTGAAGAGGAAAAACAGCGCCAAGCATTGCTAGCACCGGACAAAGAGAAACTACTCGCTCTAGCTGTCCTTATTGACCAGATCGAGCTACCGGCACTCTCTAGCAAATCAGCACAAGAGGTACTAAATCGGACCGAGGAATTTCTAGGCAAAGTCTCAACTTACATTCGAGGCAATGTAAAAGGTCTGTAATGAAGTTCAATACTGCCATTCAATCCGAGGCAGAGGCATCAGCAAACTATCTGATTGACCTGATCGACAAGAAGCAAATCGTTGAAGTAAAAAAGGTAAGCCCGAAACGGTCACTGAACCAGAACGCATACGTTCACTTGCTTATTGCCGCTTTTGGCCAGCACTTTGGGTACACTTCTGAGGAATCCAAACAGCTCTACAAGATGATTAGCCCAGACGTGTATAAATACACCAAGAACGGCCGCACGTTCTGGCGCAGTTCGGCAGACTTAACCAAGGAGGAAATGGCAAAGACAATAGATGCGTTCATGAAGAAATCGGCTGAAGCGGGATATCCGTTGCCGCTTGCGACTAACCAAGAGTGGATAAGGCAAATCGAGAATTTAATCGAGCAAAGTAAATACTACTTATAAGGGGTAAGAATGTTAAAACTAGGACTACACAAGAAAAGACAGATCGTTGACCTTAAGCCCGATGACGCCACAATGCAGGGAATATTCGACGCAATCGACCGATACAATACGGCGCTTAGCAGTAATGCCATACTCCGGCTTGTACAGATTGACAGTTCTGAGCTGGACGAATGTTTACAGTTACTCGTCAACAAGAAATGGATTGAGGTTGCCTACGAGAAAACAGGACTGGACGGCATTACACGCCCCTACTACCGCGTTTCCGAGAGCTACAACCTGCTCGATGCCAAGAGCAAAATAAGCAAATTCATCACTGATGTAATACGCAAAGCTAAGCCGGTTGTCGATAACGGCAAACATTATAGTGTGCGCGTCCCGAGACGCCGAGAGTTTAATATGGTGTTCGACACTCGCCAGCACGCCCGAGACTACCGTAACTTACTAAAAGAAAGCCGCATGCACCTGAGCTCAGATGTATGGGAAGAGGTTTTTGAAGAGGGTCTACAAGTAAAAGAGAAGAGGATATCGTGAAGGAGGCGCAGGATTTAGTAGAGTATATCGTCACGTGTATAACCGGCAATACCGAGAATATGACACTTCCCACGTCTTTGGATGAAAACGGCGTACTGCTGAAACTAACCATTAAAGAGGCTCAGGCCGGCCGTGTGATCGGCAAAGGCGGTGAGACGGTACAGGCGATCAGGGGCTTACTACGGGCGCTTGGCACCAAGAATAATGCCAAATACAGCTTGCTTGTTGAGATTGACGAGAATGACTAAACGAAAAACTGGTAGGCATACAATCATTAACCCTACTCAGATGAAAAACCTAAAAGCGAAATGGAAAAGTCATAATAAGCCTGACGCTGATAATAATTATGTGTGCTGGATATGCAAGCAGCCAGTAAGCGATGACAAAATGACGCTTGACCACGTTATGCCGGTACATGACTGGCCTGAATACGCATTCGAGCTAAGTAATTTACGACCAGCACACGCATGGTGTAATGGCGAGAGAGAGTTTGATACTCTCAAAATGTTACGTGGTAGAAAAATCTTAAAAAATATAAGGATTAAATAATCAAATGGGTAAATATTTCTGGTTAGGTTTAACAATCACGCTAATTATAATTATTGTGAATTACATACTCGTAGTAACGATTAGTGAATGGTTTGTACTTTTATTGATTCCTGAAGCACCTCTTACCATAAGGCTAGGTCGTTGGTGCGCTGAAAAGGACAATTAAATGAAAACTTACTACGACGGTTACAACATTGAGTGGCTGGAAAATGGTACATTTACTATAGGAAAGAAAAACTTTAAGACGTTGCGGGATGCAATGGACTATGTGGATAAAAGACGTGCGCGGGTTAATAATGATTTGGATAGTGGTAATTCTGACGCTCATCGGAGCGATCTGGTACTTTAACCACGTCATAAATGGAGATGTTAATGACTGGAAAATTAGAACAGCTCACACGTGCACTAGCTGCGTTGTGGAGTATTAAGGAAAACTATGAGTGAGAAGAAATACGTCAGTCCTGGCTACGAGCAACAATTAACTGACTTAGCTGAAACACTCCGAGCTGATAATCGAGAGAGACTCGTTTTAGAGACTGCAATAACCGCCGGTGAGGTAGCTCTGTTCGATGAGATACCGGAAGAATGGCGGCAGTAGGCTTATTATACAAACAAACAGCCCTTTCAAGAAGCTGCTTGTTTGCCGTAGTTGTCACACGAAATTAATCGTTAAGGAGATAATAACATGATGAACGATTGGCTGCTAAAGGAGAATTATACAGGATGACCATAGCTTTTATAATCCTAATAGTGAGCCTTGCGCTCCTGACGTTACCACTAGCCTTTGCCGCTGCGTTGGCTGCGTACCTGGTCGTTAGAGATTTACTGGATGAGGTAAAAGACAGATGAAATCTCAACCCCAACGCGCCGATGAGCCTGACCTTGTGAAAGAAGCTATGGACGCTGAACAGTTGACTCGTGACATCTACAAAGCTATGCAGGTTCCGTACTTGTCAGAGCGCCACGATGCCATCAAGGAACTAATCATGGCCATCAGAGTGTCTGTTCAACATGCCGACCTCATGTGGTGCTTAGGCAAGCTCAGAGGATTAGGGTATCCAGCAACCAGACTTGAGGAACAGTACGGAGTTAGTGAGCGCACCAGAGCCGCCACGAAGGACTGATCTATGAATTATCCTTGTGGGTTCGCTGCGGTCAATAAAGGAAAGCATTGCCTGATTAAAGGGAAATGTGTTGTTTGCGGGATATTCAGCTAAGATTTAGACTTGTTAGCCACTGTAACAACTCCGATAGCACCGAGAATACCGATTGCTAACTGATACCAATGCTGATAATTCTGCGGAACGAGATACGAGTTAGTAGCTACCCATGATAACGCCACAGTCAGAAATGCCACGACGCCCTTTTGATAATGCGCGAGCTTCTCTAGGAATGTCTCAGGAGGAGTGGCTACTACGGTAGGTTTAGTTGTCGGTAGCTTCGATGTCGGCAATGATGGCGTCGAGCTGGGCGGTTGCAATACTGAGGGCGTCGTCACTACTGGCGTCGCCGGTAAAGGGTCATTAACTACCACCGGAGTTTGTACGGGTATAACAACGGGTGCTGGTGTGGCTGTGACTACAGGAGGAGTTAGCGCTGGAGGTGTTGGAGGTGGCGCCGCTTGTCTATCACCCATAGCGAATTTGTGCCAGGCGGTAGCGTCCATATAAGCTATGTCACGGTCTAATGTGCCCGCACTGGAGCTGTACTGCCATATGGTCGCAAAAGGCCACGAGCCAGTCGCATATGGCATGTCAGAGCCATCAGCGGCTGGCATACCGGGATTAGGTACATTAAACTCTGCGTCATAACCCGCTACCCATAATGCGTAGTCAGCAGATACCGATGACCAGTCAGCAGCCTTTGCAGTACTTGCAGACATGTAGATCATGGGTCGTACTTGGGTAAGTGAATAGACAGTATCGAGCCACAGCTTAGCGAAAGCAACGTCGGTGTGAGTTTCATTATCCAACGCCAATAATGCCTCACCGAGATAGCCCTGGATATTATTAACAAAGAACGTCGCCTCTTTAACGGCGTCCAGCATAATAGCGTAGCCGTATACACCTAAAAGCTTTCCCTGACTCTTAGCGCGCTGGTATTTGTTGTCGCAGTCGGGATCTACATACCCAGGACCGCTAGCATCGTCGAATCCTTCTGTAGCCTTTAGAATGACGTAGTCTTTCGCCTGATCTACTGTATCAGTCGATTGATAATGCGAGAGGTCAGCCCCGTAAAGCGCCATTATGCGTTTGGGGCGGTCTCTACGTCTGGTGTCGCTACTGGCGCGGTGTAGCCAGCGTCAAGAAATACCTGCTCAACAGCCTTGAATAGCAGTTCTGCTAGTGTTGGCTCTGCGGTCTTAACACCTTCAAGTACAGACTCTACCTTAGTTTTTAGTTCCTCTAGATCGTTTGTTAGTGACATTACTTACTCCTTTAATGCTTACTAACTTATAGTATACTAGCTTTTCTTCCAAGGAAAGTTACCGGGAAAATTACCAACTCCTGTTAAAAGTCCTAACAGTATGAATACGATAGCTGTTACGAGAACGCTCTTAACAGCATCCACTGTAAATACCTGCATAAGCAGCCAATCTAGTAAAAACGCGAGTCCTATGTATAGCATTATTTCTTCCCTTTCAAATAGTTTAATATCTCAGTCTGTAATTGAAGCTCTTTCATTTGCTCATCCTGAACTGTAGCCAAGTATGTAAGTGTCTGATGGTCGACGTCTGCCTTAGCTTCACTTTGCTTCTGTTGAATATTGGCTTGCGTAGAAAGAATAGGCAAAGCGATTAGCTGAATGACCGTCTGCGAGATGTATGCTATCCATATCAATACTGAGTTAGCTTTAATGACTGATGGCAATTCAGCAATGTCAAGGATGACACAAAAGTAGAAAAAGCCCATTGAACCAAGTGTATTACCGAGAATATTTGCGAGTTTGTTATTAAACCGCTTGTCTTTCTTCAAGAGTTCTCTCGGGTGAATAACCTTTGAGTGCTTTGGTTCGAAAATAGTTACCATTTCCATCATTGTATCATCTATTTAATGGCATGAGTTGCCCAGAGAACAATAATACCTATGATGAACTGGATTGCCAGGATTATACCTAATCCGACATATACCAGTTTGGATATCGCATTTACCTTATCGTCCAGAGACTTATACTGAACATCATACTCAGTACGAGGAATGAATGTAGCAGTCTGGTCTGATAAACTTTGGCGGAACTCGTTGACACTATCAAAGCGCTTCTCACTGGCTATCTCGGCTTTACCAACTGCTTCCTTCGCCGCCTGTAATGCGGCCTGTATTGCCTTATCTGAGTCAGTAAAGCGCTGCTCCATCAGTTCTCTAAGGGTATTAACCGTCCACTCTGACATATCATTAGTGAACCTGATCTACGATAGGTTGACAAACATTTAGATTGTGCAATGTAAGTTCACTCCGGTTATTCTGTAAGAAAAAGGCACCGATACAGACCATTTGTTTTTCTATCTGTTTTGTACTCTGTTGATTCAGTTGTTCCAAATGGTATATAGAAACTATGAAAAATATATTACCAGCTATGGCAAAGACAAGTAGGAAATAAAGTAATGCTTCAGGTATTGATTGAAAGGCTCTGAGCTTCATAAAATAGTCTTCCCGGTGATCTTTTCCATTACAACGGTAGTGATCGAACTAACTACAAGGCTTACTCCCGTAATTATAAACCCTATCTTCGTCGAATCTACTGCCTGGGCTTTGCCTTGATCGCTGACTGTCCTTGATAAAGCATTTAGCTCGTCTCTAATTTCCTTGAGATCGCTTTTAGTCTCCAGCCGAAGACTCGTGAGACGACTGTCTACTAAATCATATATATCATTGTTGGTTGGGCGTGGCATAGTCATACCCTTCAGAGTTTATTATTTAGCGGCTTTTGCGCGTTCTTTCCAAAAAATACTTCCGGAAATTTTCTTTGCACTCTTAGCTGACTTGCCTTCGTCTTCAATCTTGTCTTCCATACCCTTAAAGCTCTCACCACCTTTTTTGTGGAACTTGTGGCCGTGTTCAGCCTCTTTAACGATATTAGACCTTTTCTTAGCGCTGAGGCCGTCTTTCTCGTCTTTTTCGCCCTTAGATGCTAAAACTGACGATAAACTATGCAGATTTTTTGCCATATTGCCTCCAAATTAAACAAATAGCCGACTCAGTCGGTCGGCTCTCATGTATAATCATATCATCAGTCAAAGCGAAAGGAAACAATGAGTAAACATATTCCTCTTGGCGAAAATGTCCTTATTAAGGCTAGAGATTCACGCCAAAGCAAGTATTTTAACGCCCCAAAGTCAGAGTTTGACCAGACGCAAACAGTCGGCACACTGATTAGCTTGGGAGCAGATGTACCCGATAACTATAAAAATATAATTGGTAAGATTGTCTTTTTCCCGTCATTCCACGAGGTGAGAGCCACCGCAGACCCGGACGCACCAGAGGTATTTGTTAATTATAAACTTATCGCAGGATATGAAGAGGAGAGCAATGACTCAATTAGCGACTAAAAACCGTTATGACCCAAACAGATTAGGTACATATGTGTTTGTCGGTGACGCAGATAAACTAAAAACTTTAGACGATTTGTACTGGTCTTATGTTGTTGAGTTTTGTGCGGCTGAAGACCCTTACAGACCAGACAGTCCCTATGGGGATGTTGAATGGTGTAAACGACAAATGCCATATGCAAGTTTTAGTGGGGTAGGTCAATTTAAGATGATGGCAAGAGCCGATCAACGAGCTAAGGAAAGGATTGCACAGTTATGAGTAACGCATTTGATGAATACAAGCAAAAAACTTTGAATTTATTGCAGATGATGGCTGATGAGAATTATGAAAACTTAGACGGTGAAAGTTATGTTATCAATAAAAAGCTTCGTCTAAAACTAATGAGCATAATGGATAAGGTAAAAACTTTATGAACAATAAATTTGCACGAAAAGTTGTTTACGGTAAAGAATACGAAGAGGCCAAGCTCAGAGGCTCGAACCTATCTAAATTAGTAGCTAAATCCGCTTATGGCGTCGGTGCCGGCAATGTGATGATCGAGCGTAATTTTGGCGCTCCTCTTACATCCAGGGATGGTGTGAGTAATCTCGAACAATTGCATGTGGCTGAACCTGTTGAGAACATGGTTATACAATCAATTGTACAATCATCTCAAAGGACTAATCAGCATGCTGGAGATGGGACAACTGCAACAGCCATATTAGCCTCTGACCTGTATGAACAGGGGGTTAAAGATATTCACGAAACAGGCAGAAGCCCAATACAGGTAGCTAACAAGATACTTGAAACATCCCGTGAGGTCTATAAGTTCATCGACAGTAAGAAAGTCAAGGCCACTAAAAAAGACCTTAAGAATATTGCACGTATCTCCTCTCACGACACGGCACTCGGTGATATGGTTTCATTTATCTTTGAGAAGTTTGACGGCGATGGAGGTGTTGTGGTTGGCACCCATGATGGTGACGATACGACTATGTCAATGGAGGAGGGCTTTTACTTCAAGAAAGGCTTTGCTGACCCGAAACTAATATCTCATCCAGGCCTAAGGGAGTCATATCTTACAAATGTCCCCGTACTCGTTATTAGTAAGGTTTTGAAAACATCCAATGACATGATAGCCATTTTTGAGAAGATAGGCGAATATGCAGCCAACCATGGTCGTATTCCTTTAGACTTCTTGATGATTGCCGATATTGAGGGGGTTGCTTTAGAGGGCTTAAAAGAAAACCCTCGCAATCTTCTTATTCCTACCGTAGTAACACCTTTAGATCATGGTGCACGTAAAGATGCTTTCTTTCAAGATGTAGCCACCTATACGGGTGGAAAAGTCATCAGTAATAATGATTTTGATGATTCATACTTTGGGAATGCAGACGAAGTTATCGCATCTGGACTGACGACTAATATTATTTATGGCACCCTCGATCTTAAAAAGTTAGAAGAACTGCATGATAAAGGAAAGATATCTGATGCAGACTTCGAGGCTAAAAAGAAAAGACTCGAGGGAATAACATTTTTGTTAAATAAACTTGATGAACAGATTGAAAAGACTACTGACTCTTACGATCTAGAGTTCCTAAATGAGCGTAAAAACCGCTTACAAGGTAAGATAGCCACCATATCAGTTGGCGGTGAAACGGAACAGATTAGAATAGAAAAGAAGTTAAGGGTTGATGATGCTTCAAACGCGGTACGTTCTGCGAAGTTATATGGAATTGTTCCTGGAGAAGGCGAACCGCTCCTGTGGGCGGCAAGCGTGGTAAACAATGCTGACCGATACGGTAATCTATTCCTCTACCTACTGGAAAACTGCGGTATTGATGACCCCGACAGCTACGCCTATAAGCTAGTCGATGAATGTAAGTTTGGCGAGGGGTACGATATATCGGGCGATTCCCTACCCGAGGGTGCAGATAGAAAGACGGTTATAAACCTGCGTGAGCACGGTATTGTTGACCCTGTACAGGTAGTGCTAGAGACCGTCCGAAATGCGGCGGCTGTGGCTGCGCTACTCGTAACCAGTACGACCGGCATGTACTACGAAAACCGCGACATCAAACAGGACTAATAATGTGGCTGTTAGACTTCAGGAAACCGCCTACGCTCGTTCAAATCGAAGATATTAACTCTCTAAAAGCCGAGTTAGACGAATTACGGGCTATCATTGCTGACCTGCGTGATGACATGAAGCACCTACAAGACCTAAACGCCGAGACACAGAAGACCAATGTCTTGCTGTACCCTGAGAACTTTGATAAAGATAAAGGCACCGGAACAACTGTTTTTGTTAAGAACGGAGAGGAAAAACCCTATGATACGATTGACTGGCGGAGTCGATAAAAACGGTAAGTTTGTAGTCGGCAAGATACCGAAGTCCGTTCGACATCCTGGCTATAAGCAAGAGAATAACGACATGCAGCGTATCACCCATTCTGCAGAGTTAGTGCAGCCGTTTAACCCTGATGGCACTCGGAATACGGCGTACAGCACCATCTACCACCAGGCGGCCATTAACCAGGGTGTCATTGACGAAGACCCATTACCAGATTTTCAGAGGTTTGAATAAAAGTTGAGATTCTCAGTCAGCGTAATAACCTCTTCTAAAAGAGTGTCCTTTTTAGATAGTAAAAGTTTGTACTCTCTAGAAAGTATATCGTACTGCATATTCAATTCTTTCAGACTGTTAGCGCCCATATCCAGGAGTCTTTCCTGTTGTGCAAGAGCCTCCGCAAGTTCAGAGGCTCTGTTTTTATCCTGGGCGTTCATAGTTTAGTCTTTGTGCATTGACTTGGGGAAACCGAGATAGACTTGGCCTAAGAGTTCTTTTATCCGAGCATTTCGCTCCATGAGAACCTGGGGATTAGGGCCGGTATCACTATTCTTAGCAGGTCGTTTGCGGTCGTCGAGCTGCAACTGGATATTTATAATAAAAGGAATTGCCACGTAAGCGAACTCGCCTGAAATAGTGGCGTTTTCATCCGGCCCGATTCTCAGTGTTTCACGCTTACCAGGGATAACAGACATACCGTCTTCTGACAATTCCGACCGGCCGTACACGCGCTTTGTAATCTTATTAGAGACAACTTTTTCGTTCTTGCTTGGCAGGTAAGGAATATCGAGTGAGAGATTCGTAATGTTTTTGACGCCGACCATATCATAGGGGTCAAACATTTCACGGAGCATTTCGCCCAGAGTCTTCTGCCCATTGGATACAGCGGTACTCTGGTCTTCCTTAATAATCTCAGCCATTAGTTCTCCTCTTTGTTCATTAGTACAACCATCGTCAATTATTATCCTAAATGTAGCATATGACAAAGGATGCTACAATGTGTGTTATATGTTACACACAGATTATTGCTCTAGATGTCATAGAAAAAATGTTCCCTTAATTAAGCATGCTCGTAATAAAACCACGCAGTATTACTACTGTAGAGACTGTAATGCAGCAAGGATGCGCAACTACTATAACAGTTACAATGGTAAGAATAATATCGTCAATGCTAGTAAGAGGATGGCAACTAAATATCCCATCAAACAAAAAGCTAGAGGTATGGTGAATTATGCAGTCAAGTCGGGTAGGCTCAACAAGCCCGCTCAGTGTGAGGTCTGCCTTAGCGAGGGACGAATTGAAGGACATCACATGGACTACAACAGACCACTGGATGTTGTTTGGCTATGTACTTCTTGCCATGCTGACTATCATTCAGTAAAAAAGAAGATGCGAGATTAACTACCACACAAAAAATACCCTCTATTACGAGGGTATTGATTGCCGAGGAGTATTTCTACTCTACGTTGAGGATAGTACCAGTGACGGCGCTGTAGCCTGAGACCTGGCAGTAGCCGTAGGTGACTGCTGGGGAAGTCAATGCTGGAAGCGCACAAACCGTGTATCCACAACTGATGTTGCCCGATGCTGTAGACGTTGATACGACGTCAGGTGATGTGTAAAGACTAATGGTATCCGTACCAGGGATTAACGCCACACTCATTGGTAGAACATCACTGAATGTAACCGTAAAGTTATCACTCGATGCTGCACAACCTGTGTTGTCAGCGATGCGTACGCTGTAGACCTGAGACCCCGAAGAGACAGAGATTTTAGCATAGCCACCGGCGTAGGCACTAGCCGTGACAGCCCCACTTGAGACGACCGTAAGTGTCTGGGATGGGAACTGTAGGTTGTTAGCAAGCTGACCGTTGGCTACTGTCGTGAGCGCGAGGCCGGTAACTGAACTAATAACTGAGTACACCTGCGTACCGGCTGCGATGGCAGAACTGTTCGTGAACTTCACGTACTTATATCGGCGTCCACCCTTAGCCTTGAACGTGCTACCTAGGGCTTGGAATTTCCCCGTTGTGAGGGTTCCGACTACCGACCCTAGAGCTTCTACTTCTTCATTCATAATCGTATATTCCTTTTCCTATTAACTAGCGTTTGTAATTCCGTTAACCTGAGCTTGGCGTCGGGGTTGGTTGGAAGTCATCTGACCGAAGAAGGTGATGACTGCGGTTTCAGACAACTGGTTTGGTACGCGCATGAAGTCGCGCATTTGCCAGATCGACTCAAGCGCCTTTGGAGCGCCACGGCTACCGGCTGAGTTGATGTTAGCTTCCGGAGCACCGCCGGTTACACCACGAGTTACCTTCATGTTGCTCGCGATGAACTTCTGGTTGTGCATAGGCACTTTGTAGAGGTTGAGGTAGTTGCTGTTGAGCAAGTACAGGGTGCCGATTGAAGCGCTGTCATCCTTGTAGAAGGATGCTGCGCGGTACGCCATGCCAGTGAAGCCACCGGCTGCGCTCATACCGGCAGACAAACGGATTTCGCTTGGAGCGTCGCTTCGGGTAGCGTCCTGTGCGATGTCAGAACTCGTAGTAACGTAGCGGCCTTGGTTCGTTGGCTGGAAGAGGCTTTCAAGCAACGTCCATACCGGAGAGGTAGTAACCGCGAAGTCAGTCGTTTCTGAAGCGATACCACCGGCTGAAGCAGCGTCAATTGCCGTGCTAACGGTGTTGAGTGCGATTGTGCCACCTGCAGCAGTGTAGACCTGTGCGTTGACCCATGGGTTGCTAGCGCGCGTTACGCCACCGTAAGAAGAGGTGTTGCCGCCTGCATCGACGACGTTCTCAAGACCGTAAATGTTGTTACCACCGCCGGCGCTGTAGACACCAGCTGCGAAACGAAGTCGGAGCGACTCTTGGGCTGCGTCCATTTTCTGCTCTACGAGGCGAACAGCTGCGCGCATGTTGTTTTCGTTGATGCTTCGCTCTGCGTCTGAGATAGCAACCGTCTGCATAACAAGCGATGGGCCGAATGATAGGGTTTCCATCGTGTTTGTGACTGCGAATGACAGCGTGTCCATCGAGTTAATGAATCCACCAGTCGGAGAGGTCGAAGTCATTACTGGGTCAATCTGAATCGGACCACCGCCCCAGCGCTGCGCCTTAGTGCTTAAGTATTTAACAAGCGTTGTCGAGTAAGTAATGTTATCTACTACACGGGGAGCAATCTTGTTGTAGGTGACTAAACCTAGGTCTGATGTAAAATCCATAGTTACCTTCCTTATATATAAAAAAGCCGACCAGTGCCGGTCGGCTTATTACCTAGAGTATATCACCTATCACTTTTTGCTTGCAACAGGTTCTTTCTTGGCTTTCTTTTTCTCTAGGAGGTTGGGGTCAAAGTATTTACGGGTCGAACTGAGTTTAGCTTCTACTAAGAGGCGCTCGACAAATGCCAGTGCGAGATCGTACTCATCAGGAATCGGGCGCCCAAATAGTGCCTTAGACATTTTCCTACCCTCTTCCTCAGTCAGTAATTCCTTTTTAACAAATAGTGCGATGATAAAGTTAATCATAAAGCTACCTTATTTTAATAGTTTTCTAACGTCAAAATCGGGGTCGTTCAAAAGCTGGTCAAACTCTTCGCGCGAAAGATTATCGTACTGGTTTGCTGTGGAGTTCTTACCTGCGCGCTGAGTCGAGCGTGAAGTACGGGTAGCGTAGTTAGAACGCTCTCTGTCTTCTTTAGAGAGTGAGCCGTCAAGGTCTTTGAACCTATCTTGGTTTTCTTTGCGGAAACGGTTAAGGGCGGTATCAAAACCAATAGCCCGAGATGGGGTGCGGTCTTTATTGACCTCTTGCTGATAGACCAAAATATCATCAGCCAATTGATTAACCTTACTATTTTTGTCGATATTGCCGTCTTTATCGAGTTCAAGCTTCGGAAACTCGCCGTTTTCTATAGACTCAGTCAGTCCCTCAAGTTGGGACTGTCGAGCTTCGTTCTCAGTATTTACACGCTCAATATCAGCCAAAGCATCGTCGTACTCTTTCCTCAGATTTTCGCCCTCGGCTGCTATCCGTGATAGTGCAGTACTGGCTTTGGTAACTTCTAATTGGTCGGCAAACTTAAAGTCTTTCGGGATATCGTCAGCCGTGTATGCTCTGACTTCTTTGCCTTCCGCATCTTTCAGGACTAGCGGCTCAACACGTCAATCCGTATTTCTGGAATCCGTCATCAAACTTACTGAGATCGAGCGACTTAGCGAACTCAGTCTGAGGCGTGTAATCAATCTCGGGAACTTCCTCCATGAACTCTTTAAGCGAATCCTCGTTGATCTTGGCATCGTCTTCGCCTTTGTCGTCCTTGTCCTTTGTATCGTCGGTTGTGTCATCACCCTTATCATCGGTGTTTGAGTTATCCTGCGAATCATCGCCATCTGAGTTGTCGTCTGAGTCATCCTCAAGCGGTTTGCCAAATTCGTCTAAAGGCATATCGTTTTGGTGATTACTATCGTACTTTCCTACCAACTCCTGCACTTCGGGGTCGTCTAGAATGTCTTCATACATGTTAAATACTCCTTTTTAACATGATAACAGATTTACTGCTGTACTTGAGGTATCTGTTGTGGCATTTGCGACATTTGAGGCATTTGAGGAGCTTGCGCTTGAGGCTGTTGGGGTTGCTGAGGAGCGCCGGGCTGTTGCATCTGTTGCTGTGCTCTAGCGGCTTCGTCTTGTAGGTTCTGAGGCGACAAGCCCATCTGCGCTAGTTCCTGTATCGAGTAGAAGTGGTTGGGGTCTATCGTCTGGCCGTTGGGTGTGACTACTTGACCTTGAGCATTCGTGTACGTGGTTGCTGTCGGTGGTGGAGCTGCGGGATTAGCGGGTTTCTGCGGGGCGGTGCCATCTGGGTTTAAGCCTGCTTGCTGGGCTGCTTGTGCTGCGCCGGGGATTGTTGGGTCGGATGCACCGCCTTGTGCGCCTGCACCCTCTGCCTGAGCGACAGCACCTATTTGAGCAGGCGTAAACTTGAGGTCTGGCTCTAGCGCCATAACACCTTGTTTTGCGGCATTATCGACGATCTTACGCTTCAGGTTCTCAATAATGACTTGAGCGATGTAATCATTAAATCGCTTCTGAACCTTTTTACTCTTTTCCTTGAACTCTGGGGAAATTGTGAGATTTCGCATGGCCTTAATAAAGCCATCTGAGCTTTCGGTAACTTCAACCTCGGATTCGTCTTCAAACAGTTCCAGGGTTTGCTGCGCGGTAAACTCATATTCTTCACTGCTCTCTTTACGAGCCAGTGAGCGCGGGTCTTGCGTGAACTGTATGTAGTCATCGTATAGCTGTTCGGGGTCGGGAAGATCATTAATCTTATAGTAGGAAAGCAGCGCAATCGCCTTATTATCGAGTAGTTTGTCGGCTATTTCTTGTAACTGAGCCTTGTTTACTGGTGACGTTGAGCCAGCTTCGACGTGAATTTCCACCTTCGTGTCGATCATGCCACGGGATATGTATATCTTCTGATACCCGCTATTGGATTTACTCGTGAACGCATGGCGCTTCGTGTACCAGATACTCATCATGTGGGCGAGTAATCGGTAGTAATCAGTGTAGAACTTGTCGATCGAGCGCGTCATCAAGTCCAAGCGACCCTGCGCCTGGTCTTTCTTGATCTCAGATTGCCCGAGCGTTGGAACCGTATCGCCATTGTCGCCCGTACCCGTAATCACATCGGGCGCCCCGATCATAGCCAGCGTCTGGGTACGTAAGTCCTGCTTCTGGGCTAAGAGTTCCGGTGATACGACTGCGGCAGGCACCACGCCGAATTGTTGCTCGGCATTGCTTCCTTGGGGGACATTGGTAAGGGTAATAACACTTTTGGTAGCTAACTTGTCTGATGACACAGCGTCATCTTCACTCAGAACTGCGCCGTTGACTACAATAGTAGGATTGCTGCGGAGCGAGCTTTCTAGTGAGTGACGGCCGGCCAGGTTCAAGAAATCCTGCATAATCCGGCCCTGCTCGACAGGGGTTGTCTTGTCTATGAGTAGCCTACCGTCTGAGCTGACATTGCAGAAGATAAACGGCTTCGGCGGTGTCTTTATAATGTTCAGTTCGTCATCGACATAACTGAAGTTCGGGTTTTTGCTTTTCTCTAGGATAAGATCATCACAGTAGTATATGACGCCCTCTTGAGGGTCAAACTTACTATCGTAATAGGTAAACCACGACTCGCCAAGGATTAAGAGAACGTCTAGATCAGGCTTACCGTCTTCTCGTCCGATTGATGCGATCTGCATAATCTTTTCTTTTTTGCTCGGCCACCTGTGTATCATTGCGGCGGCCGACATAGGTTCCTTATAGTCAACAAATCCTGGATTACCACCATAAGCCGTATGATTATCCATTGTTAGGTTTTCGGGGTTGAGCAGTTTTGGAACGATATCACCGTTCTCTCCTGCGTCTGGATCAAACTCTAGCTTTACGCCACCGATATACGACAGACCGGCATCATTAACTACCTTGGCAGCAATATCCCTGAACTCGTGTTTATCATTATGAGACCGCAAAACTTTCTCAAAGAAAACCCCGAAGCGCTTAGCAGTATCACTGTCGGAGGATGGGTAGACATTCGGCTGGGCGATGCGGTTCGTGAGGTAGGCCATTACCGCTGACCACCCTATCCATATCTGGTTTTCGGAGTAGGGTATTTGTCCAGGCTTTAACTTATTCTGTATCTGGTAACCGTCGAAGTACAGTTTGTTAAGCCGCCTTTTTTCAGATAGGTTATAGCCATCATCAGTTGAGTCGTCCCAGTCGGTGCGGGCGTTGTCTATACGGGTTTTTAGATTCTGTAATAGCGTCTCATCATTAATCGTAATGTCCAGATTGCCAAGGGCCTCAATAACGCTACTCTGGCCAGTCAAATCGGTCTGTGAAACTGTGCCAGAGTTTCTGCTAAACATTCCCGTAAAGTCGTTATTCATAATATCTCCTTAAGTATATACCGTTAGTAGCCGCTTAGTTTCATTGCTTCGCTGGGCGATATACCAGCAGCTACATTCGTCTTGTAATTGGCTTGGGCTTGTTGCTGTGCTTGCACCTGTAACGCGTCTTGCTGTTTGTTAAAGGCGTTTTCTTGTTCCTGGTAAGTGGTTTGAGAGTTATCATAGCTGACTTCGCTTTGCAGCATCACACTCTTTGAAGCGTCTAACGCTACTGCGCTGACATATGACGCTGCACTGGTAAACGATGCGAGAGCTTCTGAAGCGTTGACTGAATAATTGACTGAGGCATTGTATTCGCTCTGAGCCGCTTCCTGGTAGCTACTGGCTTCTGACAGGTATTGAGCAGCGGAAGCGGTATACGATTGTTCCGCCTCTTGCTCCTGACTGAATAAATACTGGGATTCACTACTGGCGTACGTGGCGGCGGTCGTCGCCTCACTCTCCTGCGTCTTTATGGATTGCCCGAGTTGGGTTTCGATAGCATTCGCCTGAGTGGTTATGCGTTGGGCTTTCGCTTCGACTCCAGCAGCCGAAAGACCGTAAGTGCCTTGTAATTGGCTCAGAGCAGCTGCTGTCTTTCCTACTTCTTGATTTTGAGCCTGCTGGGTCTGAGCTAATGTTTGAGCGTTAAAGCCAAAAGTACTATTTTGCGACGTAAGATTCTGCTGGTACAGAACGCCTGACGCCCCAGTAGTAGCCATAACATTGGCTTCATTACTGGCATTTTGGGTTTGGGTGGCCGCGTTCTGGTTAGCAGCGTTCGCTTGCTGCGTCAGTTGATTGCCAGCGACCGTAGCAGCCTGAGAAGCGGCCATTTGCTGGTTATAGACAGTTTTACCCTCATTCTCTAGGGTATTTTCCTCAGTGTTTGCCTGAGAGAATATTGTGCTTAGTGAATCCATGATTAACCGGCGCTAGATGATTGTTGATTCTGAAGTTGGTTGACTTGAGACTGTTGGCTAGCAACTTCAGAATTGATCGATTTATTATGTAGCGATTGTGCAACCATCCCAAACAGACTACTCGTACCCCAACCTGCTCCGCTCTCCAAGCCCTTTTTCTCATTGTTTATATCAGCTTGCAACGCCTCAACCTGTGCAGCTTGTTGTTTCTGATTACTTTGAACCATTTTTTCAGCATTGAGTTGCAACTGCAACATGCCAGGTTGGCCATTAGTGCCGTTATTGTAGTTATTCTCTATAACTTGTCCTGCTGCCTGAGCACTTAGCAGTTTAGTTTGAGCGGCAGCTTGTTGCGCCTGATACGGTGCTAGAGCAGCTTGAGCAGCCTGATTAGCGGATGTCATAATATTGGCGACGTTAGAACCTACTAATCCGCCTTCCTGCACTGCCTTAGTAGCTAAAGTGTTTAACGTGGTGGCGTAGTTAGCCATTGTGTTATTACTTTGCTGAGCCGAACTATTATATGCGTTGATTGCATTAGTGTTCTGGCCAAGCTGATACGTCATGTCTTGGCCCGTAAGTGTAGCGGCAGTATTAGCTTGCCCTAACGCGTTGGACTGTATTGCTGTATTGCCAGCGATCTCATTATTGAATTGGTTTTGAACATCCGCTTGTCTATTCGCCGCACCTGTAGCATTGAAGCCGTAAGCAGCGCCCTGATTCATTTGGTTGTTGGCCCCAGCAAGCTGTCCAGTTTCCTGGGCTATGTTCTGATTAGCCTGATTAAGCGTGGTCTTATCAAAGCCCATCGTGTTGAGCTGATCTTGTGTGGCTTGGTTAAAGTTGGCTTCGTTCTGAGCTTGGTTTGAATAGGTGTCACCGAGAGCAGATAACTTAGCGGCT
>Ga0210386_10001271_pt1 | contig 22699 bp, 19 predicted proteins | sample IncBWH32OmetaG_FD_160091 | JGI IMG/M metagenome (GOLD analysis project Ga0210386, IMG submission 160091) | Forest soil microbial communities from Barre Woods Harvard Forest LTER site, Petersham, Massachusetts, United States - Inc-BW-H-32-O ...
AGTTTTGTGTTTCGTATATGGCCTCATTCAGTTTTTCGGAACACAACATACTCATAAAACCACCGGGCACACCATGGCCGGTACAATCGGCTGCGGCAAGTATTATTTTTCCATCTTTTTTCTGAACAAAATAAAAATCGCCGCTTACTATATCTTTAGGCTTGAACAGGACGAAACATGAGGGTAGAAGCGTATGTATTTCGTCCATATCGGGCAACATAGCCCTTTGTATTCTTTCGGCATAGGTAATGCTCTGGGTTATCTTGAAATTCTTCGACTCAATTATTCGGTTGTCTCTTTTCCTTCGTACGCTTGTTCTGAAAGCAACCAGTATAAACACAATAAGCACCAGCAAAATAGCAGAAGCGAAGTATATAATTGCCTTATTCCTTTCTGTTTCTTCATTCTGTAGCGCTAACTTTTTTTCTTCTTTTGCTTTTTCAACAGCTTCTTTATTTTCATTTGCATAATTTAATTCAGTGCTTATCATTTTTAATGTGCTTTGCTGATTAAATATACTATCGCGTGCAATTGTAAATGCCTTATAATGGGCCAGTGATCTTTTACCATCGCCCATTTTTTCGTATATAAGATACAGCGCTTCTTCAGCATCCATTATACAATCAATTGCGGCAATTTTATCAGCAATTTCAAGGCTTTTGTTTTCATAGCTCAAGGCTTCGGTATAGTTGCCATTTGCAAGAGATACTAAACCAAACAAATGCAGAGAACCCGAAATGCCATCATTGTCATTTACCTCCTCAAAAAGCTCCTTACTTCTTAAAGCACAACTATGTGCACTGTCATACAGTTTTTCATTTTTATATGCAGTGCCGGAAAACAGCAATGCTGAGGCAAGGCCTTCTTTATTTAAAGGCTTTAGAAACATATCGAAAGCCTTACGGTAATTTTTTAAGGCGAGTTCATTCAACCCTACCTTGTCGTATAAACGGCCAAAAGCCAGAAAAGTAACGGCTATATTGTTCGTGTCTTTCTTTTCCCTGAAAATGTTCAAGGCTTTATGGTAATACCCCAGCGCCTTTGAAGTATCGCCCTGGTGAGCATAAACCGAGCCTATGAATTTATACGAGAGCCCGGCGCCATCTTTATCATTTAACTCCTCATATAGCTTCAATGCTTCCAGCAAAAACTGAAGCGAATGGAGGTAATCGCTTTCATAATTGGCAAGTATTCCCTTACTATTATAGGCGTTGGCTATTCCTGCTTTATAATTCAATTCAGTTGCCAGGTTTAAATCGTCGCTGATAAGTGAGTCGGCAGTACTATAACCGCCGGTATAAATAAGTTGCATGGCAAGCTTATTTATAGCGTTCACTTTATTCGTATCATCATTCCTGCTTTTTAAAACAGCCCGCATCGAATCTAAATGAGGCCGCTCTGATATTATTATTTGTGTAAAACCTCTTACCCACCCTGTTAAAAGGAATAGTATTACAAACAAATATGTTTTTTTGTACTTCAACGATTTAGTTCTTCTAACAAAAATATCTTTTCTGAGGATATTTGCAAAAAAGTTGACCGGAAGAACTGTTAAATATCTATACTCTGACTCCAACTATCAGCATATCATCAAGTTGTAAGTTACCACCTCTCCAGCTTTCAATTGAAGCATTTAATTCTTCTTGCTGCTTTTCCATAGGCATGCTGTGTACAGATATAAGAAGTTCCCTTAATCGATTTAAGCCAAATTTGCGGCTGTTATCGCCTCCAAACTGATCGACATACCCATCGGTAAAAAGATAAATAACGTCGCCTTTGTGCAATTGTATAATATAGGTTGAATAATCCTGGTCGGTTGGTGTAAACCCGCCAATAGTACGTGGTGTGGGGTTTATTTCTTCAATTTCAGTTGCCCCCTGGCGTATTATCCATAAAGGACGCAAAGCGCCGGAAAAATTGAGTTTCATACCATTCACCACAGGGTGAATAACACATAATGCAATGTCCATACCATCATACATAGAGTCTTCAGTACCCGATTGATGCAACGATGTTTTGACACCTGTGTTCAGGTGAGTCATTATTTCACCTGCATTCTGCGTTTGATATATAGAATCGCTTAGCTTTTCAGAGCATAACATACTCATAAAACCGCCTGGTACACCATGACCGGTACAATCGGCAACAGCAAGTATTATTTTATCATCTTTTTTTTGTAAAAAATAAAAATCGCCGCTAACTATATCTTTCGGCTTAAATAGAACAAAACTATCAGGTAACAGCAGGCTCATCTCTTCTTTATCCGGTAGCATAGCCCTTTGTATACGTTCAGCATAATCAATACTTTGCGTTATCTGAAAATTCTTCCGTTCAATTATTATATTGGTTTTCCGGCGTTGCCTGTTTGAACGATACAGAAAAATTATGAATAAAGTAAGCCCCAACAAAATACATGTTGCACCTGTTATTATTACTTTATTCCTCTTTACTTCCTCATTGTGCAATGCTTCTCTTTTATCGTCTTCAGCCCTTTGTGCAGCTTCTTTTTTTTCATCAGCATAGCTCATTTCGGTGCTTAAGGTTTTCAGGGTATTCTGCTGGCTGAAAATACTATCGCGTTCAGCCATGAATGTTCTGTAATGAACCAGAGCATTTATACCATCTCCTTTTTTCTCATAAATATCGCTTAACGTTTTCTCAGCGTCCATTATACATTCAAGTGAACCAATGCTCTTAGCCAGTTCAAGACTGCCATTTTCATACTCCAGCGCTTCAGGGAAATTTCCGTTGGCAAGTGAAATAATACCAAGCAGGTTAAGAGAGCGCGATGTGCCGTCATTATCCTTCAGTTCTTCAAATATTTTTTTCCCTTTTAATATGTACATGCGTGCACTATCATAATTCTTTATGTTTTTATACACAGTACCTATATATATCAATGCAGATGCCTCACCATCTTTATTATTAATTTCTTTAAAATACTGTTACGAAATTTGCAAATGAGGCAAGGCATATAGGTGCATGCCCTCAGTTTCATACAAATTACCTATACTGATAAGTGAAGATGCCACGTAGTTTGTATCCTTAAGCACATGAAAAATATGCAAGGCCTTATGGAAATAATCAAATGCATTAGCACTATCGCCCTGGTGAGCATATACGGCACCAATGTATTTATATGAAATACCCATGCCATCGGTGTCTTTTATGGCTTCAAATAACTTAAGTGATTTTAATAAATATTCCAGCGAATGTGAAAAATCGCTTTGGTAATTTGCCACAACACCTTTACTGTTATACGCATGTGCAATACCACGTTTATAATCCAATGTGGTGGCTAACTTCATCTCTTCGTTAACCATCGAATCGGCCATACGGTACCCGCCAGTATATACCAATTGCAATACCAGGCTATTGATAGTGTGTACCTTATTACTATCGTCCTTACTGTTCTTTAACACAGTAAGCATCGAATCTACCTGGGTTTGTTTGGATATGATCTGGCCATGTACATGAGCCACATTATACAAACAAAAAACCGAAATAAACAGATGTGATATTTTGCTTTTCAAACCCCTGTAGTTCTCCTACAAAAATATCTTTTTCTTTCAAATTTGCAACAATCTGCACAGGAGTTCAGGAAAACCGGATGGCCAGGAAAATAACCAGGAAGTGAAATATCATACTGGTTTCAATAAAGAGAGGGTAAAAAATATCGGGCCTGCTTTTTTTACTGAGCGGTACAATAATTGCCATTTCGGCTGCTGAAATTAAAAGCGCTATAGCAGTTGCAGGGCTAAGTTGCCGGTAGCTGAACTGAACAATGGCTAAGGCAGCAAAAACTACAATAAGGTAAATGGCGAGCCGGATAGTTTTACCGGAACCCAATAAAACGGGTATGGTTTTCAACCCGTTCTTTGAATCGTGCGGCATATCGCGTATGTCGAAAGGAATAACGAGTATAAACACCAATAGTACACTGCGCACAAAAACGAACAATACAGAAGGATCGAATATTGCATGCAGCGATGTATGGTATGCTACCGGAATAAAGGTTGTGAGCCACCCATAGGCCAGGGCTATCCATAACGATTTCAGCCATGAAAGGTCACGCAGGCGCTTCCACCCTTTGGCTGTAGGAACAATTGGCAAACTATATCCTAAGCCAAGCATAGCTACAGGAATAAGCAATAACCATACCCGCAAAGACATATAACACATAAGTACTGTTGCTGCAACAAATGAAATAGCCGTAATAAGCCTGAAAAAAAACTGATGTTCATCGGCCCAGTTATGCCTCTCCTCTCCCCTTTCTTCCGGTAACATTTTACTGCGGTGGTATATGCGATGGAAACAATAAAGGAATAAGGTAGCAAAGAACACCAGCAGGTTTACGTTAAGGCTTCCGCAATTGCCATAGATCAGCAATGTGGTTTTAACTGTAAAGGTTAATGCACACAGCGCTACATATATGTTTGAAAAAACAAGGAACCGAAATGCCGAAACAAGCATTTTCATACCTACTGGTTATTAAGCAATATAAGGTTTGTTATAAGGCCCGACACTAAACCTATTCCGCCCCACATAAATGAATGCAGGGTACGTTTTTGCCGGGCAACCTGATCGTATCCATATAAATACGCATCGAACTTCACATTATTCAGGTCTCGCACACTTTTATGCCTTACACGGATTATGGGATAGGTCATTATACCTGCATAAAAGAAAGGTGGGCCGAAAGAAAACTCGCTTCCAAAAACAACACCTGAGGAAAAACCTATCGTGAAAGCAATAATAGACACCCCAACCGCATGAAAGCCACGCCTGGCATCTTGCTCGCCAGCAATAAACTTACGGGCTTCGTCAACAGTAAAATCGTGCCCAACAAGCGTATCATATATATATAGCACCTCTTCTTTACCCGTGTTGGCAAATGTTATGGAGAATATTTCTTCTCTGTCAATATCAATTTTTTTCTGTTTGCGTGAATTTGGCCGTAAAATAGTAACTACACTTGGCGACGTGGTATCAATCACTTTGGTGATAATTATCTTTCCGTTATTGAGCAGTATAGTATCGGGAACAGACGAATTATCTGCCATGGTTTTAACCGGCATCCGGGCAGACTGATGAGGGATAGGATCGGAAGTCTTTGTTCGTATAGAGTCCTGAGAATAACCACAAAACGGGAAGAAACTGATTAGAAATAAGATAACAGCAATTCTCATTGTTGCAAAGATAGAATATTTGAACCATTGGGGATGATTGCGGTTGATAAATAAGCCCTGTTTTACTTGAACCTGACATGCTCTTTTTTCATAAATTTGCAAACTTATATTTTGCAACCCAATACTATGAAAACAGACAGTTTCGCTTACCGCCATCTGGGCCCTCGTGCCAACGATGTACAAGACATGCTTAACAAGATCGGATATACTTCAATTGACGAACTTATAAATGCTACTATACCGGCCTCTATACGGCTTGCAAAACCACTGAAATTGCCAGAGGCAATGACCGAGCATGAATACCTGGCGCACATTAGCGAGCTGGCTGATAAGAATAAAGTTTTCAGAAGCTATATTGGTCTTGGGTACTATAACACTATAATACCATCTGTAATACGCCGAAATGTATTGGAAAATCCGGGTTGGTACACAGCCTATACACCTTACCAGGCCGAAATATCACAAGGCAGGCTTGAAGCATTATTGAACTTCCAGACGGTTGTGGCTGACCTTACCGGTATGCCTATAGCAAATGCATCGCTGTTAGATGAGGCTACTGCCGCTGCTGAAGCTATGTTAATGTTCTACCATTCAAAACCAAAGGACAAAGAAACTGCACACACCTTCTTCGTTTCTCAAGATTGTTTTCCTCAAACCATTGATGTGCTTCGCACCCGTGCTACCCCGGTAGGTATTAACATAGTTATTGGCGATGTTGCTACCGCACAATGGGATGGCGTTTTCGGAACCTTATTACAATACCCTGCTGCAAACGGAAAAGTGACTGACTATAGCGTACTTACCAAAACATTGCATGAAAAAGGCATTTATGTAGCCGTAGCATCAGACCTGTTAGCATTAACCTTGTTAACCCCTCCGGGCGAATGGGGCGCTGATGTGGTTTTAGGCAACTCTCAACGCCTTGGGGTGCCAATGGGCTATGGCGGACCGCATGCAGCCTTCTTTGCCACACAGGAATCATTTAAACGCGTATTACCGGGCCGTATCATTGGCGTATCGATAGATGCTGAAGGGAACCGTGTTTTGCGCATGGCATTGCAAACCCGCGAACAACACATCCGCCGTGAAAAAGCAACTTCGAACATTTGTACCGCGCAGGCATTATTGGCTGTTATGGCAAGTATGTATGCTGTTTATCACGGACCACATGGTTTAAGGAATATTGCAAAACGAGTACATGAATATGCTGGCTTTTTAGGCCACTCGTTAGACAGGCTAGGTTTCACCGTTTCAACCCGCGATTTCTTCGATACTATTGAAGTAGAATTACCGGAAGGAATTGATGTGGATATCATCCGTCAGGCTGCCCTTAAAAACGGCATTAATTTCAACTATATTTCGGCTCAAAAGATATGCATAAGTCTTGATGAAACTACCACCAAAAATGACCTGAAAGATATCATCGAAATTTTTGCCAAATCGGCAGGTAAAGATTCTATAGAAGTTACCTCAAGCGAAATACAACTTGCCGATAGCATTCCGGCCAACAATTTACATTACCGTAAAAGCGAATACTTACAGCATCCTGTGTTTAATACCTATCATTCCGAAACCGAGATGATGCGATATATTAAGCGACTGGAAAACAAAGACATATCACTTACGCATTCAATGATAAGTTTAGGGTCTTGTACCATGAAACTTAACGCTGCAAGCGAGCTTTATCCTATCACCATGCCTGGCTTTGCAAACATGCATCCTTTTGCCCCCTTCGACCAGGCAAAGGGCTATGCCAAAATGTGTGAGAATTTAGAGAAATACCTTTGCGAAATTACAGGTTTTAAAGGGGTATCGTTACAGCCTAATTCAGGTGCGCAGGGAGAGTATGCCGGATTGCTTGTAATTCGTGCTTACCATATCAGCAGAAATGAGGAACATAGGAACATTGCTCTTATACCTGCTTCTGCCCATGGAACTAACCCTGCAAGCGCGGCTATGGCGGGCATGCAAATTGTGGTGGTAAAATGCACTGAAAATGGCAATATTGATATGGTAGACCTGAAGGAGAAAGCTACCCTGCATAAGGACAACCTTTCATGCTTTATGGTTACCTACCCTTCAACCTATGGAGTATTTGAAGAAACCATTTCAGAGATAACCAAAATAGTACACAAGAACGGCGGCCAGGTTTACATGGACGGGGCTAATATGAATGCACAGGTAGGTTTAACCAATCCTGCACGCATTGGAGCTGACGTTTGCCACCTTAACCTGCACAAGACCTTTGCTATACCACATGGCGGCGGCGGGCCTGGCATGGGGCCAATTGGCGTAGCTAAGCACCTGGTACCTTTCTTACCGGGTCATAATATATTACAAAACGACCCACAGGCTATTCATGCAGTATCTGCAGCGCCTTGGGGCAGTGCACTAATTCTTCTGATTTCTTACGGCTACATACGCATGCTTGGGCCAAATGGAGTAACTGAAGCCACCCAATATGCTATACTTGGAGCTAATTACCTGCGTTCTAATTTAAAGGATCATTACAAAATACTTTATACCGGTACCCATGGAAACGTGGCGCACGAACTGATATTAGATTGCAGTGAGTTTAAGCGCTCAGCAGGTATAGATGTAACAGATATAGCTAAGAGGTTAATGGACTATGGCTTCCATGCTCCTACGGTATCTTTCCCGGTTAGCGACTCACTTATGGTTGAACCTACAGAAAGCGAGGGCAAGGAAGAACTGGACCGTTTTACGGAAGCTATGATATCTATTCACAAAGAAATAATTGAGGTGATTGATGGCAAGGCTGATTCAAGCGATAATGTATTGAAGAACGCACCACATACGGCCAAGTCTTTGATTAATGATAACTGGAACCATAAGTATAGTCGCGAAAAAGCAGCGTACCCGTTGAATTGGTTAAAAGAGCATAAATTCTGGGTGCCTGTTGCACGTGCCGATAATGCATATGGCGATCGTAATTTAATGTGTACCTGCCCTCCAATTGAAGAATACGCAGAGCTAGAACTAATTAAAAATTAGGAATTAATAATTAATAATCAAAAAGGTAATTGATTAAGCCAAATACAACTCACATCAAATCCCGTAATTCGTAATTAACAAAAGATGGCTGAACTAAAAGAAATAAAAAAAGTAACTACTCACGTTTTACAGGAAATGAAGGAACGTGGCGAGAAAATAGCTATGCTGACTGCATACGATTTTTCTATGGCCCGTATAGTAGACCATGCCGGAATAGATGTAATACTTGTAGGTGATTCAGCATCGAATGTTATGGCGGGGCATGAAACCACATTGCCAATTACATTGGACCAGATGATATACCATGCATCCTCGGTTATACGTGCTATAAACAGGGCATTGGTAGTTGTAGATCTTCCATTTGGTGCTTACCAGGGCAACTCTAAGGAAGCCTTGAACTCTTCCATACGTATTATGAAAGAATCGGGCGCACATGCTGTGAAGCTTGAAGGCGGCAAGGAAGTAGAAGAATCTATTAAACGTATTATATCAGCCGGTATACCGGTAATGGGTCACTTAGGACTAACCCCGCAGTCTATTTACAAGTTTGGAACATACGAGGTAAGAGCAAAAGAGGAAGTTGAAGCACAGAAACTTATCGATGATGCTATGGTGCTACAGGAAGCCGGTTGTTTTGCCGTGGTGCTCGAAAAAATACCTGCCAAACTGGCTGCTGAAGTGACCAGAAGCTTATCAATACCAACCATTGGTATTGGCGCCGGTGGCGCCTGCGACGGACAAGTACTGGTATTGCACGATCTGTTGGGCTTAACCAATGAATTCCACCCACGTTTTTTACGCAGGTACCTTAACCTGTATGAGGAAATAACCGGAGCTGTAAGCAATTACATTTCTGATGTTAAAAAGAAGGATTTCCCGAACGAAAAGGAACAATATTAGAGGCGTAACTCTCGTTATATTAACGTTAGTTAACGTGTTTCATCATATAATACTCATTCTATAAGAGTATATTTACGTTAAATCCGGTGTAGTAATGAAAGCTTTCAGAATTGCTATTTATGTTGCCTTGGCAATTTTGCTGCCCGCCAATCTGCTGGCGCAGAACACTGAAATGCGTACCCTCGACAACACTGCATTTAAACGGGGTGAAAAACTTAATTACCGTATTCACTATGGTTTATTAGATGCCGGCACTGCAACCATTAGTGTAGAAAGCGAAACCAAACAGGTTAACGGGCGCAGTACATACCACGTGATCGGCTTGGGTAATTCGACCGGCGCCTTCAACTTCTTTTTTAAAGTACGTGACCGTTATGAGTCGTTCATAGACGAAAAAGCTATGTGTGCTATGGTATTTACAAGGCATGTGGATGAGGGTGGCTTTAAATTTACACAGGACCAAACCTATGACCAGGAATACCATAAAGTGCTGAGCAATGGTAAGGAACACAAAATTCCTGCGTATGTACAGGATATGCTTTCATCGTTTTACATGGCGCGTTTGTTCAATTACGACAATGAAAAGCCGGGAAAAATAGATAGCGTTATAACATTTGTGGATGATACGGTGTGGACACTTAAAATAAAATTCGTAAAACGCGATACACTTGAAAGCGATGTTGGGAAAATTAGCTGCCTGGTGTTTCAGCCCATTGTGCAGAAAGGCCGCATATTTAAACACGATGATGACCTGCAGGTATGGATATCGGATGATAAGAACCATGTACCTATCCGCGCGCAAGCTAATATCTTAGTCGGTTCCATAAAACTCGATCTTGATTCGTATTCGGGTTTAGCCAATGACCTGGCTTTGGTGAAGGGTAAGTAACACAAAACCAATTTCTCGCAAAGACGCAAAGGCCGCAAAGAGTAAGCTTTCCTTTGGGATTTGAATGAAATACCAAACAAACAGTTTCATGGCTGTAATTGTATTACCAAAAACAATAAAAACCGCAATCGGGCTTGTTGAAAACCTGATTCAATTTCACTTTTCTTTTTTACGTAGCAGTTGTAGTTTTGTAGGCGACCTCACCCTACCCTCTCCTGTGAGGAGAGGGGAATTACAAAATAAACCTCAGTGAACTCTGTGTTAGAAATAGCCCTAAGTGCTTTGCGGCCTTTGCGTCTTTGCGAGATTTTTTTGAGACTTGCGAACTTTAGCGATTGAAGAAAAGTATTTACGCCCAATATAATACGAAAGACGGGTAACAAAATGCAGAAAATCTAAACATCCTGTTTATTGAATATCAGTATGTTGACGGGTAACAAATTCAAAAAGTGTAACCCGTACTCCTATGGAGAATGTTGAATTTTGAATGTTTAATGTTTAATGTTTAATGAAAAGGAAGGGGTTTCTGTTTTTGGAGGAGTAGAAACCCTCAATTAATTGAAAGTCAATTTTTTACACATAAAAACAGGCATGAAAACAGAAACACCCTGAAACACCCTTGATTCAATTAAGAGTTAAAAATTAAGAACGGCAAAGCCCTCGTGAATTCAAATAAAGAATAATTATGTTATGAACAATTATGAATCGGGAAGGTTTTGTGGTTTTGGCAATTACAAATCAGCCTTTTTAGCTATAATCCAGCCTACAAAATCTTTATTATCAGGGCTGATAACAAAAGCGTCGCCTTGTTTGGTACGGATAATAACAAGGTTGTTTTTATTGGTTGCGTACCATTGCATATCGCCTAAATCAGGGCTTCGGTAATGGCCAAAATAACCAAACATTCCATAATCACCAAAAATACGCTTATTACCCTCAAGCTCAGATTCTTTTATGGCACGTATTTCCAATATATCAGGCACATGAATTGTTATATCACCAATTGGTCTGCTTATTGCAATATCGAAATTGCCAAGTATATACTTACTGGGGTGGTACAGGTATGAAACCAATAATACACCCACAGTCAGCAGAAGAACAAATGAATATAAAACAGTATTAAGCAAATTTTTATGGGCAATGCGTAATGCGCGTATACTATAGAAAACACCTACAATTGAAATGGCAGAATATATGCATGTAATTACTTTTGCAGTACCATCAAGCGAGGCGGTATATATTGCACTGACAAGCATTTACCTATGCATTATCATGTAACTCCACATGGGCCGGATGCACATATGTCCTTGGGTCAACCCTCCGTAGCGGAATGTTTGTAACAGGGTTTACAATAAGCGGTATCTTCTCAATACGTGTTTCGCTGGTATCAAGCCCGAAAGCCTTTGTTTCTGACTGCCCAAAATGCTTAATAAAGAAATAGCTACGCAAAATAAAGCTCTCCCTCAGGTTAAACTCATTTTCGTATGAAAGGAATTTCTCAAGTACTACAAACTTAAAATCGGCCGCCAGATGATACTTTTGCAATGATGTATAGCGGCTTACAATGTTCAGTTCCTTGTTACGCACCATTTCCTCAACCACTTTACGGAACAACACATTTATACGCGCCTGCACACGGAAACCAAGCCTGAACTCAACCCTAATAACCTTATCGTCTTCCATTTCAAGTACACTATACTCCATGGTATAAGGTTCTTCGGTACGTTCTATATGCACAAACCAATAAATATCGGCCCGTTTAGGTTGTCGGCTGAAAATAGAATAGATGATCTTCTGCTCAATTTCTTCAAAATTGTTCGCTTTGGTAAGGTAAATAATGTTCGAAGCAAATTTGGTAACTGTAGTATCGGCGCTCAGGTCTTTAAGTAAAGGAATATGTTCACGCAAAGGCACAAAATTCAGGAAACGATTGTTGATCTTTCTTGCCCTGTACCAAATGTACATGGTAAATATTAAACTGAACTCGAATACCAGGAACATGAGCCTATGTACTATCTTCACAGCATTGGCAATAAAAAAAGTACTTTCAACCGTAACGAAAACAAGCAGTATGGGTACTACAAGCGCCCATGAATAATGTTTCCGATATCTCAAAAAGTAGAACATCAGTATGGTTGTCATTAACATTGCAATTGTAATAGAGAAACCGTATGCTGCAGTCATGGCTTCTGTTGTACGGAAGTAAAGAACCACCAGTATACAACCTACAAACAAGATCCAGTTTATGCTGGGAATATATATCTGACCACGAATGTCGGTAGGATACTTAACAGTTACCCGCGGCCAGAAATTCAGAATAATAGCTTCCGATATTAATGTATACGAACCACTAATCAATGCCTGGCTGGCAATAACTGAAGCTGCCGTTGCAATAAACACACTGGGCACAAGAAACCACTGAGGGACTATTGCAAAGAAAGGGTTTATATCACCCAGATCCGCTTTATTCTGCAATAGAACCCAGGCGCCCTGCCCGAGGTAATTCAACACAAGCATGGTTTTTACAAATATCCAGCTAACCTGTATGTTCTTCCTGCCACAGTGGCCTAAATCAGAATACAATGCCTCCGCACCTGTTGTACAAAGGAAAACGGCACCCAATAACCAAAAGCCTTTCGGGTGGTGGAATAAAAGCGTAAGTGCGTAATGAGGGCTAAGTGCGGCAAATATTTGCGGATGACGTAAAATCTGGCTCATACCTAAAACACCCAGCATGGTAAACCAAACAAACATTATGGGACCAAAAGAGCCACCAACTATTTTTGTTCCGAAACGCTGAAACAAAAACAATGCCAGTAATATTCCCAATACGATTCCTACTACAAGGTTGTTACCGGGTACAATTGTATTTTCCCAGCCTTTAACCCCACCCAACCCTTCAATTGCTGAAGCCACTGAAATGGGAGGAGTGATGATACCATCAGCCAAAAGTGTTCCCGCTCCAATGATGGTGGGTAAGAAAAGTTTCTTTCCGTAACGCTTTACCAATGCATACAATGAGAATATACCACCTTCACCATGGTTATCGGCTTGAAGGGTAATTATTACATATTTAAATGTTGTTTGAAGCGTCAGTGTCCAGAACACACAGGATATACCACCAAGTACCAGTTCATTCAGTTCGGTCATATTACCACCTGTATACCCATCTTTCAATATAGTTTGAAATGTATATAAAGGCGAAGTACCGATATCGCCAAATATTATACCAAGTGTAATGAGAAGGCCGGCGGTAGTTACTTTTTTGAGTTGTTCTGAAGACATTTTACTGAATATTGATGGAGGGCATACATATTATATAGACCGCTTAACGTTGCAACACGTTTTCCGGATCTGTGTTTTTATAGCTTAGTGGTATATCTCAGGTATTGGGCGCCCGGCCGTTGTGGATTTCAGTAATGCGACAATCATTGAACCTGTAGAAAGTTTCCATAATGAATGAATAGTTTACGGGCACAAAATTACACTTTGTAAAAGCATTAAGGCTAATATGACAACTATTTATTTTTTTAGTACTTAATTCACATTTATATATACCTAAATTGATATATTCCGCCATTCAGGCATTTGAACGGAATTACGATTTGGAAAAACTTAACTAAATTCGCAACAATAATTGGCTTACATGAAGAAAATATTACTGTTACTCGTTGTTGCTTTTTCACTGCAACAGGTCAAGGCACAATCGTTTCAAAAAGGCTCGGTTGTTACTACCATAAACTATGGAATTGATATATACAGCGTATACCAAACCTATAGTGCATATAATATACCCAACAGCAGTTCAAGCAAAACATCTGCAGCAGGCTCACGTAACTGGAACTTTGAAGCAGAGTATGGCTTATTGAAATGGCTGGGTGTTGGAATTCATTTAAAACTTGACAATTACTTTACATCCAAGGATACCAGTACCGGATATACCCCAACTGCAATAGGTTTTGAAGGAGGCGTACTTATAAACGCACATTTAATAAGGGCAAACCATTTCGACCTTGTAATTGGTTGCAACCTGGGGTTTTCAACACTTACTTATACTGCAGATGCATTTAATGATCAAATATATGGCGATGGAAGCTGGACCGACCTTCACATATCTCCCCGCTTCTACTTCGGCCGTTTCGGAATCAACTTAAACTTCTACGATCCGGTAATTAATTATAAGAGCCTTACCAGTAATAATAGCAATTGGGGCCTTGGTGAAACCGTTTTAGCATCGTGGCTAGGCAAAGGCGGTGGAGCTACTATTGGTATTCAATACCGCTTCATTAACTAAGTAAGATGAGAGCCTATAAAAAAGCAGTTATCGCTTCACTATTTCTGCCTTTTTTAGCAATTCAAAAGCCTGTAGGGGTAGTTACATTTGAGCAGTTACAGGCAGAAGCATCTATTAAACAAAATGATACACTCTATGTGGTTAACTTCTGGGCAACGTGGTGCGACCCATGCGTACATGAAATACCATACTTTCAGAATGTTTACAGCAAACTTTCAGGCAAAAAAGTAAAAATGATATTTGTGAGCCTGAATGCTGTACGAGAACTACCTAAAGTGCAACAATTCGCTGATAACAAAAGCCTTAAATCTGAAGTTTTAGTGTTAAACGGAGGTAACCCGAATAACTGGATAGATAAGGTTGATAGCTCATGGACTGGATCAATACCGGCAACTGTTTTATATAAACATGGTAAAAAGTTATATTTTCACGAAGGAGAATTAACAGAAGAGAGTCTAACCAGTATAATACAAACCAAAAACAAATAAACCCAATGAGAAAATTAGCATTACTGGCAACTATTATTGTTGCTACAGCATTTGCGCCTACGGGATACAATGTAGGCGACAAGGCTATGGATTTTAAGTTAAAGAACATTGACTGTAAAATGGTTTCACTAGCCGACTTTAAAGATGCCAAAGGCTTTATTGTCGTATTTACATGCAACCATTGCCCATTTGCTAAAGCATATGAAGACCGTATTATTGGCCTGAACACCAAGTATGCATCAAAAGGATATCCTGTTATAGCAATCAATCCTAACGACCCTGTAGCAGTACCTGAAGACAATTTTGAAACCATGCAATCACGTGCTAAAGCTAAAAACTATGCTTTCCCATACTTAGTTGATGCTACTCAAGAAATAACCAAAACATACGGAGCAACCAAAACCCCGCATGTGTTTGTATTACAAAAATCAGGTAACGATTATATTGTAAAATACATTGGTGCAATTGATGATAATAGCGACGACCCTTCTGCAGTAAAAGAAAAATATGTAGAAAATGCGGTTGACGCGCTACTGGCAGGTAAGCCTGTCCCTGTTACATCAACCAAAGCATTTGGTTGTGGTATTAAATGGAAATCGTAACCTAATAATTTCTGAAATAAAAAAGGCGGATATTATCCGCCTTTTTTATTATTGCCCGCTGCAATTTTGTTTCATAATATCATCGAGTTTCTTTACCCCAAGCTCTTTAGCACGCTGTAGATCTTTACACCCGAAATCGTAATGCTTGGCAGCTATTTCCTCTAAAGCTCGCTTGTAAAAAGCTTCACCACAACTTCTGTCAACACCAATAGCCAGAACATAATCAGCGTCAGCAGCTTTATAATCACCCAAAGCTACTTTAACATCTCCCCTTCTCACTAAAGGAATAGGGTCGGTAGACATTAACCTTGATGCCTGATTACAATCTTCTATAGCACCTTTATAATCCTTCACCTGTATCTTGGCAAATGCCCTATGCAGATAAGCCCAACCATCTTTCGGTTCCATTTCAATTACCTTGTCGAAGTCTTTTATTGCTTTTTTAAGGTCACCCAATTTCATTTCGCAATCAGCTACTCCGCTTATTCCATCCGGCAGGTCAGGAACAAAAACAAGCACCTTATTATAATCTCTAAGCGCTTTTTTATAGCTACCCAGTGAGTCCAATACTTCGGCTCGCTGATAAAAATAATCAGGCCGTAATGAATCCATGCTAATTGCCTTATTATAGTCCGCCACAGCTCCATCAAGGTCAAGCATTCTTACCTTCAAATTTCCACGCCCCAAGTATGCCTTTGCAGAATCAGGTTCGAGTTCAATAGCAGAATTATAATCAAGCAATGCATTCAGGCTATCTTTCAATATTACCCTTACATTAGCACGGTTATTATAAGCATCACCATAGTCATTCTTCATGTCAATACACTTATTATAATCAGATAGTGCTGATACCTCATCATGCAATTCGTGCTCGCAATTACCACGGTTATAATAGGAAGTAGCATCGAAAGGAGCCAGCTTTATAGACCGTGTATAGTCTTCTATTGCATTTTTATATTCCTTAAGGTGGTATTCTGCAAAAGCCCTGTAGTTAAAAAGATCGGCATTACTTTGGTTTGCTTTAAGCGCCACATTATAGTACTCCTTCGCTTTTTGATAATCTCCTTGTTCCAAGTACGTTATACCCAGGGTATTATCTTGTGCACATAACATATTACCCACAAACAGCAATAAGCCCGCAATACTAAAATCTAACTTCATAATTATAAACCTTGAATGTTTCGACGTGAAATTAGGAATTATTTTCATGTAATGTTAGGTTGCCCCTATTCATACTATGCTACGTACAATATTTGGTATATTTGCTCACACAGAATACATACTACACTATATGAGTACTACCATAGAATTTAACAAGAACGAAGACAAGATAAAGATGCTGCTTTCGAACATGAAGCAAAAGGCAGATAAAGTGCATGAAGGCGGAGGGAAAAAGAAAATTGAAGCACAACATGCCAATGGTAAGCTTACTGCCCGTGAGCGCATAGATTATTTGCTTGACAAAGACAGTGACCGTATTGAAATAGGCACCTTTACAGGTGATGATATGTACAATGATGTTGGCGGTTGCCCTGGTGGTGGCGTGGTGGTAATGATAGGTTACGTAAGCGGTAAACAATGTATGGTAGTGGCAAATGATGCAACCGTTAAAGCAGGTGCATGGTTCCCTATTACAGCTAAAAAGAATTTAAGGGCGCAGGAAATATCAATGGAGAACCGCCTACCTATTATATATTTAGTAGATAGCGCAGGTGTATTTTTGCCAATGCAGGATGAAGTATTTGCCGATAAAGAACACTTCGGCCGCATATTCCGCAATAACGCAATAATGTCGGGCATGGGCATAATACAGGTATCAGCTATTATGGGCAGTTGTGTTGCTGGTGGTGCATACTTACCCATAATGAGCGATGAAGCTCTTATTGTAAATAAAACGGGTACTATTTTCCTTGCCGGTTCATATTTGGTAAAGGCCGCTATAGGTGAAGATATTGACAACGAAACCTTGGGTGGGGCAACTACGCATTGTGAAATATCGGGCGTAACTGATTACAAATGTGAGAACGACAAGGATTGTCTTGATAAGATCAGGAACATATTTGATAAAATTGGCGCTTTTGAAAAAGCAGGCTTTGATAGAAAACCGGCTAAAGCACCTAAAAAAGATGTAAATGAAATTATAGGTATACTGCCTGAAACACGTGAAAAGCCTTATAACATGCGCGATATAATTGATCGCCTGGTGGATGATTCAGACTTTGAAGAATATAAGGAGCAGTATGGCCAAAGTATTTTATGTGGTGTTGCACGTGTTGATGGATGGGCCGTAGGAATCGTAGCAAACCAACGTAAAATAGTAAAGAGTAAAAAAGGGGAGATGCAGATTGGCGGCGTTATATACTCTGACTCGGCTGACAAGGCTGCACGCTTTATAATGAACTGTAACCAAAAAAAGATACCCTTGGTTTTCCTACAAGACGTTACTGGCTTTATGGTAGGCTCTCGTTCTGAACAGGGTGGTATTATTAAAGATGGAGCGAAAATGGTTAATGCCATGGCAAACAGTGTGGTGCCTAAGTTCACAGTTATTATAGGTAATTCATATGGAGCAGGTAATTATGCTATGTGTGGTAAAGCATACGATCCGCGTTTAATTATTGCATGGCCTACAGCACAAATTGCCGTTATGGGTGGCGAACAGGCTGCAAAAACTCTTTTGCAAATACAGGTTAGTACTCTGAAAGCACAAGGCAAAGAAATTACACCTAAAGACGAAAAAGAATTGCTAGACAGCATTACCGAACGATACCAGAAACAAACATCACCATATTATGCTGCAGCACGCTTATGGGTTGATGAAATTATTAACCCTGTTGATACCCGCAAGTGGATAAGTATGGGTATTGAAATGGCCAATGGGGCACCAATTACCAAAGCCTATAACGTTGGCGTGTTACAGACATGAGGGTGCAAACAGGCTATTACTGAACTATAGAAATAAGAACCAGGATATTGAATGTAAACATTCAAAAACTATAACGCATTATTATTAATTTTATATTACAGGGAATTAACCGAAATGAAAGTCAGAAGCCCATTAACTAATACTTACAATGTAAAGCTGCTTAAAACTATTCCTGTTTCTGAAATTGTTAAAACGTATAAAAGCGAATCATCAGTAGATACTTCTAGAATATTTGGTGAGCTGGAAAACATTCATATATATAAATGCCTTGATACAGATTTTCTATTCTATTACCCATTAAATATTGCGGGTGATGGTAGTTTTTATGAAGAGCTGGAAAAAATATCATGGTACTATATGGATTGGAAATGGGAGCATGAAAATGCTTTAAAGTATATGCGCCCACAAAACGAAGTTTTAGAAATCGGTTGTGCAAAAGGTTCTTTTGTAAAAGAACTAAAAAAAAAGGAATATTGGAGCTACGGGATTAGAGCTGAATGAAAGAGCAGCAACGGAAGGGCGTCGCGAGGGATTAAACATTTTATCTGAAAGTAATCGCTTAATATATTGTGTTCAGTAACAAATAAAAATACTTATATAAAAATATGATTAATTGTATTAGATTTGTAAAATATTCCGTTGTACTATGTCAGGTTTAAATGTGATAGAGGTTGAAAATCTATCTAAAATCTATATGTTAGGAGAGATGAAAATTTCTAACACTAAAATCGGATACGAACAATCAAAAATTGATGCGAATGATAAAAGAGTTGACGGTAATATATTTTGGGCTTTACGGAATGTTCACCTACAAGTAAGAAGGGGTGAAGTGCTAGGTATTATTGGTAAGAATGGAGCGGGTAAATCAACCTTCCTGAAGATTCTTTCACATATAACTACCCCAACTTCAGGTAAAATAAAAATAAAGGGAAGCTTTGCCAGCTTACTTGAAGTAGGTAGCGGTTTTCACCCAGACCTTACTGGACGTGAGAATATTTACTTGAACGGAGCCATACTTGGTCTTACAAAGCATGAAATCAAGGCTCACCTAGAAAGCATCGTGGAGTTTTCAGGCATTCAGCATCATATCGATTCTCCAGTTAAGCGATACTCATCGGGCATGAAGGTTAGACTAGGTTTTGCTGTAGCAGCCCACCTTAACCCAGACATACTTATAATTGATGAAGTGCTAGCTGTTGGCGATGCCGAGTTTCAGGCTAAATGTCTGGGTAAAATTGGTGAAGTAACCGAGTCGGGACGCACCGTGTTATTCGTAAGTCATAATATGGCTGCAGTGAGGAGTTTATGCACTTCAGCTATTTGGATAGATGAAGGAAAAATTTGTGTTACTGGCGGAACAAATACTGTCATTGAACAATATATTGCACCCTCGACCAGAAAGATCGGACTAGGAAAAATGGAATGGCCTTCACATACTGGTCCGGGAGGCGAAGAAGTAAAACTATTATCAGTAATCATTAACACGCAAGAAAATGCAATTAATGATTTATTCTATACTTCTTTACCTATAAAAGTTGAAATTAAATATGGAGTCTATGAAAAACTATGGGGTTCAAGGATTTTGATACAGATAAAAGATATTTTGGATGTAACCGTCTTTACTTCTACGAGTCAATTCGACGATCCGGAAATAAAACTTCCAGGTATATATATTACAACATGTACTATTCAACCAAATTTGCTGAATGCTGGGCTATATAAACTTTTTGTTTACATGGACATCCCTCACAAAAAGCAGCTAATTCGACTTATACATGTACTTACATTTAATACTGTTGCCATGGGTTATCTTGGCTCACTTGAGGAAAGATGGGAAGGTATTGTTGCCCCTCAATTGAATTGGAAAACAATACAACTATCTTGAGCTACTACATATGATATTTTTCATTCACATACCCAAAACTGCAGGATCTACTTTATCTTCCATTTTTTCAAAAAATTATTCACCTAAAGAAACGTATCATACCAGTAATGGATTATTGTCTAATGTTCTAAAGGAAATAAATGGATTGCCAGTAAACAGAAAAAACAATATTAAACTTGTATGGGGACATATGCAATTCGGTATACATTCGGCATTCCCTTATGAAATGAAACCACAGTATTTTACTTTCATCCGGAATCCGGTTGATAGGATTATATCTCACTATTATTATGTACAAAGAAATCCTGACCATTACCTATATAAAAAAGTACAAAGGGAAAAGATGAAACTTGAAGATTATGTAACATCGGGTATATCTTCTGAACTCAATAACGGACAAACCAGATTATTATCCTCAGAAAAACTAGTGACTTCTTCAGTTAACAAGTATGGATCAAATCGTGATGAAATCTTGCAAGAAGCCTTGAAAAACATTGAACAATTTCAGATATTTATTGGAATTCAAGAATACTTTAACAAAAGTGTTTCACGTTTAAGTAAAATATACAATTGGCATGACACTGAATACGAAGTTAAAAATGTAGGAGAATATAAGTCATCGTTACAATTGTCAAAAGAAACAATTTCAGTTATTGAAGAATATAATCAACTTGACATCAAATTATATAACTACTCATTGAAGATATTTCAGGACAATAAGCCTATTTCCTGACAATTTACGACTCCTTAAACTGAGACTTCCATAGCTCAATTTTCTTGCAAGGTATTTGAATATTGTTAAAAATTTTATCTCCTGCAATCCATTTTTTTATTCTATCGAACTCATTACGTTTAACCACTGGCAGAAAAATATCTTTTGCCATTTCAGTTGCTCTGTTATCGACTGCTAAAATAAGTGCATTCTTTTTAAACTGTAATGCATTTATCCCAGCATGAAGCCTAGTGCCTATATAATCAACATCCTCCGAAGATAGGCATTTCTCGAATTCACTTATACTTTGGTTTAAAATTGTGATTTTTCTTTGATTTCGCTTAAAAAATGGTAATGATGCCAAATATTTCACATCACCTAAGCCCTGTGGAAAAAAAAATATTTTATTTGAATATTGCTCGCTTAAAACACTCAGAAAAATATTATCATTTTCCAAATCCTTCATATAATCAGTAAGTGTAAACAAACAATTATCCACCATACCTATTCTATTTACATCTAGACCATTTAAATTCCATGTGGTAGGGCATGAAGTATTTATTACATTTTCTATTTCAATATTCTTGAGCATTTTTTGTGTGTATCCATCACGTAATGAGTGGATTACTTTCCTTGAAAGGGTTTTCTTATAAAATTTTTTTGTTGAATATTTTGGTGTAGATTGATACTGCCACCATCCCACTCCAAACAATACAATGTCTGTAATTGGCACGGACATCAACCAATTGAATTTTCTTTTATTTATTTTCCACTGATTATAGGAATTAATATCAGATGACAAAATATTAGTTCCGCCTACAAAAACATATTTACACTCCTTCAATGAATTAAGATTCTTACTAGAGGGAAATTCGTGTGATGAAACCTTAATTATATCATCACCAGGAAATATTTCTACAAGATACTTATCAACATATTTTGATATAATCAAATCGCCTAAATTTGAAGAAATGCCTCCGTTATTATCACCTAAGGCAGGGTCAAACACACCTATTTTAAGCATTCTCTTTTATGTGTTTGGCAAATATAAAAACTCTATTAGCCTTATCAAACATTTTATCTTCCATAATGTCCATTCCGTTTTTATTAAATAATTTTATAAGTTCCTCTTTTTTTAAACTATTAACCCAAGCCCGCCTTTTTCTTATAATAATATTAGGCACAGCTTCAATAGTGCAATAGGATATAACGCACTTTTTTGCATGATTACTTATTTCAGAAATAAACCATTCATGATCCTTAACGTATTCAAGACACCCACTAACGAAGATAACATCAACACTTTTATTGGGAAATTGATGTTTATTAAAGTCACATACAATAGTTGTCGCATCACGGTCCACGTAATCAACAGGTATATATATGACCTCCTTTAATATATCCCTTAACCACATTTTTCCACAACCTAAATCCATAACACTCGAACCTTTGGGAATATACTTCGACATAAACTTTATCCGGTGAATCCAAGCAGTATCAAAATATTCAATATCTTCCCACCTACTTATACTCTCTCCCATATCTGCAAATCCAAACTAAAATCATACTATTCGTTTACAAAGTAAATTAATGCCTACAAATTTAAAAAAAAAAATGAATCTCTTTTTCATAAAAATACTATATATTTGCTTATTGAAATATAACTAATTAGATTTATAATGAATAAAATAGTAATATTTATCTTAATTTTTTTGCCGTGTATCGCTATTTGCCATACATATAGCTCCAATGTAGTTTCAGGTGCTTGGAATTCACCATCTTCTTGGTCTTCCTCTGAT
>Ga0210386_10001272_pt1 | contig 22683 bp, 20 predicted proteins | sample IncBWH32OmetaG_FD_160091 | JGI IMG/M metagenome (GOLD analysis project Ga0210386, IMG submission 160091) | Forest soil microbial communities from Barre Woods Harvard Forest LTER site, Petersham, Massachusetts, United States - Inc-BW-H-32-O ...
AGCGTATAAAGCTCTGCTGCACGAAATCCAGAACGCGGAAGACGAAATTGCCAAAGCAGAAGACCGCCTGCTCGAGCGCATGGTTTCCGGCGAACAATACGACCGGGAAGTGAAGGCCGCAGAAATAAGGGTAAAGGAAGTAGAAGCCGTCGCCGCGAAGGAGCGGCATGCGATTCAAGCCGAATACAATGCGGCGCAAAAGGAATTGACCGCTGCGGAAGCCGCGCGCGCGGCTGACATGGCGGCAGTACCGGAAGATTTGGTCGATCACTACGAGCGCATTGCCAAGCGCCACGGGGGGATCGCGCTTGCCGAAATTCGAGGCGAAGGTTGCGGCCAGTGCGGCGTGCATATTCGCCCGCACGTGATTCAGCAGCTGCAGCGCGAAAACAACGATGCTTTTTTTCACTGCGAGACGTGCACGCGGATTTTGTATTACGCGGCGGATCCCGCGCTCTCTGCTAATTCCGCGTCCGCCACAGCTTCTGCTGGGGATGCGCCAAATTCCCCTAACCATGAAAAGTAATCATGGCGTTTTGAGTCAATGATCAAACCAACGCAAAAATCATCAGGAAAATTATTTGACGAGCCGGAAATGCCTACCGCGAGGCAGGAGGGCGCCTATACGGCAAATATTGACGGCGCGGCGCGTGGAAATCCAGGACCCGCGGCCTATGGAGTAATCGTGCGGCGGCCCGATGGGAAAAAGCACGAGTCCCTCGGAAAATATATCGGCCGCACGACGAACAATGTCGCCGAATATTATGCGCTAATTGCGGCGCTCGATTATGCGGCGGCGAGCGGCATCCGCAGGTTGCGCGTGTATAGCGATTCGCAACTGATCGTGAATCAAATCAAAGGTATCTACAAAGTGAAGCACCCGGATTTGCGCCCGTTGCATGAACGCGCGAAGAAACAGGCGGCAGGGCTCGAAAGTTTTACGATCCAATATGTGCCTCGCGAAGAAAACCGCGACGCAGATGAAATGGCCAATGCCGCTCTCGACAGTACTGGCGGAGTGAAGCCGGCCTACGGCGCCGCGTCATCAAAAGTTGCGGCTCCTTCCATCGCGCAGACTCCAGCGAAAGTTGCGCTTGCGACTCTTTCAAAACCCACGCCTGCGGCCAAGGGCTTGTATCTGGAAGATCTGCATGTGGGCCAGAAATTCACTTCCGACACATACCGCATGGATGAGGAACGTATCAAATCGTTCGCTGCGGAGTTTGACCCCCAGCCGTTCCACTTGGACGACGTTGCTGCGCGGAAAAGCATCTTCCGAGGACTCTGCGCCAGCGGTTGGCACACGGCGTCGGCCACAATGCGTCTCTTGGTTACCAGTGGATTGCCATTTGCGGATGGGCTTCCTGGCTTGGGTGCCGAAATCGAGTGGCCCGGACCAACGCGGCCCGGCGATACGTTGCGTGCAGAAACCGAGATTCTGGAAATTACTCCCTCTCGCTCCAAACCGAATCGGGGAATTGTAAAAGTTCGCGTAGTCACCGCCAATCAGCACGACGAGGCTGTGCAAATCATGACCACTAAAGTTCTGGTGTTCAAGCGCGGCAGCGTTCTTGCCTAGTCCAGCAAATTCGCTGCAAATTTAAAAAATTAAAAAGCCTGAGGATTTTGCGGGCGCGAGTATTGTGGCGCCGGCGTCTCGCCGGTGGTTTTTGCTCTGCTTTTATGGATAGGTAAACCCGCCGGCGGAACGCCAGCGCCACAAAAACCGGATCTACTTCAAGGCGTACGAGCGGTACAGTGTATCGCGCTGATAAGGCTTGTAGCCTGCGTCCTGTATGATGCGGCGCAATTCGCCTTCGTTCGTGCGGTTGCGAACTCCCGCGGCGAAAACCACGTTTTCTTCAATCAAAATACTGCCTACATCGTCCGCGCCGAATTGCAAACCGACCTGGCAAACCTTAATTCCCGGCGTGAGCCAGCTCGATTGAATGTGATCGATGTTGTCCAGATACATGCGGCTGATCGCCAGCGTCTTGAGGTAGTCGACAGCAGTGGCTTCCGGAACTTTTTTGCCGAGCGGTGTATTATCCGGAGCAAACATCCACGGAATAAACGCAGTGAATCCGCCGGTATCTTCCTGAATGCGGCGCAGGCGCTCCAGATGATTCACGCGATGCCGGAATTCCTCACCGCAGCCAAACATCATAGTGGCGGTGGTGCGCATGCCCAATGAATGCGCAACGCGGTGCATGTCTTCCCATTCGTCCGACGTGCACTTGAGGCGCGAAATGCGCGCGCGAATTTCGTCGTCCAGAATTTCCGCTCCGCCGCCGGGAATTGAATCAAGCCCTGCGGCCATGAGGCGCGAAATCGTCTCGCGCACACTCAGGCCGGAAACTTCCGCAATGCAGCCGATTTCCGGAGCGGAGAAACAGTGCAAATGAACTTGCGGGAAGCGCTCCTTGAGTGAGCGCAGCAAATTTTCGTAATACTCGACGCGCAAATCCGGGTGCAGGCCGCCTTGCAGCAAAATGCCTGTGCCTCCAAGCTCGAGCATTTCCTCGATCTTTTCGTAGATCGTCTCGAACGAAAGCAGGTAGCCTTCCTTCGATCCCAGAGGGCGGTAGAACGCGCAGAACGAGCAATACTCCGTGCAGAAATTTGTGTAGTTAATATTGCGATCAATCTGATAGGTCACGACGCGCGGATCGGTTTTCTTGCGGCGCACTTCCATCGCCGCCATGCCGATGCCGACAAGATCATCGGAGCGAAAAAGATCGAGAGCTTCTTGTTGTGTCAGTCCCATTACAATTCCATCCTCATTTCATTTTCCGGCGGCCAGCATTCCACCTACAAATTCCAGCTCTCTCGCGCGGGGAATCAGCCCGGCCTGCGCGCACTCTTCATAATACCGCCGCAGGCCCGCCAGATTCTCGTCGTCCAAAGAAAAATCTATGTTTTCAATCAGGTAGCGTTCCAGTTCGCGCGGGGGAAGCTCGAGCTTCAGCGCCGCGCCTTCGGCAATATCTCCGATGTGCGAAAGCCCATATTCACGCGAAGCCTGAAAATCCGCGGCCATTTCCGGGGTGATCACGCCACGGCGCGCCACCCAAATTGCCAGCACGGCGGGCAGGTTCGTCAGCTCGCGCCATTGCTGCGCCATGTCATAGACAAACAGTGTTTCCAAGCCTTTTATCGGCTGCTCGTCTTCCCCGCCGCAGCAACAGCAATCTTCTCCCGACGGAGTTTTGCCCATCAATGCATCGACCTTGAGCCTGAGGCGCAGCGCGGGATCGCCGATCACAAGCGCCGCGTCGGCGCGTTCGAGCATTTTGTCCGGATCGGGCGGCATATCGATAAATTCGGGATCGATGTTCCAGTGCCGACGGCTGAGAATGCGCGTAAGGCCTACGGTGCTGCGGGAATTCGTATCCAGCGCGAACGTCTGAGCCATTTCGATCGGCACCTTGGACACCACGAGAAGGCTGCGCACTTCCTGCTTGGAAGCAATCGCCATTCCTGGCAACGCTACAACATCCTCCATCCGCTGGTATTCAATGGACGGAATGATGCCCACATCGGCGCGGCCTGCACGCAAATCTTCCGCGCACTGCGAAGGCACGGCAAACGATAGATCATACTTGCCCGCCAAGGGTCCGTCCGTGAACCCCCAAACGAGCGGCGCGGTGTTCAGGAATTCCACAATGGAGATGCGCAGTTTGCCCATATCTTCTCTAACACCAGGGAACAATTGAATATAGCATAGCCCACAGGGACGCCGTTGGCTTCTTGACTTCCGCCACGGCAAGAGGTTTACTAGCGGCACTTCGATCAGGTTGCTATGAAGATCAAATTCAATATTCGATCATCCCCGTTCGCGGCATCAGCGTGCGCCGCCCAGTTTCCGGGGAAAATGGAATGGAGCGAAGCATGAAGAATCGCAGAGATTTCCTGAAGACCGTCGCGGGTGCTACGACCGGGGCATTGCTAGTGGGAAATACGTTTGCCAATGCGGCACTGCAGGGAGCGGCTGCGACCGCAACGCCCGTAAAGCGCCGCGAAGTGTCCATTGGCGGCAAGCGCATCAAGGTGGTCGACGTGCATGCGCACTGCGTTTTTCCCGAAGTCTGGGACATCGTGAAAGACACACCGCTTGCGCCAAATGCCGGGCCGCGCGCGCGTGGACCAAACCTGATGGGGCCGGACCGTATCCGCGCGATTGATGAGCTGGGAATCGACGTTCAAGTTTTAAGCATCAATGGCTTTTGGTTTTACGCAGCGGATCGAGAAACCGCCGCCAAAATTGTGAAGCTGCACGATGAAAAAATGGCGGATTGGGTGAACGCACATTCGGACCGCTATGTGGGAGTCTCCTCCGTCGCTCTGCAGTTCCCCGATCTTGCCGCCGAGCAACTTGAATACGCGGTAAAAAAACTTGGCGCGCGCGGCGCCGCCATTGGCGGGCATGTTCAGGGCGAGGATATTTCCTTGCCGAAGTACGATCCCTTCTGGGCCAAAGCGCAAGAGCTAGGGGTGATGGTCTTCATGCATCCGCAGGGCGCCGAAAATGTGATCAAGCAAGATGCGTGGAAGGGACGAGGCGATCTGGGCAACATCATCGGCAATCCGCTGGAGACCACGATTTTCCTCACGCGCATGATTGTGAATGGAGCGTTCGATCGCTTCCCCAACTTAAAAATCTGCGCGGCGCATTCAGGCGGCTACCTGCCCTCCTATCTTGGGCGCACGGAAATCGCCTGCGAGGTACGGGCCAATGCGGATTGCCTGAACAAAAAGCACCCCAGCGAATATTTGAAAAACCAGGTTCTTGTGGACACGATCATTATTTCGGATGAGGGATTGCGCCATCTCGTAGCGGAAGAGGGAGTAGGCCAGGTGGTCTTTGGGACCGACATGCCGTTCAACTGGCATTCCAATGTGGATCTGGTGCTGAACGCGTCGTACCTCAGCGACGCTCAAAAAGAGGCTGTTCTTGGCGGCACGCTCGTCAAACTGCTGAAGCTATAAACGAGCCGGGCTGCATTGCAGCTTCCAATATTTAAGTGCAGCCGCATCCGAAAGCATGGCCGGCTATGAAAATTTTCGTCAGTGGCGCGCTCGAGAAGGCACAGGACGCTGTGCCTTTCGGGAGACGTCCTGTCCTCACCTTGGCAACATTTATCGAATTCGTGTTCAGACATATCCGGGCGCAGATGAAATTTGGCCTGGTGATATTTATATTTTCCTTCCTCGCCGCAAGTAATTGCCACGCGCAAAACCGAGATGTCCTCTGCCGCAATGGGGTAGGCGATTTCGATGCGGAATTCCTGACAGGGGTTAAAGTTCACGTGGGCGCGGGAAGAAATCAGGAATTAGCAGCGCGCGTATGCGATGCGTCCCTCAGCTGGAGCGACCAAACTCTCGCACTCACCTCCGCGGTTTCTGAACTGGACATTGATGCGCTGGGTGTGGACCTCGGCCTGGGTACGCCTGTTCTTGCGCTTCAGGTGAAGAAATCGAAAACCGATTGCTGCATGGCCTATGAAATTTATTCTTTGAAACAGCCTCCTGTCCTGCTGCGCAGAATTGCAGGGGGCGAATTTTTCAGCGCGGCGGACACCGATCTGGACGGGCGCGTCGAAATCTGGACCGACGACGCGGCAGTGGTGGAGGGATTTGAAAATATAAAACTATCCGATCTCGACTTCGCCCCGCCAATCGTCCTTCGCTTTGCGCGCGGCAGATTACTCGATGTGAGTTCCGAGTTCCGCCCCTACTTCAACCAGAAAATTGCGGAAGAACGGGCGAAGATCGTGACGCAAGACCTTGAAGATTTTAAGAACAGCGACGGCAACCTTGATCCCGCCTCCATGATTTCGGCCATAAAACTGAGCCGCATGCGCAGTGCGAAAATCAAAGTCCTGGAAATCGTCTGGGCTTATCTTTACAGCGGTCGCGAGCAGGATGCCTGGCATTCCCTCCAGGAAATGTGGCCTGCATCCGATATCGATCGTATTCGGAATGCCATTTTGGCCGCCCGCGCGCGAGGAATTCGCTCTCAAGTCGATGGAGCGTTGACCGTCACACATCCTGGCCGCCTGGCCAATGTAAAAATTTTTGATGGGACGGTCGTCGTGTCTGCAACTTCGGAGCTCATGCCCAAGGGCGCAAAAGTTGCTCCGCCAATCGTACCGCCGAGAGCGATATTAATGGAGCGGGAACCTCCACTGACCGCGAAGGAACAGGAGTTGGCAAGAATTGAATCGACGCTGAAACTGGTGATCGACTCAGCGGGAAAAGTTCGATCGGCGGAAGTTGTGGGTAATGTCGAAAAAATCGACGAGCAGCTGTTGCGATCCACCACAGGCTGGAAATTTATTCCCGCATTCAATGCGGACCAGCCCGTCGCCAGCCAAATCCTGCTGGGCGTTTCCCTGAGAAGATGACCGTTGAAGCGTTCATCGGAATCCGGACCAAGTCCCAGAGCCCACTCTGTCGCGAAGAACTCGCAACAGAGTGGCCGCTACGAAACCGTAAATCTTTGACGTTGATTTTGTAGAGGCCGCCCACTTTTCGGGCGGGCGGGTTTTCTTGGTGTCTGCTATTCAGCTGATTGAAGTCCCCGCGGCTGAGTCTTCTTGCGGCGTTTGGATAGAAAAGCTAGACTTTCCAATCGAAGAAGGAAAGTTGGTCAAAGCGCGAGGTCGTGCTTTATGCAGCCCTTCGCTGATTCTGCGGCAATGCGATAAAACTTTCATTCAGGAGCGTCCCATGGCAAAAGGATATTGGATTTGTTTTTACCGGTCGATTTCGGATACGGACAAACTGGCGGAATACGCGAAGCTCGCGGGCCCCGCAATTCAGGGCGGCGGTGGACGTTTTCTGGGCCGCGGTATGCCTTCGAAAACCTACGAAGCGGGAAAGAGCATGCGCACAGTAGTGATCGAGTTCGAAAGCGTACAACAGGCCACTACTACGTTTGAAAGCCCTGCATATCAGGCGGCATGCCGCGTCCTGGAGGGCGCCGCCGAGCGCGACATTCGAATTATTGAAGGCCTCGCCTGATTCGAACCTAAGTGGCGCGGGCTTTAGCCTGCGGAATTTGGCCCTTGCAAGTACAAAACCCCGCAGGCTGAAGCCCGCGCCATTCAAATCACCTATTGACACGAATGGTGACACAGTAGTACGGTCGCCCTTGCGTGGAACTGGAAGCTTCCCTCGATTGGCTTTCACTATCGATGACGCCGGGCCTTGGCTCGCGTCTGACTGGGAAATTGCTGCGCCAATTCGGCACCCCCACAAACGTCTTTCGCGCTTCCCTCACCGAACTCGAAGCCTGCCACCTTCCGGTGGCGCCTGCTCGGGCGATCCACACGAAACTTGCGCACAAAGATGCCGAAACCGAACTCGCGCAAGTGCGCAACTTGGGCTGCCGCCTGCTGAATTGGAGCGAGCCCGAATATCCCCAACGGCTGCTTGAAATCTACGACCCGCCGCCTCTTCTTTATGTGCGCGGTGACGTAAGTCTGCTCAACCGCCATGCCATCTCTATGGTGGGCACGCGACGCCCCACTCCCTACGGCAACCAGATCGCCGAACGGCTGGGCCATGATCTGGCGGAGCGCGGCCTCGTGATCGTCAGCGGAATGGCGCGCGGCATCGATAGCCTTGCGCATCAAGGGGCTTGCCGTGCCACGAACGGGGCAATGATTGGTGTGCTCGGCACAGGCGTAGACGTCATCTACCCCAAAGAAAACAAGAAATTGTTTAGCGAGGTAGAGAAGCGCGGGACGTTGATCAGTGAATTTCCGCTAGGCACGCATCCGGCGCCTGAAAATTTTCCGATACGCAATCGGGTGGTCGCGGGAATGGCCCTGGGCGTATTGGTTATCCAGGGCGCGCAGTATTCAGGATCTCTGATCACCGCTCGTCTCGGAATGGAGTTCGGCCGCGAAGTATACGGCGTTCCCGGAAACGTAACGGTGGACGTCAGTTTTGCGCCAAATCAGATGATCAAGCAAGGGGCCAAGCTGGTTACGTCCTGGGAAGACGTTATTGAGGAATTGCCGACGGAAATCCGCGCAGAGCTGTTTCCCGTCGAAGCGACCTCTAGGGCTGAACGTGCATCCTTGTTTGAGAGTGCTTTATCTACCGCGGAGAAAAAGATCTTCGCACTCTTGGATACAGATGAGTCGTTCCATGTGGATGAGCTCGTGGAAAAGACGGAATTAAACTCATCGGAAGTGCTTGCGTCACTATGCGAAATGGAAATGAAGGGAATGGTAAGGCAAATGCCCGGGAAGCAATTTCTGAAAATCCTGCTGTAACGGTATTCCTTCTTCGCAGCCAGCGCGTAACGATACCGTTCATGTCAGTTCTTATAACTCATTCAAAAGGAAAGCCTTATTTAATTTAGCACTCACTCTTAGAATCAAACAGGACACAAGCCGCATCTATCTAGCGTTGACAAACAGTGTCAACGAGGGCCACGCTTAGATATTGATAGGAAAAAAAGCTCCCCTTCGGGAGCGCTGAGGTTTCGAAAAAAGTCATGGGAAGATCGCTGGTCATCGTCGAATCGCCCGCCAAAGCGAAAACGATCAATAAATATTTGGGGCGAAATTATGTTGTCAAAGCGTCGTACGGCCATGTAATGGACCTGCCCAAGAAGGTGATGGGCATAGATATTGCTCACGGGTTTGAGCCGACATATGAAGTGAATCCGGATAAAAAGAATGTGGTCACGCAGTTACAGAAAGCTGCATCTACAGCCGACGCCGTGTATCTGGCGGGCGACCCGGACCGCGAAGGTGAAGCAATTTGCGCACACCTGGCAGAAGTTCTGAGCGGACCTAAGCTGATTTTCCTTACCGACGAAGAAATAGCCACGGAAGAAGCCAAGGCCAAAGAAAAAGATAAGGGCAAAGGAAAAAAAGGCAAGAAGAAAACCAAGACCCAGGTAAAGACGGTGATCGCCAAGGGCAAGCCTGTGATTGCCCGCAAAAATATTTACCGCGTGATGTTCAACGAAATTACGTCCAAGGCCATTAAAGCCGCCTTCGAGCACCCCGGTGAAATCAACGAAAACCTGGTGGACGCGCAGCAAGCGCGCCGTGTGCTGGACCGCCTCGTCGGCTACAAAATTTCGCCACTCTTGTGGGACAAAGTGCGCCGCGGCCTATCCGCAGGGCGCGTGCAAACCGTTGCGTTACGCCTCATTGTGGATCGCGAAATGGAAATTCGGGCGTTCATCCCCGTGGAATATTGGACGATTCACGCGATGTTGGCCGCCGGCGGACCGCCATCGTTTGAAGCCAAGCTGAGTAAATTCAAGGGCGAAGATATAGAAATCCACACGCAGGCCGAAGCGGACGCAGTTGTAGCCGCTGCGGGAAGGGCGGAGTGGAAAGTCGCGAATGTTACGCAGAAAGAAAAGCGCCGCTACGCGCCCCCACCGTTTACAACGTCCAAACTGCAACAGGCCGCATACAATCGCCTACGATACACGGCCAAGCGAACGATGGGCCTCGCGCAGCGACTTTACGAAGGCGTGGAACTTGGCGAAGAAGGGTCCGTCGCGCTAATCACTTATATGCGTACAGATTCGGTGCGCGTTTCCAACGATGCGCTCGATCAGGTTCGCGGGCTGATTGGCGCAAAATTTGGGCAGCCGTACCTTCCTGAAAAACCAAATTTTTTCAAATCCAAGAAAGATGCGCAGGACGCGCACGAAGCGATTCGCCCAACGGACGCCGCGCGCACGCCCGAAAGCGTAAAACCGTTCCTGAGCGAAGACATGTTCAAGCTGTACCAGCTGATTTGGCAGCGCTTTGTGGCCTCGCAGATGGTACCTGCCGTGTTCGATCAGACCTCAGTCGATGTAGCGGCTGGAGATTACACGTTTCGCGCCAGCGGTTCGGTGCAGAAATTTGACGGCTACCTCGCTGTCTACCAGGTATCAGCGGACGACGATGAAGAGGGAGAAGCAGACCCAGCGAAGGCACTTCTGCCGCCGCTCACCGAAGGCGAGATTTTAAAACTGGAAAATTTGCGTCCCGACCAGCATTTTACGGAGCCGCCGCCACGTTACACGGAAGCGACGCTGGTGAAAGAGCTGGAAGAAAAAGGAATTGGCCGCCCGTCAACCTACGCTTCGATCATTTCGACGATTGTCGAGCGTGAATACGTGACCAAGGATCAAGGCCGCTTCGCTCCCACCATGCTCGGCGAAAAAGTCAGCATCCTTCTTGTAAAAAGCTTCGAGGACATTTTCGATGTGGGCTTCACGGCTCGCATGGAAGAGGAACTCGACGAAATTGAAGAAGGAAAACTTCCCTGGAAAACGGCGGTCAAGGAATTCTACGGCCGTTTCGATGCGGACCTCGAACAAGCCAAGGACGAAATGGAATCCTACAAAGCCGGGATTCCTACGGGACAAAAATGCGAGAAGTGCGGAGAGGGAGAACTTCTTGAGCGCATCAGCCGCCACGGTTTCTTCCTCGGCTGTTCACGTTACCCAGATTGCGATTTCATTCGCGACCTCTCGCCGGAATTGCCTCCCGAAGGCGAAGACGGCGCGACGAAAATCGAAGCCTGCGACAATTGCGGACGCGAAATGATCATTAAGCGCGGGCGCTGGGGCATGTTCCTGGCTTGCACGGGATATCCCGATTGCAAAACGACGCGCCGCCTGAAGGCAGGAACGCGCAAAGCTCTTCAACCGGACGAACTGCTGGATGAAAAATGTCCGGAATGCGATTCGCAACTGGTGAAAAAATACGGCCAGTACGGTGAATTCGTAGGCTGCACAGCCTATCCGAAATGCAAATTTATTCGATCGAAGACTTTAGGGATCAAATGCGCGAAGTGCGAGACCGGCGAACTGGTGGAAAGAGTTGCCAAAAAGGGTCGCAGGCGCACGTTCTACGGTTGCAATAAATATCCAGAGTGCGATTTTACGACACCTCACCTCCCGATCGCCGAACCTTGCCCGAAGTGCGGCGCGGCATTCATCGTTGAAAAACGCGGTAAATTTGGCGCCATCAGAAGTTGCATCAAGGAAGGCTGCGATTGGGAAGCAGTCGTGTCGGAAGCTCCCGCCCCAGCTGTGCCGGAACCTGTTGGAACCGTTCAATAAGTCACGGACTCAGATTCGTTGGTCTTGAATTTTGGCGAGTTCCCGACCCGCACCTGCTGTAATCGCAGTGATCCCTGAAACCACTCTGTGTTAAAGTGACCATGAAATCTTGCGTTGCTAGCCCACTGGGATTTTTGGCTGGCTCCTACATGGACAAGCGGAAGTCCGCTCGACCGGCAGTTTAGCAGGGGGGAAATGGATTCCGCGGTAAAGCAGTTTTTGAATTATTTGCGTTCGGTGCGAAATTCTTCCCCGAATACGATTCGTAGCTACGAATCTGACCTCGAACAGTTCCTTCGTTTTCTGACGCCCCCGGGCGCGTCGATGCCGGCCCCGCAAGACGTCACGCATCTCATGATTCGCGAATTCATGGCCCAGCTGCATGACCTGAATCTCGAAAAATCTTCCATTGCGCGCAAGCTTGCAGCCATTCGATCTTTCTTCAAGTACGCAGTGCGGGAAGGAATTGTGGTACGAAATCCGGCGCGCATGGTTTCCACTCCCAAGCTGCCAAAGCGCATTCCAGCGGTTCTGAGCGCCGAAGATTTGAATGCGTTTCTGGATGGAGTGGTGGCAGGACCCAAGCGTACTTCCAGCCGCCGCAAAAACAGAAGGATGCACGACGACAGTCACCTGATGGTCAAACGCGATCGCGCCATTCTCGAATTGCTCTACGCCTCGGGACTTCGCGTAAGTGAGTTGACAGGATTAAATCTCGCCGATGTCGATCGCAAGGACCTGATGCTTCGCGTACGTGGCAAAGGCAACAAGGAACGCATTGTTCCCTATGGCGGAAAAGCAGAAGCGTCGCTGGAAGCGTATGAACCGCTGCGCCAGGAACTTCTGCGGAAGGCCGGTGGCCGCGGGGACCGGCAGGCCATTTTTCTGAATCATTTTGGGACCAGGCTCACGCAAAGGTCCGTGGCTCGCATTGTGAAAAAATACGCGCGCCTCGCGAATGTGAATTGGGATTTGCACCCACACTCCCTGCGGCACGCATTTGCCACCCACCTGCTGGCCGATGGTGCTGACCTGCGCGCGATTCAGGAATTGCTGGGACACTCTTCCCTGTCCACCACGCAGCGTTACACGCATGCCACCATTCGCCAACTCATGGAAGTTTTTGACAAGTCGCACCCCCGAGCTTGATTTGGTTTTACAGCTCCCAAATTTCGTAATCGCAATTTTGTGAATTCTATTCGCGGCTGGAACTAATCCTCGAGAGGATTAGAGACGCCTATTGTTTCTTTTTCACGTCCGCGCCGTTTCCGGAAGAAAAAAGTCAAATGTCTCGCGCTGCATTGTCGGCAGCGGAATGGCCGTATGAGAAGAAGGAGGAGGATAGTCCATTCCAGAACCCCGCTGCGGTGCGAACGTAATATGTCTTCGCTTCCACACAGCGGGCATTTCCGAGAGCCCATCCAAAGTGAAACCGCATGTGTTCTAGGCATATCTCACGCATATCGCACCACGATACTACCCCATGGCAACAGAAGTTGAAAAGGGGAATTGCCGTAAACTCCATCATGGGTTACCCTTAGCGGGCCTTGGCTGGGGGTGCGGCGCCAAGCTGTGGTTCCTGCGAAATCGCAATTTTGAAATACATAACTTGAATTTATTGCTGCAGGGTGTCCACCCATGCCCGTTGCGGACATATGTCCGGACCTACCCAAAGTTTTGAAGTGACCTTTAAGGGAGACGATCAATAAAAATGAAATTCTTCCAGAAGAACTTATTCTTTGTTTGGGCGTGGATCGCGTTCGGCATTTTTGCGGCCCCTGCCATTACATTCGCCCAAACGGACGAAATTCAGGTTTATGACGCGGAAATTGAAGAGCCAGGCAAGTTCAATTTGATGATTCACAGCAATTTTACTCCCAGCGGTCGCACCACTCCGGCCTTCCCCGGGGGCATCGTTCCCAATCATTCTTTCAACGGTACGGCCGAGTGGGCCTATGGCGTTACGGACTGGTTTGAACAGGGATTGTATATGCCTGTGTACACAGTCTATTCGCCCGGGCGCGGCGGAACGATTAACGGCTTCAAGATTCGCGAACTTTTTGTGCGGCCGCACGCGCACGACCATAAATTTTTCTACGGTGTCAATTTTGAATTTAGCGTCAACTATTCTTACTGGGAACAGCGGCACATCACTTCCGAAGTTCGCCCAATTGTAGGATTACACCTGGGCAAAGTCGATCTGGTTTATAACCCCATTGTGGACACAGATTACACCGGCGGCTTCAAGGGCCTCGAATTTGTCCCAGCGACTCGCGTTGCCTATAATTTTACCGACAAATGGGCCGGCGCTCTCGAGGAATACTCTGACGACGGCCCCTTGCGCAAGTTTCTCCCGATGCGCGATGAGTTCCACGAAGTATGGGCGGTCGTGGACCACAACTCAAAATGGGTGAATATCGAAACGGGAGTTGGCGTTGGCGTGAGCCATGGGGCCGATCGATGGACGCTGAAGCTGATGGTTTCACGCGATCTGAACTGATAATCGCCATTTGCCCGCTATTTTGGGCAGATTTGTTTAGCCCAAATCCTATATCTCTCATGGAGGCGCAATGCCTAATGAGCGACTGATTGAATATGAGCATGCCAGTCCGGAAGTGCGCTCCGTTTATGACGATATCCGCGCCACGCGCAAAACCGACTTCATCAATAATTTTTGGAAGGCTCTGGCGAACGATCCGGCGACGCTGAAGCGCACCTGGGAATCCGTGAAACAAATTATGGGACCCTGTGCACTCAATGCTCTAACCAAGGAACTGATTTACATCGCGGTCAGCGTCACCAACCAATGCTCCTACTGCATCGCGTCCCATATAGCGTCTGCCCACGATAAAGGCATGACCCCCGAAATGTTTCACGAACTCATGGCCGTCGTTGGCATGGCCAATGAAACGAACCGCCTGGCCGCAGGTTACCAGGTGGAAATCGATGAACGATTCAAGAGCTCCTAGAACATTTCGCAGCAAGCCCTCCTATAACTATTACTTATAGTCTTCACAATTATTATAAATTTGATCTACTTTACGATTCCATGTGTTATGGGTGGAGTGGAGAGTGCCATGGAGATCGTACGAATATTTGACACGACGCTGAGAGACGGGGAACAGTCGCCGGGATTTTCCATGTCGGTTCCGGAAAAAGTTCGCATGGCTCACCAGTTGGAATCGCTCGGCGTGGATATTATCGAGAGTGGCTTCCCGATCGCCTCCGCCGGGGATCTAGAGGGCACGCGCGCCGTGTGCCGTGAAATTCGCAGCTGCACGGTGGCAGCTCTGGCGCGCGCAAGGCGCGATGATATCGACGCAGCGCTCGAAGGCCTTTCGGGAGCGGCGCATCCGCGTTTGCACACGTTTCTCGCCACTTCCGATCTGCACTTGCAACACAAACTGCGCCTGACGCGCGAAGAATGCCTCGAAGCGATTTCCAATAACGTGCGCTACGCGCGTGAACATTGCGCAGAAGTTGAATTTTCCGCCGAAGACGCCAGCCGCACCGAAATCGGTTTTCTTTGCGAGGCTGTGAGCCGCGCTGTACGCGCCGGCGCCACAATCATCAATCTGCCGGACACCGTCGGCTATGCTGTGCCCGAGGAATATGCGGCGATGTTCCGCCACGTGATCGATTATCTGGACGGCGCCGACGGCATCACGATGAGCGCGCATTGCCATGACGATCTGGGCCTGGGCGTGGCCAATACTCTGGCCGCCGTGCAGGCTGGCGTGCGTCAACTCGAATTGACGATCAACGGCATCGGCGAACGCGCCGGAAATGCCGCGCTCGAAGAGGTCGTCGTGCTGCTGAATGTCCGGCAGGCCACTCTGGGTGTATCGACAAATGTTCATCTGGAAAAATTATTTGCCACCAGCCGCCTGCTGACGGAAATTACCGGCGCGCCTGTAGCCCCCAACAAGGCTGTTGTAGGCGCAAACGCTTTCGCACACGAAGCCGGCATCCATCAGGACGGCATCCTGAAAAATCCTCTCACCTACGAAATTATTTCCCCCGAAGCGGTCGGCGTCCCCAAGCGGTCCATGGTTCTTGGCAAACATTCCGGGCGCAATGCGCTGCGCGCGACGCTCGTCGATCTGGGCTTTCAGCCCACGCGTGAAGACCTCGATGAGTGCTACAAGCGCGTGGTAACGCTCGCCGACGAGTCGAAAAATGTAAGTAATCGCGATGTGCTCGCCATCGCGCACCAGGTGATGCGCAAGCGCAGCAGCGAACCTGCAGCGGCCGCGGAATCCAACTAGTTTTTCAGTTGTTGCCGTCTACTGTAGCCCGCGTCTTCAGACGCGGGGGTTCAGATTGCCCGGCAGCAGGGTCGCCGTGTAAAAGCTAATTCCCCGCCTCTGAAGAGGCGGGCTACAACAAAATCTTCCCGCCACGATTTCGCACACATATCTCGAAAAAGCCGCTGGACAATTTCTCCGGAATCGTCTTCCATAGCTCTCATCACGCCGATCCGAGGTGAATATCCATGCGCTTAAAAGTCTCTTTTCTTGTGGTGATTTTTGTGTTGCTGCCGCATTCGGTCGTTCACGCGCAACAAAAGCCGCTGGACATTTATTTTTTGGACACGGAAGGCGGGCAAGCCACGTTGTTCGTTTCTCCCTCTGGCCAATCATTGCTTTTTGATACGGGGTTTCCTGGCAATCAGGGAGCACCGCCCGCGGAAGCCAATGCTCCAGGCGTCACGCGCGATGCGGACCGCATCATGGCGGTTTTGAAGTTGGCAAACGTGGGCGTGCTCGACTACGTAGTCATCAGCCATTTCCATGGCGATCACGCTGGTAACGCAGCAGAGCTCGCTCATCGCATTCCGATCCGCCATTTTGTGGATCACGGCCCTTACACTGTTGAAATGCAGGCAGGCCGCGACGCTCCGATGCTGGCCTATATGCCCATTCGCGAACACGCGCATGCGATCACGGCAAAGCCTGGCGACCGCATTCCCGTGGAAGGGCTCGACGTGCTGGTGGTTTCCTCGGCAGGAGCTGTGATCACAGAAGCCATGACGGGAGCGCCCGGAGCAGGCGCACCGAATCCATTCTGCCGCGATGCGAAATTAAAAGAGCAGGACGCCACGCCGGAAAATTTTGAATCCGTGGGAGTTGTCGTGCGCTACGGCAGCTTTCGCCTAGTGGATCTCGGCGACCTGACCTGGAATCAGGAGCACGCGCTCGCGTGCCCGAATAATTTGATTGGCACGGCAACAATATTTCACACGACTCGCCACGGTGACCCGCATTCCGGAGCGCCACAGTTTGTGCACGCGCTTCACGCGCGCGTCGCCGTGATGAACAACGGCGAGCGAAAAGGCGGCTCGCCCGAATATTGGCAAACCGTGCACGAATCCCCGGGCCTCGAGGATTTCTGGCAACTCCATCGCTCAGCGGCAGGCGGTACGGAACACAATTCACCGGAGCAGTTTCTAGCCAACCTGAATGAAACCGATCATGGCCACTACATTAAAATGTCAGTAAAAGCTGACGGAAGTTTTACCATGACCAATGAACGCACCGGATTTGCAAAGGAATATGCGGCGACCGGCGGGAAATCTCGCTGAGAATAAATTCCTCCAGAATTCATGATCGCGCGAATTGCAGATGTTAAGAAGAAACCGACCGTGCAAAAGCCCGGACTGCTTCAATAAAGCCGGTTTCGATAAGTCCGTTCCGTCCCGCGAACTTTTTTTTGGGACGGAACGGATCTCCATCAAATCGCAGATGGATACAACCACATTTCGAATCTACAGCCCGCGACTACTTATCGTGATCAGGTTTGACAACTGGCACTGCCGGTATGCCTCCGGTGCACGGTAGCGATACCGCGGACGATCCTTGCAATGCTGCCTGCAACGAATACGCGGTCTTGCCGGTTCCTGGCGTTAGGAATGGCGTCAGCGCGACCACTGCGGATTTTGTACCGTTATACACGGACGTCAAACCGTCGGTCTGCTCATAGCATAGATTGTTTGCGGGATTCGTGTTGCTGATGACGCGGCCGAGTACGCGGTGTTCGGATTCGATCCCCATGATGGAGCTGGCAACTTCCGCGTAATATTCCAGGTCGGTGGAATGAATACGATTTCCGCCCGCATCCAACTGGTGCGCAATGCCCGCCTTGCTGTCCGCCGCCATTTGGGAGAATTCCAGCGTGGCATTCAAATAAGCGCCAATGAAGGCGTTTTCGAGAGCGTCCAAAATGCCGGTAAACGGATTGAGCGTGTCGAACGTTCCTGTCGGAAAATAAAAAGTCTGGACCGGATCGTTCGCGGAGTTCGTGCCTCCGGTAAGAGCGCGCAGCAGATCTGCGTGCATGATCTCTTCGCTCAAGGCCGCGCGAATGTATTCCACATTGCCTTCGTTCCCATTGGAAGCCGTCTTGGTAGCGGTTCCGCCAGTGCCGGCGAGGTTCGGATCCGTGATGACCATGCCGGTCAAGCCATTGTAATAGAACGTAGTAGCGAGGTCCTCGGCGATTAATGCGGCCGTAAAGATCTGCTGGGCCGTGTCGCCGCTTGTGTTGTCCCGGTCATCTGAATCGCGATCATCCGCATCGCGCATCCAATTGGTCCTTGCAAAGCCGGGCACCACGCCAATCAATGTCGCTGCAGTAGTCATACCAACGAAACCGCTCGTTTTAGTAAGAAACGATCGGCGACTCGCTGACAACCTGGTCTTTTCCATGAGCTCCTTGAGTTCATCCATGTCGATCCCCCTCGTGACGTCGCAGCTGGGTTGCGGTTTCGTTTCTGTTTTAGTCGCAGAACAGTCTGCCACCATCTACTACTCCGAAACGACGAACTTGGATGTGTCAGACTATAAAGAAGAGGACGCTTTGGAATTTTTGAGGCGGAAAAATAAGATGGTGTAAAAAATAGCGGTTATTTTTCTTTAAGCCGTTTGATCCTGCTACTCGTTCTGGAATATCGTTCATTTAAACGTGTCATTTTACCTAGAAGCTAACTCATAAATGCCTGGCTTCCATCATCACAAAGCAATCCATAGGCGCTTCAAAAAAATCCACGTCTTGCGGCGCTGAAAGCGCCGTCCGCCACGGTCCCCGGGCGTTGCCCCGGGCTGGCATCCTCCGTGCCGTTGGCGCGAGATTGTGGTTTTACGTTGACCTTGCGGAACAATAAAAAAGGTCATTTATGAAATGACTTCTAATACGCCATGCCCGCACCGGAAAATAGCGGGCCGGGATTTTTCCCCTCAGCCGTACCTTTGATCCGAAACATTAATTCTCCCCAGACGGTCGTACAAGATACGAAATATTCGGTTTCGGCCTGCCAATCCGCGTGCGTGAAGTGGAGAAGAGTCCGACCGGCGTCGGCTTTGAGGTCAAATAGTAGCTTTGTGCCGCTCCATTCTTTCCCGGTCTCGCAGAGCCATTGGGCTTGCAGGGGTGAAACCAGCGAAATGGGGTGAAGCCGGTACGAAGTGGCCCCATTGAAAAAACCAAGTTCCACTTTATTCGTTGCGGCGTCTTCGGTCACATCAGCCGCCCACCATTTCCTGAAACCTTCGGCTGACGAAACGAGGGTATATACTTTCGAGGGCTCGGCTTCGATCAGAATCGCATGCTTCATTTCGTGCATGGCTCCCCCTTGTGAATTTTTCTTTGGATTGATTAAGTGGGCCCTCCGTCGAATTCCTATTTCTCTTGTTGCCATTGACCTCCGAAAGTAAAAAGCCGAATGGTCCTAACGGACATTGCGCCGATTCCAGACTCAGGTCTCACTGGATTTAGCGCAATGTCCGCCGCAATGATTCGCAAATCAATTTATGCAAACGGATTTTCGTCTGCGCTGGGGCCGTAAATCGAGGGGATGGGAACGTCCAGCATCCGGAGATAAACGGAAAGCTGGCCGCGATGATGATAGAAATGATTCATCAGGATAGAGCGAATCACGCCGATACGCGGCGCAGACAAGACTACCTTCCCGCCTTTTGTGAGCGTCCAGAGAGCCATCAATTGGGAATCGTTCAGTTTCTTGAGTGATCCCAAGGCGTCTGCCGTTCCTTGATTGAAAGTTTTGAGAATATCGTCATTCGGACCTGGCTGCGGTTGGGTAATCTCGCCGATTTCGTGAGTATCCTTGCAAATGATCTCTGCCAGGCGGCCCTGCCCAACTGCGATATGCATCGCCAGTTGGCCGAGCGATAGCGACTTCGGGTGTGGCTTCCAGGTCAGTTTGTCGGCTGGGATGCGTTCCAGGACGCGCTGAGTGACTTTTGCTTCCTGTTCGATTTCCATCAAAATTGGATCTATAGCTTGCATTGCTCCTCCTAGTGATGACTTGCGATTTAACCCCGTATTGCCGTGGTTGAATTCCTACTGCCCTGCGCGTTCAAACGTATTTTGCAAGTTGTTCGAGGACACCGGTCCACCCTTGATTGTGCTTGCCACGCTCCTCGGCGCTCGGCAGCCCTTCGTGCGTAAGCGTGATCTCCGTGGAATTTCCCAGATCGCGAAATTCCACAGTCACCAAAGAAATGTTCGCGTCCGGCCCCTCTGCCCAGCTCCAGGTAAACGCAATCTTTTCCGGCGGGATGATTTCCCGGTAGATTCCGTGCAGGCGATGAATGTTGCCGCCTTTGTGGTGCACTTCGAGCCGGTACTTTCCCCCCACTCGGAATTCCATCTCGGCTACGACCGGCTTATGATCCGGCGATGGTGCGAACCACATCCCCAGTTCCTTGGGATCGCTCCATGCACGAAAAACTCTTTCGCGCGGCGCCGGGAATGTTCGCTGGAGCTTTAGAGATGTCTCAGGCGATGTCTGTGTCTTGGCCATTTCTGGTCCTCCTCTTTGGGTCTTTGGGCATTGGGGGCTTTTCCGTCTGTTGTGGCGGATTTTCCTGAAATTGCTCCTGCACGAGGTACCGCTCGAGGGCGTCGAACTGGTTTTCCCAGAATTTGCGATAGTGTGAGATCCAGTCCTCCGCGTCCTTTAGCGGGCGGGCCACCAGCCGGCAACGGCGCGACCGTCCCACCTTGCGTTGCGTGACGAGGCCGGCCCGCTGGAGAACGCGAAGGTGCTTCATCACGCCCGGCAACGACATCCGATAAGGCCGCGCCAGATCGGAAACCGAGGCCTGGCCACGCAGCGCCAGCGCTGCCAGGATCGCCCGGCGTGTGGGATCGGCCAGGGCTTGAAAGGTGGCGTCCAGGTTTCGATTATACTTAACCATTCGGTTTAGTATTAAAGATTTTCCCAGCCATTGTCAAGCGTCTAATTCTTATTCCCGTTTCCCCGATTTGTCCGTTCCAATTTCGTTCTTCGAATTTCTGGTGCCGCACTCTTCCCCGTTTTTGGGAAGGGTGCGGATTTTTTTTACCCAGGCCAACTGACGCACGGACAATTGACAATCTTCAATCTGCACGCGGGAAATTTCTCGTGCGGCATCGGAAGAACCGCACCCCCGAGAAACACAAGGGTGCAGCACCCGAATTGGCCGGTACGTTTTAAATCGAAACGACCGCACACTTCCCGGACACTGACAGTATCTTCGATCCGGACTATACTGTTTTGCCGCGGACGCGCGAAACTGTTCCGTGCGTTCATAAAACTGGAAAGGCTATAAAAAGTTTTAAACAATTAAAAAATTTAAGTGCATGGTCCTGTAAAAAAATGACTCTACAAAAAAAGAAAATTGTTCTTCTCCCGGGCGACGGAATCGGCCCTGAAATTATGCGTGCCGCGGTGAACGTGTTGAAAGTGTGCGCCGCGAAATTCGGCCACGAGTTCGATTTTGCTGAATTCCCTTTTGGCGGATGCGCCATTGACGCGACGGGTGAGCCTCTCCCCGCCGAAACGCTTGCTGCTTGCAAATCCGCAGATGCGATCCTTCTTGGCGCCGTGGGGGGCCCTACGTGGGATGCGGTCCCGCTGGCCAAGCGCCCAGAAACCGGGCTGCTTGCGCTGCGCAAATCTCTCGGGTTGTACATCAACCTGCGCCCCATCGATCTGCGTTTGCCTCTATATGGCCTTTCTCCGTTGCGCGCGGACCGCGTGAGAGACGTGCACATTGATTTTGTGCGCGAACTCGCCGGAGATATTTATTTTGGCAAACACGATGTACAGCCCGATCCGAGCGGCGAGCGCGCCACCGATGAAGCCGTGTACACCACCGCCGAAGTGGAGCGCGTCGCGAAGTACGCCTTCGCGCGTGCCGAAGCCCGCAAGGGTCGGCTCGCGTCGGTCGACAAGGCCAACGTCCTGACCACTTCGCAACTTTGGCGCCGAACCGTAACCCGCATGTCCGCAGATCATCCGAGCGTGAAGCTCGAACATTTGTACGTGGACAACGCAGCCATGCAGCTGGTTCTCGCTCCCGCACAATTCGATGTGATCCTCACCTCAAATATGTTCGGCGATATTTTGACTGACCTAGGCGCAGCTCTTGCCGGATCGATCGGCCTGATTCCATCAATGAGCAGCGGCCCCGGTCCTTCTGTCTATGAACCAATTCACGGGTCCGCGCCAACGCTTGCCGGAAAAGACGTGGCCAACCCCGTGGGCATGATTTTCTCGGCAGCGATGATGCTGCGTGAAAGTTTCAATCTGAATCGTGAAGCGGAGTGGATCGAATCCGCCGTGGATCGGCTGTTCACAAAGGGCATCCGTACACCAGATACGGTTGAATCTAACACCACCAAAGTCGGCTGCGTCGAATTTGGCGAACGTCTGCAAGCCGAATTAGCAGGCGCGGCCCACAGCAGTTAACGTTCGAGCGATTAATCGCCTTCCCTGCCCGAATATTCATTCGCCAAAGAAGAAAAAATGGGAGCGCACTTCGAAAGAAAATGCGCTCCCAAGGAATTAAACAAACCTAACTGTAAGTCTACTCGCGAACCGCAATCCTAGTTCTCAAGATCGAGGCCAGGAAGAACGGGCGTGCTTTCGATTCTCACGGCATCCAGGGCGTGCGGATCAAGCCCGAGCGCCTTGAGGACTGTGGGAGCCACCTGCAGGGTTTGAACGGGACCGTAAATCGTCTTGCAGTCAAACGATGGATTGGAGACGAGCATGATGACGTTGACGTCGTCATGGGCGAAGCCGCCGTGTTCGGCCAGCTTCTTGGTGCTTCCGGACAAGGTCACTCCAATATTCGGGGTAACGATAATGTCCGGAGTGCGCGGATCGCCGTTCGGCGGGATGCCGGGAGTGTTAAACATCTGCGTGATTCCCGGCCCATAGAAAATCTGGCCGATGCCTGCGATGTTGGCTGTTGCCGGTGACTGCGATTCCAGCATGCTCACCGCGCCCAGTGTGGTGCACTTGTTGTTCAGCCAATCGAGGGAGATATCATCTTCGGTCGGGCCAATTCCGGTGGGGTTGGAAGGCGACTCCGAAAAAGGCAAGCATCCGCCGTTGTCCAGAATTGTTGCCGGCGAAGTGGTCACCGGTCCGGAAGTTGTGATGCCTGTATAGCGGGCGGAATCGATGGGGCTCTGGCCATGCTTGGCGGTGATGATGATCAGAGTGGAATCAATCAATCCATTGTGCTTCAGATGTTCGACCATCTTACCCACGGATTTGTCAGCGAATTCGATTT
>Ga0210386_10001273_pt1 | contig 22669 bp, 21 predicted proteins | sample IncBWH32OmetaG_FD_160091 | JGI IMG/M metagenome (GOLD analysis project Ga0210386, IMG submission 160091) | Forest soil microbial communities from Barre Woods Harvard Forest LTER site, Petersham, Massachusetts, United States - Inc-BW-H-32-O ...
CAAGGAGTTGATCGGCGGCCTGGCCATCCTTCAGGCGAATTCCAAAGAGCACGCGATTGAATTGACGAAGTACTTTCTTGGCCATGCGGCGGACGGCGAGTGCGAACTCCGCCAACTGTACGAAGTAACCTGTGCGGATCAGAAGCAGCAGGGGCAAACTGCCGCGAAGCTGTGAAGCAGGGAAGGTAATGCAGGAGTTCGCTACGACCCCGCTGCGTTGCCCGCTGGGCCTGCACGACGGATGGGAGCCACGGTCGCTCGGAGATTCACGATCTGCCGCAAATCATGAGGAGAGAATGCCATGCAAAAGATTACGCCGTTTTTGTGGTTCGATGGAAGAGCTGAGGAAGCAGCAAACTTTTACGTTTCCGTTTTTAAGAATTCACAAATCGGCAAGGTGAACCGTTACGGCGACCACGGACCGGGGCCGAAAGGAACCGTAATGATCGCAACGTTTCAGATTGATGGGCAGGAATTCATTGCGTTGAATGGCGGGCCACAATTCAAATTTTCTCCGGCGATTTCGTTTGTGACGAATTGCGAAACGCAACAGGAAGTGGATGACTTGTGGGAAAAGCTATCCGAGGGCGGAGAAAAGCGGCAGTGCGGCTGGCTGCAGGATAAATTCGGAATTTCGTGGCAAATCGTTCCGACGGCTCTCCCAAAGTTGATGAGCGATCCGGATCGCGAAAAAACTGGGCGGGTAATGCAAGCGTTGATGCAGATGACGAGGATCGATATTAAAAAACTGGAAGATGCGTTTCAGGGGAAGTGAATGCGGTACCGCGGGCTTCAGCCTGCGGAATTTTGGCATTGCAAGGACTAAGCCCCACAGGCTGAAGCCTGTGCTACTTAAAAACAGGAGATTAACATGCGATTCATGATGATTGTGAAGGCGAATAATGACAGTGAGGCTGGCAAGATGCCGGGCGAAGATCTGCTTATGGCGATGGGAAAATATAACGAGGAGCTGGTAAAGGCCGGAGTGCTGGTGGATCTTTCTGGCCTGCAACCGAGTTCGAAAGGATTTCGCATTAAATTCTCGGGAGGGATAACGACCATCATTGACGGGCCGTTTGCCGAAACGAAGGAATTGATCGCGGGCTACTGGGTCATCAAGGTGAAATCGCGGGAAGAGGCTCTCGATTGGGCCAGGCGCATCCCTGCTCCGTTTGGCAAGGATCAGGAAGGCGTGGTCGAAGTTCGCCAATTTTTCGAGCTGGAGGATTTTGCACCGAGCGAAGCGGTTGACCTCCACACAGAAGTAGGAAATGAATTGGCCAAGCAGAAAAAATAATTGCCGGCGGTTGTCGATTTTGTTGAGCACCATTCGTCTAGTCAGTGAAGGGGAATTGATTTTTCAATTTCAAATTCTTGGAGGTAAGACTGCAATGCAATTAAATGCGTATTTGCTGTTTAAAGGGAATTGCGAAGAGGCCTTCAAGTTTTATGAGAAGGCGCTGGGCGGGAAAATTGAAGCGATGCTTCCCCATGCCGGCACGCCGGCGGAAAAACATGTAGCGCCGGAATGGCTCGATAAGATCATGCACGCGCGGCTCGTGGTGGGGGATGCAATTTTGATGGGCAGCGATGCACCGCTAGATAAGTTCGATGAACCAAAAGGGTTTTCCGTTTCTATAAATACGGATGATCCCGCGGAAGCGGAGCGGCTGTTTCAAGCGCTGGAAAAAGGCGGCAAAGTCACGATGCCGATTCAAGCCACTTTCTGGGCCTTGAAATTCGGCATGCTCGTCGACCGCTTCGGCATACCGTGGATGATTAACTGTCAGCAAGCTGCGCAGCGGGCTTCCTCGTAAGCTTCGGGAAGGAGATATATATTTTATGAGCACAACAGGACATCCGGTAATGCAAGCCGCGAATTCATCCGATTCGATATCGATGAAATCCGTGTGGGCCGGGCGAATCATCAGCGGCCTCATCACGGCATTCATGATCTTCGATGGAGTCATGCATATCATGAGGCCTGCGCCAGTCGTGGAGGCATTTGCTAAACTCAATTTTCCTTTGAGTCTCGCTGTTCCTCTGGGAATCGTTGAGTTTGCGTGCCTCGCGCTCTATGTGATTCCATCCACTTCCATTCTTGGCGCGATTCTTTTGACGGGTTATCTGGGCGGGGCGGTGGCCATTCAGTTGCCTACCGGAAATTCACTTTTCGGTGAAATTTTATTTCCGGTTTATATCGGCGTATTTCTTTGGGGAGGGATTTACTTGCGGGATGCGAAGCTGCGCACGCTCATTCCTTTTCAAAGGTAATCTGGGCCACAATAGAAAACATGCCTTGCGACCCAGGATGAAAATACTAAGTTTGGAAATATGATGTGCAATAAGACGAAAATAAGAGGGGAGCGATAGACATGAGCAAAGTCCGTGTATTGGTCGGCACAAAAAAGGGCGCGTTTATTCTTTCATCCGACGGCAAGCGCGAAAAATGGGACGTCAGCGGGCCGCACTTTGCCGGCTGGGAGATTTATCACATGAAGGGATCGCCCGCGGATCCGAACCGTATTTACGCGTCGCAAACTTCCGGCTGGTTCGGCCAGATCATTCAACGCTCCGATGACGGCGGCAAGACATGGCATCAGCCAGGATCGCCCGCGGGCGAGGCACCGGCTGCGGGTGGAGGGCCGCCGAAGGGCGTGAGCAATAAATTTGTGTACGACGCTTCGAGCGAGACCGGGAAACCTCTGACCACGCACCAGTGGTATGACGGCACGCAACATCCCTGGGAATTCAAACGCGTGTGGCATCTCGAACCGTCGCTCACCGAACCCGACACGGTTTATGCAGGGATTGAAGATGCTGCGCTGTTCCGTTCCGCGGACGGCGGAATAACCTGGAATGAGCTGCCTGGACTTCGCGGCAACGACACAGGACCGCGCTGGCAGCCCGGAGCGGGCGGCATGTGTTTGCATACCGTGATTCTCGATCCCAGCAATCCGCTGAGAATTTATATCGCCATCTCCGCGGCAGGCGCGTTTCGCACGGACGACGGCGGAAAAAGCTGGAAGCCGATCAATCGCGGGCTGAAATCGCAATATATTCCGGACCCGAACGCGGAAGTGGGACACTGCGTTCATCACGTGGCCATGCATCCGAAGCGCCCAAACACTTTGTTTATGCAAAAACATTGGGACGTGATGCGCAGCGATGACGCCGGAGATAATTGGCACGAAATCAGCGGCAACTTGCCCACGGATTTCGGATTTGTGATTGACGTGCACGCCCACGAACCTGAAACCGTTTACGTTGTTCCAATCAAGAGCGACTCCGAACATTTTCCACTGGAAGGAAAATTGCGCGTCTACCGCAGCCGCACAGGCGGAAACGAGTGGGAACCGCTGACCAAAGGCCTGCCGCAAAGCAATTGCTTCGTAAATGTATTGCGCGATGCGATGGCCCTCGATTCACTCGACTCCTGCGGCGTGTATTTCGGCACCACCGGCGGGCAGGTGTACGCTTCCTCCGACGCCGGAAATAATTGGGCGCCAATCGTTCATGACCTCCCGGCCGTGCTCTCCGTAGAGGTTCAGACGCTGCCATGATTCGCGTGGAATTGCCGCAACATTTGAGAACGCTGGCGCGCGTCGCGGGCGAGGTGACTGTCGAGGTCACCGGCCCCGCGACCCTCTGCTCGGTTCTCGATGCGCTTGAAAAAGCGTATCCCGTTCTGTGCGGCACCATACGCGACCACGACACACAAGTGCGCCGCGCTTTCCTCCGCTTTTTCGTCTGCTCCGAAGATTGGTCCCACGAATCTTCCGACAAGCCCTTGCCTGAGGAAATCACTTCGGGCAAGGAGCCGTTTCTTATCGTCGGGGCAATTGCCGGGGGCTAAGACCGGGGCGATATCGTAGATTCAATTCACAAGCGATTTGCTATCGACATCTATTTCTTCTGGCACGAACATGATTTTTTCGCCTCTGATATTCGGCGAGCCTTTCTTCGATTCAACCATTCCAAAATCATCGTTATCATTTTCCTTCCCTCTTTTCCGTATGTAATCTCGAACAGTCCTCCAGGCTCTAGAAAGTTGTAACAACAGGGATTTCCGAATCCAGGCATTGGGCAAGGGCGCACCGAAGCGCGCCCTTGCCTGAGCCGTATCGTTTTAGTTGATGGTGATGGTCACTGGCGCGGATTGGGTTATTGCGCCGGATGTACCCGTCACCGTCAAAGTGACCTGAGATCCGGGTTGAGGCGATTGGGCATTTGAAGAACCGCCGCATCCGACGGCCATCAGTGAGAACAATGTGATGACAAGCAGCAGTCCAAATAGACTCATCAGCAGACTGCTCTTGCGTGAAAGCGGTTTCCGTTTACGAGTTGTGAAAACGGTCGCCATCAGCCCCAGAGCAGGAAACACACCCACGAGAGCAGCAGCGTGGTAGCCGCCCATTGGCGGAGTCGAGGCGGCAGAGATTGATAAGGTGGATGTCGCGGTCGACCCGGGAGTGATCGTCATGGGACTGAAAGCACAGGTCAGACCCGAGATTGAGGAGCAGCTCAGTGAAATCGGACTATTGAAGCCTCCAACTCCCGCGGCGCTGATCATGACGTTGGCCATACTGCCCGGCGAGACGGTTACACTTTGGGTCGACAAACTCAGTGAAAAGTTTTGGCCAGTGACTGCGGCCGACGGAACAAGGCTGGCGAACACGCTGGTTGTGCTGCCTCCAGCCGGAAAATTGGGCTGGTTGCTCCCACCAGCCGTTATATAAAGCGTGCCAGGAGCACCAGAGGGACCGCCTCCGCCAAATGCCAAATCCCACAAGCCGGGATTCACCAGCACCTTATTCGACGCGTCTGTGAGCTGACCGAGAAACTTGCCGGTCGTGTCGTATGCGTTGATGGTGCCATCGCCAAAATTTCCCACCAGGATAGCGTTCGGGAATCCACCGAAGGTAGCCGGAGCCGCCACAACGCCCCATGGCGCATTGAGTTGCCCGCCTGCAGCGACGAAGGTGCTCACGAAATTGCCATTCATGTCAAAAATATCCACCTGTCCCAGGCCAGCGCCGGGCATGGCATCGTGCTTGGCGGCATCCTGGATGGCATAGGCAATATAGACCTGGTTATTGATGACATGAATACCATGGGGAGCATAACCCGCGGGAAGCTTCGGATCGGTGAACGAACCACTTAACGGAGCAAGCTTGAAACTGCTGTTGAGGACGTCGACTTTGCCGCTATTGAAATTTGCCGCCAAGAGAACATTGCTGTTGAGCACAGCAAGGCCCTTGTAAACCGCGCCGCTGGCGGAGTTGTCGAAAGCCACTGACGCTATGTTGCTGGCACCCGTCCAGCTGGCGATCAGGCCATCTTCGGTGTCAAAAATGAACTGGCCGCCGCCGAAGTTAGTGCCGTTGGCGTTGGAAACGTTTCCCGTTGGGCAGCCAGGATTACAATTGCTATTGGGATTTTTTGTAGCGCCGGGTATGGTCACAACGAGCGCTGTATCTTTAGTGCCGTTTAAATCATAAAGCGTGGAGGTGCCGCTGTTATTGTTGGCGATCCAGAAATCCTGCCCGGGAAGGATGGAGATTCCCCATGGGTTTAAAAGTTGAGGGTCTGTAGTTGTGGCGACGCCGGCGGTATTGGAGACCAGGTTGGTCTGAAAATAACCGCCTTGCTGAGCCCAGAGCCCGGATGGAACAGCGAGTGTTATGAATAACCCGAACAAAAATAATTTCCTTTTCAAGCAATCCTCCATATGTATTTTGTAATTGCACCGAGACTGAGCTCGACTCGTATGCGATTCCTCAGCAATTTGATTGGTTGTTACTTGGATTAAAAATTGACAAACTTGATACAATTTCGTGACTTTCAGATTCCATAAATGTCCATTCGCAATTTCGCACGCGAATAACGGTTCCAACCCCGTGCTTGGGAGATTGATGCATCCAGGATCTACGCGTTCCACGCAACGATTTCTCTCCAGAGCGATCGGTTTTTATAATTGGCCGCTCCTCTTTTCAAACGCATTCTGATTCAAGCTTTGGCGCACTGGAATATGCGGTCTTGATCTTCCGAAACAGGCAATCTGCGCGTTGATTGGCGTTCTTCTCGCGCCAGACTGCGAAGCGCTTCCTGCAGCAGTTCACGAAGACGGCGGCGCGCCTTGTACAACTGGGACTTGGAATTTCCAATCGAGCATCCCAGAATCCCGGCAATCTCATGGTGTTCATATCCTTCGACGTCGTGGAGAATGAACATTTCCTTGTAACCATCCGGCAATTTTTCAATGGCTTTGCTCAGATTTACGCGGTCAATCGCTCCGCTTAGGCGCAGGTCAGGTCCTCCAAATTCGCTGAGGGGAGTGGAATCGTCGTCTTCGGATTCAAGCGCCGCGTCGAGCGACGTCTCCTGGTGCCGTACCTTGCGAAATCGCATGAGCACGAGGTTGAAGGCCAGTCGGTGCAGCCAAGTGGAAAATCTCGCTTCTCCGCGAAATGTATGAATCTTTCGGAAGAGCAGCAAGAAAGCCTCTTGAGTCAGGTCCTCGGCCTCGGTGTCATTCTTCAGCATCCGAAGGCCGAGGAAGTAGACACGCGAGCTGTAGCGCCGGTAGAGTTGCTCGAAGGCTGCTGCGTTGCCTTCCTGAGCCTGTCGAATGATTTCTTCTTCAGGAATGTCGCTATTTTTGTCTTGGTTCTCGACAAACGACCGCATGTCATTTCCTCCTTTCAAATCTGTCCTAAGAAAATTTGAGGGCCTACGCCGGACCATTTACCCCGCTGACAAATCCGCCGACGTGCGCGGTCAATAGAGTTAGAGCGACGGCCAGGAATTCAACGGCTAGTCGGAGAGTTGGTGAACTGGCTTGCGGTTTGCGTTGTTCCCGAATGTGCAGCCCACAAACCAGCCAGATCAGTACGCTCGAAAAAAACGCCAGGAGCATATGCAGCTTGAGATTTCCCCGTGGCGTCTTGCCTTCCAATAGCAATTGCCACGCGAGGATGCCGGTTGCTACGGTTGGCACTGCAGCGATCGCCGCCGCGATGACCGTGTAGTAGGCGGCTCGCAGCAGTGCCAGATTTTCCTTGCGCAGCGAAAGCAGATCGAACGCGGCGCTGACAAAGATCAGCGCAATGGGAAAGTGGACCAGGGCCACGTGCTGCGCATGTTTGGCGAGCAGCACCGATTTCAGGTCAAATGGATTCATTGTGAACTCCTCGCACTACTGCACCACAATTCTGGCGGTCATCTTGGGATGAATCGCGCAGTAGTAGTTGTAGGTGCCCGGTTTTGTGAAGGTGAACGAGAAGTGGTCGTCGGTGTCGAGCGCCTTGGATTTGAACATCTTGCCGTCATCGCTGCTCACCACATGAGGAACGTCATCGTTGTTCTTCCATGTGATCGTCGTCCCTGCGGGGACAGTGAGGGTTGCCGGGCCGAAGCTGAAATTGTCGATCTTTATTTCAGTCGCGCTTGCGGGTTTGTCGCTCTCGCTCCCTGCCAAGCCGGGCCTGGCCGCGGCGCCTAATGCGAGCGCCGTGGCAAGAATTGCCGCTGCCGCACAAATCAATTTGATACTTTTCATCTTTCTTCTCCTTTGGAATTTTTCTAGAATCTGAGAATCTTTTCGGAATTACGCCAGCGTTGAATCGACAAGCGCCAGCGCGTGGTTGCCTTGCACGTAGTTGACGTGAGAAATACCAAGCACGCTGCGCAACTGATCCGCGGGCACTTTCATTGGGCCGGGCGATGGAGCTGTACCGGGCGCTGGCTGCGGGAAGGCAGTAGACAACGCCGTATGGAACGTGACGTTGCCTTCCACCTTTTGCATGATTTGATGGATGTGGCCGTTGAGCACAGAGACAGAACCGAAACGCTTCAAATAACCGAGGGCCTGCTCGCTATCGTCGGTGCCCCAACCCCATTCGGGATAAACCGTCCAGAGCGGAATGTGCGCGAAGACGATCACAGGCGTGCTGCTTTTTAGATTTCGCACGTCGTCCTGCAACCACTTGAGCTGATCGGAGCCGAGCGAGCCGAGGCCGCCGGCTTTGAGGTCCATGACGTTGACGAGGCCGATGAAGTGCGCGCCCTTGTGATCGAAGCTGTACCAGCCGTTTCCTTTTGTATCTTTGCCGAAGCGATCGAGGTATTGCTGGCCGTTATCGGTGAGAACGTCGTGTTCGCCGGGAACGTAAAAAATCTTGCTTGCTTTCGCGCTCTTGAGTACCTGCTCGGCGGTATCGAACTCGGACGGTTTGGAGAGCTGCGAAATATCTCCGGTGTGGAGCAGAAAATCGGGAGGCGCCGCGGCGCTGTTGATCCGATCAACGGCAACTTGCAGAGTCGCTGTGACGTCAGGGTTAGCTTCCTTGCTGAAACCGATGTGCGAGTCGCTGATCTGGATGAAGCTGAAATCCGCGCCCTTCATTTTTGCCATGTCGTGCGCGTTTGCGGCGCCCTGCATCAGGGGCAGCGATTTCAGGATGCCGCCGTGGACGGTATAGAGCACGCCCGTGCCAGCCCAGGCCATACATTGCAGAAACCCCCGGCGGTCAATGCCGTCTTTGTTGATATTGTCTTTAATAAAGTCAGCCATGATATCGTTCCTCCTTCCGCGAATGCGACTTATGAAAAACTTGCCGCACGCGGCCTTCGTGATGTAAGACCAGTGCGGGCCGCGCTTATTCCCGGCAAATTGTCGATTTCGGGGGCGGGAATAAAATAGTGGCGGCGGCAGTCTTACAAGTGGGCGAATAGGAAAAGCAGGACGCACAGGAGTGCAAGGCACAGCATCACGCGAGCGCTTTGAGCAAGCCGTCCTGCCTCATCTGGACGCGGCGTACAACCTCGCTCGTTGGCTGACACGAAATGATGAGGACGCACAGGACGTGACGCAGGAATCTTTTTTGCGCGCCTTCCGTTTTTTTGACGGCTACCAGGGCGGAAACATGCGGGCGTGGCTGCTGACCATTGTGCGCAACACCTGTTACACGTGGATGCACCAGAACCGGCCTGCGGACCCGGCCGTGGAATTTGACGAGGAAATTCACAGCGAGGAATTTTCTGCGAGCGCCGATCCTGAGCTTCAGGTCTTGGCCAATGCCGACAAGGACACTTTGCAGCGCGCGCTCGAGGAGTTACCGGAAATGTTTCGTGAAGTTCTGGTGCTGCGGGAGATCGAAGGAATGTCTTACAAGGAAATCGCAGACGTTGCGTCCGTTTCCATTGGCACGGTGATGTCGAGACTGGCGCGGGCGCGGACCAGATTGCGGCTATCGCTGAGCGCCGCGCTCGGCAAGGAGCAGTAAAAAAGTGAGTTGCAAGCTGACACAACGCTTTGTTCCCGGCTATCTGGATGGCGAGCTCGATCTTTCGCGCACCATCGAGATGGAAACGCATTTGCAGGTTTGCGCGGAATGCGCCCGGGAGCTTGAGCAGCAGCGGGCATTGCGTGTGGCGCTGCAACGTGGGTCGCTTGCATTTACTGCGCCGGAAGGATTGCGCGCACGCATTCAAACTTCGTTGCAAACTGACGCTTCAACTTCCGCGCCGGAGCAAACGATAGCGCCAACTCAAGCGCAGAAAAATGTGCACGAACACGCCAACTGGTGGAACGCGTTTCAATTTTTGCGCTGGGCCAGTGCGTTCGCCGTGCTTGCCCTGTGCACTGTGGTGGCCTGGCAATTGCTCCCCGGATTGCGCAGCCCTACGAATGAGAAGCAACTTGCGGCGGAAGTTCTCACCAGCCACGTGCGATCGCTCGAAGCCAACCACCTGATGGATGTCGTCTCCACGGACCAGCACACCGTGAAGCCGTGGTTCGACGGCAAGCTCGATTTCTCGCCTCCGGTGGAAGACCTGGCCAGTGATGGCTTTCCGCTGGTTGGCGGCCGGCTCGATTATCTTGAGGGGCGGCAAGTCGCCGCGCTCGTCTACCAGCGGCGCAAACATTTCATCAATGTTTTCGTGTGGCCTGTCGCGGCCGGGTCTGGCTCCACGCAAATCCTCGCTCCGCAACAGGGATACAACATGACGCGTTGGTCGCGCGACGGGTTTCAGTTCTGGGCGGTATCCGATGTAGGCTCGGCCGACCTCGCGGAATTTGTGCGCCTGCTGGAAAATCGCACCGCACCAGAATCGAAGTAGCTCGCGGAATAAATCTGTCGCTCACCTCTTCAGAGGCGAGGGGGTGCTGCGATTCTTGGGGAAAAACCCCGCCTCTGACCCTTCGCGTTCTCTCATGGCAAGAGAGGTGGGCTACAGCAAATCCAGGCGCAAAACCGAAAGTTTTCAGCCGAGGCCCGTGCAGTTTAGTTTATCTGTTGAGGAATTCGACTAGCTTTGGGATGACCTGCTCCGTCGCTTCCTCCATCAGCCAGTGCCCCGAGCCATGGATGACAACGCCCTCGACGTTTGTCGCCACAAGGCGACCCTGCTCAATCAAGAATTCGCCGGAAGCCTTTTCCCCAGTAAGAACCAGCATGGGCATCTGAAGGGGCTTCTGAGCGAAACGCGCGAAATCCTCCGCGTCCTTTTCGAAAGCGCGAAAGTATTCGAAGCCGGCGCGCATGCCGCCGGGGCGGGCGTAGGCTTTCGCATAGAAGCGGCGGTCGCGCTCCGATATGGAATGAGCGGGATTAGCGGCGAAATCGTTCCAGAAATGTTCGAAATAGATTCGCTCGCGGCCGTGCACGAGAGCGAGCGGCGTCTTGCCATAGAAATGGAAATGCCACAGATCGCGCATCAGCCAAACGTCACGCCATTTGCCCACTCCGGGCAAGAAAGCGTCCATCAAAACGATGCGATCCACTTCGGCTGGATACTGCGCGGCAAAAGCATAGGCCACCATCAGCCCGATGTCGTGCCCAACAATTCGAATGCGCTGGTAACCCAGCTTTTGCGTGAGCGCGTGAATGTCCTGCGCCATTGCGGCCTTGGTATAGCCGTCGGCGGGAGTCGATGACTGGCCTGCGCCGCGCAAGTCCACGGCAATTACCGTGTGGGTCGCGGCAAGCTTTGGAATCAGGGGGAGCCACATGTGGCTCGTCTCCGCGTACCCGTGCAGCAGGACTACGGGATCGCCCTGGCCCGCGATGAGATAGTGCAGGCGCGCGCCGTTGACGTTGGCGAAGCGGCTTTGTATTGCTGGCGAAGATTTATTCGTTCGCAATTTTTTGCGAGGCGTCATGAGTTTTCCTTCTCCGATGGTCGCCGCAAGTATCCGACAGGTTTCGAGTGGACGCAACAACTCTCGCCCTCAAACAGGCGCAAGAGGCCGAGAAAGAGTAGTTTTTTTGTCATTCCGACCGTAGCGAGGGTTTGTCCCTGGGTTTAAGCTGAGGAAAAGTAAGAGAGATTCCTCGTTCGCTCAGAAAGACAAAATGAAGGGTCTTTTTTCAGCGGGTCAATCAATTCCACCCACCTTGCGTGCTTGCTCCCATTAGCGGTAGCATGGCCCAATCAGGCTGACGCGCGCTGAGCTCTTCTGAAACTGTGGTGGCTGGCGGGGCGTCTATTTAGGGGCTACCTATTATGAGGCTCCTTGCTCCGATTTCGGCGCTCGTGCTACTCGCAGGGGTTAGCACAGGTTTGCTCGCCATGCAGCGCTCGAGCAACCAGCAATCCTACGATGAGTATGGCGCGCGCGAAGCGTTTTCCTCCTCTGACAGCGATAACGGAAAAAATGAATATTCATGGTCGCGCCTACGCTATTCCATGGATAGCGGAAGCTCGCGCGGATTTGGGCGCTTTGCCAGCTGGTCGCGTGATTATCCCAAGGCGGACAGGCAATTTTTAATTGCGCTGAAGCGGCTCACGCGCATCAATGCGCGGCCTGTGGAGCAGGTGGTGGACCTCGACAGCGACGGGCCAGCCGCGATTGAAAATTTTCCATGGGTGTATGCCGTGCAGGTGCAGACATGGACGTTCACCGAGCCCGAAGCAAAGCGGCTGCGCGAATATCTGCTTAAAGGCGGCTTCATCATGGTGGACGATTTCCACGGCCCGACCGACTGGGAACATTTCATGAACGGCATGCTCATGGTTTTCCCGGACCGGCCCATTGAAGACCTGCCCGACAAAGACGAACTTTTTCATGTGCTTTACGATTTGACAGACCGATTCCAGGTGCCGGGCGAGCAGTACGTCTGGACGGGCAGAACGTATGAGAAGGACGGCTACGTTCCGGCATGGCGCGCGATCCGGGACGACCGGGGCCGCGTGATGGTCGCGATCTGCTATGACATGCATTTGGGCGATGCATGGGAATGGGCCGATGATCCTCGCTATCCGGAGAAGTTTGCGTCGCTGGCGTTCCGCATGGGGATCAATTACGTGATGTACGGCATGACGCACTAACGGCGAACTTCGAGCCGCGAACCTGGATTGTAATTATTTATTAAGGGTACCTGTGGCGCGGGCTTCAGCCTGCGGGGTTTGATTTTGCCGAGAGCGAAGAAAACCCGCAGGCTGAAGCCCGCGCCACTTGAGCTTGCAATGGGGCCGGTAGGGCGTGAGAGACGGATTTTCCTGGCAGCGAAAAATAGCATCCTAAGATATGGCTATGTTTGAATTTTTCTTCAAATATCCACGCGCTGTTTTTTCGAAGGGGTCCCTGGTGCTGCTCAGCGCCTGGCCTTCCTGGGCGCTCGTGATTTTTGTGCTGGCAGCGGGAGCGGGCCTGGCCCTGCTGATTCGTATGAAGTGGCCGCAGGCATCCACACAAGTGAAAAATTGGAGAGCGAGCGTCATCTGGCTGCTGCAATTTGCGCTGGCGGCGCTGGTGTTGCTATTGCTGTGGCAGCCGGCGCTACTCGTGGCGGAGCTTCGGCCGCAGCAAAATATTATCGCTGTGGTGGTGGATGATTCGCGCAGCATGTCCATCGCGGATGGCGGCACGACGCGCGAGGCGCAGGCCATTAAGTCTCTCGAAGGCGGCGTACTGGACCAGTTGCAAAAGAAATTTCAGATTCGCGTCTATCGGCTCGACCGTCAAATTTCCCGTGTCGCAAAACTCGATGATTTAAAAACGGCGCAGCCTGCGCCTGCAACACGCATCGGCGATGGCCTGAAACAACTGGCCGATGAAGCCGCCGATTTGCCGATCGGCGCGGTGGTGCTGCTCAGCGATGGTGCGGACAATTCCGGCGGCATCGATCTCGATACCATTTCCACGTTTCGCAGCCGCAGGATTCCCGTACACACGGTGGGCTTCGGCGCTGAGCAAATCGAGCATGACGTTGAGATCAATGACGCAGTGGTTGCGCCGCGCGCTTTGGCCGATTCGCGACTGGCTGCCAAGATCACGCTGCATCAGCGCGGCTACGCGGGCCAGAAAGCGATGCTGACCGTGCGCGACGGCGGCAAAGTGCTCGCGGGGCGGCAGATTACTTTGGCGGCCGATGGCGCGATCCAGAACGAATCGCTCTTATTTAATCCGGGCGATGCGGGAGCGAAGACGCTGCAGTTTTCGATTGATCCTTTGCCGGGCGAGGAAAATCGCGACAACAATTCACTCTCGCGCCTCGTCAACGTGGAATCCACAAAGCGTCGCGTGTTGTACGTTGAAGGCGAGCCACGCTGGGAATATAAATTTATTCGCCGCGCGGAGCAGGATGACCGGCTCCTGACCATCGTGTCGATGCTGCGCACCAGTGAAAATAAAATTTACCGCCAGGGGATCGAAGATCCCAAAGAACTTGCCGACGGATTTCCTTCGCGCGCGGAAGATTTATTCCCGTATCAGGCCATCATTGTTGGTTCCGTGGAGGCGAATTATTTCACACCGGCGCAGAAAGAATTGATTCAGCAGTTTGTTGACCGGCGCGGAGGCGGACTGCTTTTTCTGGGAGGGCGCGCATCGCTTGGCGACGGCGGCTGGGCTGCCTCGAGCCTCGCGGATTTGCTGCCCGTTACGCTACCCACAAAAAAAGGGACCTTTCATCGAGATCCCGCCACTGCGTCACTCACTCCTGCGGGCGCGGACAACATCATTACGCGACTGGTTGAGGACCCCACGGCAAACGTAGAACGCTGGAAAAAACTGCCCTACCTAATGGACTATCAGGAAGTAGGCATACCCAAGCCGGGCGCGGTGGTGCTGGCAGAAATGACGGCAGGCGGGCGAAAAATGCCGATGCTGATCACGGAAAATTATGGGCGAGGGCGCACTGCCGTGCTGGCGACAGGCGGCACGTGGCGCTGGCAGATGAGCCAGCCGCTTGAAGATCAGACACATGAGGAATTCTGGCAGCAACTGCTGCGCTGGCTGGTGATGGACACGCCAGGCCGCGTGGTGGCCACGGTTCCCAACCAAATGTTGCAGGACGATGGCCGCATGCAATTTTCCGCCGACGTGCGCGATAAAAACTTTTTGCCTGCCGCAGATGCGCACGTCGAAGCGCACATTCTGGGGCCGGGAGGCTCGGCGGCGCAGATCGAAATGACGCCGGACCCGAATTCGCCCGGCACATTTCACGCGGATTGGACGGCAGACCAGCCTGGTTCCTATCTGACGGAAGTAATCGCCACGCGCGATAAAGATGAACTGGGACGTGATGTCTTGACCTTTGCGCGCACGGATGGCGTGGCCGAAAATTTTCATACCGAGCAGAATCGCGGCCTGCTCGAAAAGCTTTCCGCCGAGACGGGCGGGCGTTACTGGAAGCCGCAAGATGTTTCCAAGCTGCCGAATGAAATTTCTTATTCCGAAGCGGGAATAACCGTGCGCGACGCGAAAGAGCTGTGGAATATGCCGGTTGTATTTTTGCTTCTGCTGCTGTTGCCCTCCGCGGAATGGCTGCTGCGGCGAAAGTGGGGAGTGGTTTGAGGATTTAGTGGCGCGGGCTTCAGCCTGCGGGGTTGGTGTTGCTAGGACGCGACTTAAAACCCGCAGGCGTGACGCCGGCGCCACAAAAACAGTGTGCGACGAGAATTGGTGAACGGTGATGATGTATGAGAGTTAGGCGAAAATTAGTGCGGACCGCGCTGCTTTTCGTGTGCTGCGCGGCTTGCGCCGGGCTTGGCGCGCGTAGCGCGCTGGCCGCGCCTTACTACGTCACCGTTGCGGGACTTGGCGGCGAGCCGGACTACGAGCAGCGCTTTACCGCGCTGGCGAAGGACCTCGACAAGATTTTTAAAGCCGCATCGAGCGACGCGCACGTCTATACGCTCACCGGCGGCGATTCGACAAAAGCTCACCTGACCGACACGCTCTCCCAAATTGCGCGCGAAGCAAAACCCGAGGACGAATTTATTTTAATCATGATCGGCCACGGCTCCTACGATGGCGAAGTTTACAAATTCAATCTTCCCGGACCGGATATTTCCGGCGAAGACCTGGCCATTTTGTGCGACCGCATTCCGGCCAAGCGCCAGCTGATCGTGAACACGACGAGCGCGAGCGGCGGCTCAATTGGCGCGCTGCAGAAAGCGGGGCGCATCGTGATCGCCGCGACAAAGACCGGCACGGAGAAAAATGCCACTGTATTCGCGCGCTATTGGGTGGATGCGCTGCGCGACGGCTCAGCCGATGTGGACAAGAATGAAGCGATCAGCGCGCTCGAAGCGTTTCAATTCGCCGATCGCAAGACGGCGGAATTTTATGCGTCGCAGAAACGGCTGGCGACCGAGCACGCCGTGATCGAGGATACAGGCAAGAAGGAAGCTGTTCGCACAACTTCGGCGGAAAATGGTGAAGGGTCGCTGGCCGCTAGTTTTGTTTTGCTGCGCATCGGCGCGGCGCAGAAGGCGGCCAACGATCCGGCCAAGCGGGCGATGCTCGATAAAAAAGAAGAGATCGAACGCAAAATCGATTTGCTGAAATATCAGAAAGCCGCGATGTCCGCGGACGATTACAAGAAGCAGCTATCTGACGCGCTGCTGGAACTCGCGCGCGTGCAGGAGGAATTGGACAAATGACCTCGCGCGGCACACGGCGTCTGGCGCGCATATTTTTTAACGCTGCCGTGTGCGTGGCGTGTCTCGCAGGTGCGAGCTTCGGGTGGAGCGCCACGCCTGACGATTGCCATGCCCTGCGCAAACATGGCCATCGCCTCGAAGCTGAAAAGTGCTATGAATCGCTGACCGCCTCTCGCGACCCGTATCTTCGCGCCGAAGGTTTTTGGGGAACGGAACAGTATCAGGAGGCGAACAATCAGTTTCGCATCGCCGCGGACGAATCACCGAAGAACGCCATGATTCGCGTCCGCTGGGGCCGCCTGATGCACGAGCGTTTTAATAACACCGAAGCCGATAATCTTTTTAACGAAGCGCTGCAGCGCGATCCGAAAAACGCGCAGGCCTACTACGGATTGGCGCTCGTCAGCGCGGACGGCTTTGACAGCAAAGCGATTGAATACACGAGCAAGGCGATTGAACTCGATGCGAAACTTTACGAAGCGCACGAGCTGATGGCCAGCCTGCTGCTCGAAGATTCGGACGACGCCAAAGCGTTTGCCGAAGCGGATGCCGCGCTGAAGATTTCTCCCGAAGCGCTCGATGCAATGGCCATTCACGCTGCCATCGAACTTCTTGCCGACCGCTCGCCCGATGCGTGGCTCGAAAAAATCCGCCAGATTAATCCCACGTATGGCGAAGGTTACGCGCTCGTTGCCGATCATCTTGTATTAAACCGCCGCTACGAAGACGGCCTCGCCTATTACCGCAAGGCGATCGAAGCGGACCCGAAGCTATGGTCCGCTCGCGCGCAACTCGGCATCAATCTGATGCGCATCGGCCAGGAAGATGAGCCGCGCAAGCAACTCGAAATGTGTTATGAGAACGGCTATCGCAACGAAGAAACCGTCAACAGCCTGCGCCTGCTGGACAGCTACAAGAATTTTGTCACTTTCAAAGACGGCGAAATAATTCTCAAGTTCAACAAGAAGGAAGCGGACCTTCTGCATCCTTATTTTGAAGAAGAAATGAAGCGCATCATCGCCACCTATGACAAGAAATACAAAATGACGCTGCCCGCTCCCGTGCAGGTGGAAGTGTATCCGGATCATGAAGACTTCGCGGTGCGCACCATGGGCATGCCGGGCCTGGGCGCACTCGGCGTTACGTTTGGCGAAGTGATCGCCATGGACAGTCCCTCCGGCCGTCCTCCGGGAGAATTTCACTGGGCGAGCACTCTGTGGCATGAGATGAGCCACGTCTACATTCTTACCGCAACAAATTTCCGCGTGCCGCGCTGGTTTACTGAAGGGCTCGCGGTGCACGAAGAAACGGAAGTGTCGCCCGAGTGGGGCGACCGCATCACGCCCGATGTGGTCGCGGCCATTCGCGATAAAAAACTTTTACCGGTCGCGGAACTCGATCGCGGATTTATCCGCCCCGAATATCCGAATCAGGTGATCGTCTCCTACTACCAGGCGGGGCGCATCTGCGATTACATCAAGGAGCGCTGGGGCGCGGACAAGCTGCTGGACATGGTGCACTCGTATGCCGCACACAAGACCACGCCTGACGTGATTCGCGCGGATCTGGGAATGGCGCCCGAAGATTTCGACAAGCAATTTCTCGATTGGCTGGACAAAGATGTTGGGAAAACTGTATCGAATTTCGATGAGTGGCGGACGAAATTAAAGGATGTCGCGGCGCAAGCAAAAAACAAAAATTATGATGTGGTTTTGAAAGAAGGCGAAGAGGCTCGCAGCTTGTATCCGGATTACGTTTATCCCGCGAATCCCTACGAGTTTATGGCGCAGGCCGACATCGCCAAGGGCGACAAGCCGGCCGCTGTCGCAATTCTTACGGCGTACGAAAAAATTGGCGGGCACAATCCTCCGGCCTTAAAACAATTGGCCTCGCTCGAAGAAGAACTCGGCAAACCGGCCGACGCGGCCGCAACGCTCGAACGCCTCAACTACGTCTACCCTGTTGACGAGGAATTGCACAGGCACCTCGGCGACTTGTGGTTTGCGCAAAATAATTTTCGCGGGGCCATTCGCGAATACAATGCCGTGATTGCCATGAGCCCCATCGACAAGGCGTCCGCGCAATTCAACCTGGCGCGCGCGTACCTGGCCGCAGGGCAAAAAGACAAAGCAGAAGACCATGTACTTGCGTCGCTCGAAGCGGCGCCCGATTTTCGCCCGGCTCAAAAATTACTTTTGCAGCTGAAGGACTCCAACGAAGGGAAATGAAAAATGGCCTCCATCGCACAACTTGATTCGGATTCCGCGGAACTGAAAAAACGTATTGAACGTTTTCAGACTGTGCGCGACAACATTCTCGCCCAGGTCCGGCAAGTGATCGTCGGGCAGGAAGAAGTGCTGGACCAAATCCTGATTTCCCTTTTTGTCGGCGGCCATTGCCTGATCACAGGCTTGCCCGGCACGGCAAAAACGCTAATGGTCCGCACCATTGCGCAGACGCTGGGCCTGGAGTTCAAGCGCATCCAGTTCACGCCGGACCTGATGCCCTCGGACATCACGGGCACGGACATCATCGAAGAAGATCCGACAACAGGGCACCGCCGCTGGACGTTCGTCCCGGGACCAATTTTCGGCAACATCGTGCTGGCCGACGAAATTAACCGCACGCCGCCCAAAACGCAATCCGCGCTGCTCGAAGCGATGCAGGAGCGGTCCTGCACCGTGCGAGGCAATCATTACGCGCTGCCCGCGCCGTTTTTTGTACTGGCCACGCAAAATCCGATCGAACTGGAAGGCACGTATCCGCTGCCCGAAGCGCAACTCGACCGTTTCCTGTTCAACACGGTTCTCGACTATCTGAGCGCCGCAGACGAAGTGAAAGTGGTGGACTTGACGACCACGACGCGAGAGGCGAAGGTGGATGCCGTTACCACTGCGGACGAAATTCTCGATTTCCAGCAACTCGTGCGCATGGTGCCGATCGGGGAATCTCTCGCACAGTACGTCGTGAATCTTGTGCGCGCGACGCGCCACAACAGCGGCTCCGCGCCGGATTTTGTTAAAAAATACGTTAACTACGGAGGCAGCGTGCGCGCCGCGCAGTTCATCGTGCTGGCCGGAAAAGCACGCGCTCTCGCGCATCGCCGCTACCATGTAGCCTACGAAGATATTTTTGCCGTGGCGATTCCCGTGCTGCGCCATCGCATTCTGTTAAATTTCCACGCCGAGTCCGATCGCATCGATTCGGATGAAATTTTGCGGCGCCTGCTGGAACACATGCCGCCGCCATCGAAGACTTAAGTAGCACAGACTTCAGTCTGTGGATTTTCGTGGAGCATTCCAGAAGGACGAGTTATCGATGACCAATGAGAACCCCACAGACTGAAGTCTGTGCTACCGAAACGCGGAGAAAACAGGATGCTGCAACGCTTTCTCGATCCGTCCGTGCTCGCCGGAATTTCCGGTTTGGATCTGGTGGCGAAGACCGTTGTCGACGGGTTCGTCAACGGCCTGCACCGCTCGCCGGATTTCGGCTTCAGCCAGGAATTCGCCGAGTATCGCGCCTATTCTCCCGGCGACGATCTGCGCCACGTGGACTGGAACGTCTTCGCGCGCACCGAGCGTGCATATCTCAAACGGTACCGCGGCGAAACCAACAGCATGCTCACTGTGCTGCTCGATGCCAGCAATTCCATGAAATTTTCCTCGCATGCGGTGAGCAAGATGGATTACGCACGCTTCACTGCCGCATCTTTATTTTATCTGGCGATTAAAAATCAGCGCGACGCGGCGGGCCTGATTGTCTTCGACGACGAAATTCGCAACTACGTGCGTCCATCCATGCGGCAAGGGCAATTGCACCGCTTGCTGAGCGGGCTCGAACAGGCGGAGCCACACGCGCGCACGGATTTCGCCAAACCTTTAAATCATTTTCAGCAGTTTCTGAGCCGCCGCGGAATCGTTGTCTTCATTTCCGATTTTTACGAATCGCCGGAGCTCATCGTCCGCACCATCGAGCCACTGCGTTTTCACGGCAACGAAGTGGTGCTCTTTCACATTCTCGATCCCAAGGAAATTCGCCCGGAAATCCGCGAGCCATCGACCCTGATCGATCTCGAAACGGACGATCGCATCGAAATCACGCCCGAATATGTGCGAGACGACTACCGCAAGAAATTTGACGCGCATGTGGAATCGCTGCGCGATAAAGTGCGCGGCGCGGGAATGGATTATCACTTGCTCATCACCGACCGGCCGCTGGACGATGCTCTCCGCGAATATCTTTCGATTCGCCAGGGGAGGGACTAAATGGGTTTCCTTGCTCCCTGGTTTCTGGCGGGAATGGCTGCGCTTACTGTGCCGTTTTACGTGCACTTACTGCGCAGGCATACGACCACGCCTCGCCCCTTCAGCTCGCTGATGTTCTTTGAGCGGCGCACGCAAAGTTCGATCAAGCATCGCCGCCTGCGGTACTTGCTTTTGCTTTCGCTTCGCGCGCTGCTCCTCGCGCTGCTTGTGCTCGCGTTCGCAAATCCATTCATCAACCGCACGGCCGCGAACATGAACGTCGAAAAATTGCAGTTACTTGTGGTCGACAATTCCTTCAGCATGCGCGCCGGAACGCGCCTGGCCGATGCGAAAAATGAAGCCCTGTCCGTGCTCTCTTCACGCAGGCCGTCGGATCACGCACAAGTGATGTCGCTCGGTTCGCGCATTCAGGTGCTCACGCAGCCATCGCTGGATGCAGGGGCGTTGCGCACCGCTGTGGACAGTATTCAACCTGGCGATTCGCGCGCAAGCTACGGAGAACTTTCGCGAGCCGTGCGCTCGTTGGCTGAATCGGTGCACACGCCCATCGAGCTGCACTTTTTCAGCGACATGCAAAAATCCGCCATGCCCACAAGTTTTTCGGAATTGGCGCTGCCGTCGAACGTCTCGCTCGTACTGCATCAAGTGGCGAAAGACACCGTGCCGAACTGGACAGTCGAAAGCGTCAATGCACCGGGACAAGTTTGGGATCCGAAAAAAGCGCGCGTGCAAGCCGTAATCGCTGGATTTGGCACGCCTGCCGCGACGCGCACCGTTTTGCTCATGATTAATGGCAAGACAGCGGCCACTAAAACCGTGGACGTACCCGCGAATGGCCGCGCCACCGCGGAATTTCAATCGCTGGATGTGCCCTACGGTTTCACCCGCTGCGAAGTGCGAATCGATTCGGCGGATTCTTTTCCCGCGGACGACGCGAGCATTTTTGCGGTGAATCGAACCGATCCGCGGCGAGCGCTTTTCGTTGCCGACGCTGGCGATTCGCGTTCACCGCTTTATTTCAAGTCGGCTATCGGCTCGGCGGCGGAGGCCGCTTTCGCGCTCGATGTGGTCAGCGCGGGAGAAGCGGCGAATCAGCAGCTTTCCAATTACGCGTTTATCGTGCTGTCAGACTTAATTTCGGTGCCAGCAAATTTTGAAAGCGCGCTCTTGCGATACGTGCAAAGCGGCGGCAGCGTCTGGATCGTCGAAGGCACATCGGCGGCACACAGCACGCGCGTTCCAGTGTTTGGCGGCAACGTCCTTGATTCGCACGATTATTCGCGCACGAGCGACCGCTATCTAAACGTAGCCGACGCGGATCCCTCGTATCCATCGGTTGAAAAAACGGATCATTGGTCCGGCGTAAAATTTTATTTTGCGGTTCGCGTGGATCCCGGTGACGCGCGTGTCGTGGCTCATTTGACTGACGGAACTCCGCTGCTGCTCGAAAAGAAAATGGGCGAAGGCCATGTTTTGCTTTTCACTTCCGGCCTCGACAATCTCACCAACGATTTTCCGCTTCACCCGATTTTCGTTCCGTTTGTCGAGCAAACGGCTCTTTATTTATCCGGCACGGAGCGGCGCAGCGGCGCGCGCGTGGTGGATTCATTTCTGGAGCTACGCAGCTCGAAGGAGCAATCCGTGGGCGTCGAGGTGATCGATCCTCAGGGGCGGCGGCCACTTTCGCTGAAGGATTCGACTTCTGCGCAGACTTATCAACTGGCGAGCGCTGGATTTTATGAATTGAAACTGGCCAACGGACGCCGCGATGTGATCGGCGTGAATCCGGACCGCCGCGAATCGAATCTTGCCATTGTTCCGGACGATACTCTGGCATTGTGGCGCGGAAATTCGGGCACTGGAACCGCTCAGGCTGGAGCCGCGGGTTCGCCTGAGGAACAGAAGCAGCCCTACCGCCTGTGGTGGTATATTATGCTTCTAGTATTTGCCGCAACCATCGCCGAATCTCTGCTTGCGGACCGATACCTTACTTCCCAGCCGCAGGAGGATTTATGAGCCTTCGGGACCAGCTGAACTCCTACATTCAACAACTGGAGAGACGGCTGCGCCTGGGAGCCATGCTCCGCGGCGGCGCAATCCTAACTTCTGTCGCGCTTGCCACCACCGTAATTCTCGTTCTGATCACCAATGCGTTTGCATTTTCTCGCTGGAGCATAACGAGCGCGCGTGTGGCTCTGCTGTTTGCGCTGGTCATGGCCGTCACGTTTGGAATTGCGCTACCTCTGATCGCGCTTAATCGGCGTCGCGCTGCCCGCCATGCCGAAAACATGTACCCGCAATTCAAGGAGCGCCTCGTGACGTTTGCCGAGCGCGACACGGAGACGCGCGAACCTTTTCTTGATCTGCTGGCGCTCGATACGCTGGATGTGGCGCGCGAAGCGGAACCCAAATCGTTGGTCCCCGACCGGAAGCTTGCAACTTTTCTCGGTGTTGGCGCGGTTTCGCTTTGCGTGCTCGTGTGGCTGATCCTTGCTGGGCCCGGC
>Ga0210386_10001274_pt1 | contig 22629 bp, 19 predicted proteins | sample IncBWH32OmetaG_FD_160091 | JGI IMG/M metagenome (GOLD analysis project Ga0210386, IMG submission 160091) | Forest soil microbial communities from Barre Woods Harvard Forest LTER site, Petersham, Massachusetts, United States - Inc-BW-H-32-O ...
GCGACAGGGTAAGGTCGCTGGCGTCCCGGTCGATGAGCTCGGCCAGCCCACGTAACAAACCAGCCCGGTCGGCTGGTGTGGTGCGAGACCACTCCCCGTCATCAAAGGCCCGTCGCGCAGCTGCCACCGCGGCGTCGACGTGGCGTGGTTGGCCGGCATAAACACGGCCCCACACCGCGTCTTCGTAGGGGTCGATGCATTGGAAAGCATCGCCGTCGTCGCCGAATACCGGTTGCCCATCGATGAGCATGGGGTAATCACGATCCATCGCTGCGGGAAATCGCGTCGGTGGGTCGTCCAATTGCGGCTCGGCCACGAGTACCTCGGCTCTCTGGTCCGTAACGGTGGGACCTGTCACGCGTACGCCAAGCGGCGGCGCAGGTCCGACCATCAAAAGTCAACCATTTGGTTGACGTGCTGTCAACGTACATCGCCGCGCTACGGGTCTCTTGGCAGATTTCAACCGTTCGGTTAACATCGCAGGACATGCGCTGCTTTCGCGCGCCGCGCAAACAAACCGAATTGTGGTGAGGCAAATGTCTTTCGCAGTCGAGCAGCAGCCCAAGGTGAACTACACGCTTCCCGAGTCGCTGTTCACGCTCCCACCCGAGCTCGTCGAGCTGAAACAGCTTGCCCGCGACATCGTCAACCGGGAGTGCATTCCGCTTGAGTCCAAATTTCTTGCGAACAACCCGGCCTGGCCCCGGGGCGGGGGTAAGGGCGGCATCAGCGTCGAAACCCTGGTTGACGGAACTCTCGAGCAGAAGGACTGGGATCGGCTGGCGGCGGTCGCCGAGTCCAGCGGGTTGGCGACGGCGACGCTGCCCGAGGAGTACGGGGGCTTGGGGATGGGGGTTCTCGGCGAGTTTGTGCTGGCCGAGGAGCTCAATCGCAGCATTGTGCCGCTGCCCGTGGTCAGTGTGGTCAACGTGCTGTACTTCTGCAACGACGAGCAAAAGGAACGCTACCTGTTACCGCAGATGCGCGGCGAGAAGTCGGCCTGTTACGCGCAGACCGAGCCGGGCGCCGGTTCTGATCCGGCGGGGATGAGCACACGGGCCGTGCGTGAGGGCGATTCCTGGGTGATCAACGGCGCCAAGACGTTTATCTCGGGTGCGGCCACCGCCGACTTCCACCTTGTTCTGGCAGTGACCGATCCGGCCAAGCGTGTGCGCGGGGGGATCACGATGTTCATTGTCGACTCCGACACTCCGGGCATCACCGTTCAGCCGCTGCACACCTGGCAATCGCAGCGCGCCCACCAGTTCTCGGTGTTTTACGACGACGTGCGCGTCGCGTCGAATGCGGTGCTCGGCGAGGTTGGCGGAGGCTTCGCGCTCGGCCAGCATTTCTTGGCGATCCAGGATCGGCTGACCAGAGGGTCGCTGGCAACCGGATTCCTTAGCCGCGGCTTGGAGATGGCGGTCGAACATGTGCAGAGCCGATCAACCTTCGGCCAGCCGCTTAGCGAGCGGCAGGCCATTCAGTGGATGCTTGTCGACGTTTTGATGGATCTGAAGAGCATCCGCGCGATCTCCTACGAATGCGCAGCCCGCGCCGACCGGGGGGAGGAGGTCCGCGCATACGCGGCGATGGCCAAGCTCGCCGGCGCCAACTGGGGCCACCGCTCGCTGGACAAGATCATGCAGATCTTCGGCGGAATCGGTGAGTCAATGGAGTTCCCAATTGCGCACTGGTACCACCAAATTCGGCATGGCCGCATCGGCGGGGGTACCGACGAAATTCAACGTATCCTGATCCAGCGGGCGATTTTCAAACAGGGCCCTGAGCTGTGGCTGGCCTAATACCGGCAGCGGCGCGCGAAAATGCCCCGGTACTGAATGCAGTGCGGGACCGTGTGGTCGATGAGGCATCGGCAAGCAATCTCGCCGATACCCCTGCGCCTGTCAAAGAGTATTTCCGCCTGGCTTTGCTGGATTGGATTGGCGTGACCGTGGCCGGAGCGGCGGAGCCGTCATCGGCGTTGCTGCAACAGTTTGTCGCCGATGAAGGCAGCACCCCCGTTAGCCACGCGTTAGGCACCGAACTTGTGGTGTCGGCCCGGCAGGCCGCACTCGTCAACGGCGCCGCCGGGCACGCGTTGGATTTCGACGATATGGGATTGGGCGGAACGCACCCTTCTGCGGCGATATTGCCCGCCGTGTTCGCGCTCGCCGAAAAGCACCATTTCGGTGGTGCACGGTTCGCCGAGGCGGCGCTGACCGGCTATCAAGCGCTGGCCTGGATCAGCTACGCATGCGGATGGAGTGGCTACCGGCGTGGATTCCACAGCACCGGCACCGTGGGGACCTTCGGTGCGGCTCTCGGCTGCGCGAAACTGCTTGGCCTGGACAGAAAGGGCTGTATCACCGCGGTGGGACTGGCCGCGACCCAGGCCGCTGGGCTCAAGGTGAGCTTCGGGACCATGGCCAAACACCTCAACGCCGGAAAGGCCGCGGCTAACGGCCTGCTGGCGGCCGAGCTTTCCGCCGCCGGCTTTTCCGCGGCCCCCGACGCGCTTGAGGGGAGCCAGGGGTTCGTAGAAACGCACGGCGCCATCGACGATTTCGCCCCTGATCGCCCCAACCGCATGCTCGACGGGCATCATGCCGTCACGCAATTGTTGTTCAAAGTCCATGCCGCTTGCGGAGGCACGCATTCTACGATCGATTCGATTAGCCAGGCGGTTGCCGACTTGCCAAGCGACCTCGCCGCGATCGAACGCGTCGACGTGACGGTGGCGCCCGATCTCCTGACCATGTGCGGCATCGAGGAGCCTCAAACCGGTCTCGAAGGAAAGTTCAGCTTGCGGCACGCCGCCGCCCTCGCGCTGCGCCGGGTCAGTACCGGTCCCAGTGGCTTCACCGATGCGGCGGTCAACGATGGCGCGAACCGGCGTGCCCGCGCATTGGTGCACATCGTCGGCTCGCCTCGGCTGGCCGTCGACGGGCCGGCTGAGGTCGTGGTGCGGCTGCGCGACGGTGCGCAACGCTCGGCAAGCGTGAACCCCTACCGTCCGATTCCGCAGGCCCGGCTGCGTGCCGGATATCAAATGTTGGTCGACAAGTTCAACCAGCTGGTGACCCCGGTGCTGGGTGCCGGCCGCACAGCCGAGTTGGTGCATGTGATCTCGACCCTTGAGGATCTTGACGACGTGTCAGCGTTGGCAGGGCTGACGCAACCCGGCGAGTTGCGGCGGCGGTAGCCCAATAACCGCCCGCTGCCCGGGGTCGATCGAAACCGGGCCGCGGGTTGGCGCTTACCGTCGAACAGAAAGGTTGAAGGTACTCTCCCGGTATGGCCACCCGTTCCGCGCAGACAGCTACGCGCCAGCCCCGCCGGGCCGGCACGCCCGCGAAGGCCGTGCAGACAGCGACGCGCCAGCCTCGCCGGGCTGCGGCAGTAGCCGACTCCGGGACCTCGACGAACGGACACCGCAAGCAGGCCATCGTGGACGCCGCGATCCGGGAGTTCTCCACTAAGGGCTTCTCGGGTGCTCGGATCAATACGATCGCGCGTAAGGCCAAGGTCAACAAACAGCTGATCTATTACTACTTCGATAGCAAAGTAGGCCTGTACGAAGCTGTGCTGGACCAGCTGATCCGGCGCTGGGACGAGCGGATGGGAGCCGGCGACCCCCACCCGTCGGTGAGCGTCGCCGTCAAAGCGCAGACCGACCGCCTGCTCGGTCAAGGCGGCGCGGAATGGATCCGGTTTTGGCTCTGGGAGGCGTTGCAGACGACGTCTCACGGCCGCGACGTCGACAGGGCACGAGTGTGGGCCCGCTGGGTAACCGTGTTCAAGTATGCCCAGAAAAACGGTGAGATCAGCAAGGACTACGACCCGAAAATGGTTGCACTGGCGCTGAACTCGATCATCGTGACGCCCTACCTGACACCGCTTGTCGCCGAGCTGATCACCGGAATGGACCCCAACAGCGAGGCTTTCAAGAAGAAGCAAGCCAGCATGGTGCAGAAGCTGGTCACAGCCCTAGCGCCATAGCCTGTTACAGCTCTGGTACCAGATCCTCGAACACGACATCGGTGCCGGTCTCCAGCGCGCGTCGGTACTGCAGGGCCCACCACACTTCAGCGACCGTCTCCGTGTCGGCTAAATCCGCACCGCTGATTTCCCGGTAGCGTTCCAGCCGATGGCGCAACGAATTGACATGCATGTTAAGAATCTGCGCGGTGTGCTGGAAGCGGCGCTGACACTGCAGGAACGTCTCGACCGTGTGCAGCAGATCGCCGGCCATCGGGGTGCTTGCCTCTACCAGGCTGACGTATTTGGCCATCAACTCTTGGCTGGTCGCAGGCATCGCGAGGATCGCGGACCGCAAGCCCAGGTCGGCGCTGCTGATCACCCCATGCAGCTCAAACCGGCGGGCGGTGTCAAGGATCTGGCTGGCCTGGACGTATCCCTGATGAATTCCAGACAGTGTCACCGGCTCGGAGACCGCGATGAGGTGATTCTCCCCCGCCAACGGCTGGCAGCGGTCCTGCGACAGTCCCGCGAAGTCATGGTCGATTCGAGTGACCAGTGGCGCCAACGGCCAGCCCAGCGCTTGGGCTTCTGCGTGGCGCAGCAGCCGCTGGGTGGGCAGACCGGCCACCCGAACCCGAAACACTCGAACCGTCACGTCGGGTGAGAGTCCGAGCTGCGCCGATGCCAACTCCAGGTCGGAGGTCTTCAAATCGCCACAGAAAGCCCGTTTGAGATAGAGGGCGCGAGTCCGGCGGTGCGGCTGACCGTGCGGCGATGCGTGCCCGTGCGCGGCTGCGAGCAGGTCGCTGTAATGATCGGTCAGCTCCCAGATTTTGCGTAAGCCTGTCGCAGCCATGTCAGCCGGAAGCTCAAATCGAGTGACCTCTTCGATGAAGGCGTCCCGGATTACGGCCATGGCCAGACGGTAGGCGCTCACCACCTCTTCTGGCCCCAGGTCGGGAACGATGTGCATAACGGTCGAGGCCACGGAGTCATGCTCTGGGTCGTCTAGCGCGTCTCCGCAAATAGACAGCACCGCCCGACTCACGTTGCGCCGGGCCGACTGTCGAAGGTCCAGCTCTCGCAGCTCGGCATAGTGTGGGTGGGCCTTGAGTGCGTCGAGTTGGCGTTCGATGAGGGTGTCGGTCGAGGCTTGAAGCGATCGAACAACCCGCGCCATCCCGGTATCGACGGCAGCCACTTTCCTTACCTCATCCCTGGATTCGCCGTTGGACCGCGAACATCAAGTTTAACCATTTGGTTGAAATTGTCCAGACTGAAGTGACCGCCCACGCTGGTGACGCAGCGCACGGCGAGTCTGCAGGTGGGCGGCGGGATCTCAGCTCTGCCGTACCGTGCGCGCCGATCGTTTGGTGGATCTGGCGCGCATCGATTCCTCGTCGACGGCTGCCAAGGCAATGACACGGCGAACGAGTTCCTGGGTGGCGATCTCCACGGCAACCGGCACTCGGGTGCCACGCGAGCGCGCAAGAACAATCGACCGGAGCAGCTCTGGATCGCTGAGCGGTGCTCCGGTCAGCACCCCGTCGGCTATCTCCCGTGCGACGCCGATGTGTGGCAGCACTGTCCAGCCCATTCCCGCAGCGACGAGTTGTTTCTGCACCCGCATCGTGTTGGCCTCCGCGCGTACCGTCAGTTCAACGTTGGCGGTCACGCCGGCCGAGTCGATAAGCGTGCGCAGGCCATGGGGCGGTGCGGGCATGATCAGATGGTGCTGCGCCAACTCGGCAAAAGGCACCGGTCGCTTGGGATCTGGCCAGACGTCCGGCGGAGCTACCGCCCACAAGTGCTCGTCGAGCATGTGCCGCACATGGAGCGACGTCGAGGTGGTCACGTCATAGAGCGTCGCGACGTCCGCTATGCCGGCGTCCAACCATTCCTGTAGGTGTCCCGAGTAACCCGTTAGCAGCCGCAACCGGATGCCGGGATACTCGCGCGCCATCGTGCTGACCAGCGGTTGAGCGATCGCGTCGGTCAGGCTATCCAGCAGACCGATGGTGACCATTCCCGTGACGGACTTACCTTCAGGAACAAGTTCGGCGCGCGCACGCTCAAGCTCCGTGAGCGCTCGTCGCGCCCGGTCGACCAGGATCGCACCGGCCTCGGTGAGCCGCATGCCCGCCGGGCTGCGGTCGAATAACGCAACCCCGAACTCTTTTTCGAGACTTCGGATTTGGCGTGTTACTGCTGGTTGCACTAGCTGTAGTAGTTGAGCGGCGCGGGTGACGCTGCCGGTATCGGCGACCAGCACAACCGCGTGGAGTTGCCGCAGATCCATCGCGCACCCCCTCATGTCAGCGGTGTATGGGTGACATTACAAATCATTATTTTACCGTTTGTGCCATCATCAGCGATGATGGCACCGTGAGCACGCGACCTACCATTTCGGCAGCACCGGATCCGCGGCACAAAACGTCACCGCTTCATGGAGTCACCGTCGTGAGTCTCGAACAGGCGGTCGCCGCGCCCTATGCGACGCGCCAACTCGCCGATCTGGGGGCTCGCGTCATCAAGGTCGAACGACCCGACGGCGGCGACTTCGCCCGCAGCTATGACGAGGCGGTGCATGGCAATTCGAGCTATTTCGTCTGGCTTAACCGAGCCAAAGAATCGTTGACGCTTGATGTGAAATCCGATGAGGGCAAAGAGATTCTTTCTGCGTTGCTCGAGCGCGCCGATGTCCTTGTGCAGAATCTCGGCCCGGGAGCAGCTGGGCGGCTCGGGGTAGACGCCGCTGCCCTTGCTCGCAGCCATCCCCACCTGATCAGCTGCACCTTGTCGGGTTGGGGAACCGATGGCCCGTGGGCGATGCGCAAGGCATATGACCTGTTGGTGCAATGCGAAAGTGGGCTTGTCTCGTTGACCGGCACACCAGCGCATATGGCGAAGGTCGGTATTTCGATCGCCGATATCGCCGCGGGCATGTACGCCTTCTCGGGCATCCTGACCGCCTTGCTGCGGCGCGCGACCACCGGCGAGGTGTCGGCAGTGCAGGTGTCGCTGTTCGAGGCGCTGGCGGAGTGGATGGGAGCGCCCGCCTACTACCAGCGCTACGGCGGCCGGCAGCCGTCACGAGCCGGCGCCGCGCATGCAACGATCGCTCCTTACGGCCCCTACGACACCGCCGACGGCGCGATTCTGCTTGCGGTGCAAAACGACCGAGAATGGCGGGCGCTATGCCGGATCGTCCTGGGCGACGAATCGATCGCCACCGAAAAACGATTTGCCTCCAACTCGGCGCGCGTCACACATCGCGACGCACTTGACACGTTGATTACCGGCAGGTTGGCTCGTCTGACCACGACGGCAGCGGTACAACTGCTCGGGCGGGCGGGGGTCGCCACTGCCCGCATCAACGACGTCGCAGGCTTCCTCGCGCATCCGGTATTGGTCGGACGAGACCGATGGCGCACCGTTGCGGTTCCCGGCGGGACCATCGACGCCCTGCGTCCGCCCACCGACATTGACGGCGTGCAACCGATCATGGGCGCGGTGCCCTCGCTGGGCGAACACACCGAGTCCATCCTGCGCGAACTCGACCGCCCGGATACCGCAATCGACGGCCTTCGGGCCAAACGACTTATCTGACCCCGGCTATTCCGCCAGGCGCTACGTGAGGAGAACGGGCCATGACTGGGCTAAGCACCGAGGAACTCGCCATCATCGACACGGTCCGCCAATTCGTCGACCGTCAGGTCCGCCCCGTCGCCCGAGAGCTCGAGCACGCCAACGCATATCCGGGCCACCTCATCGACCAGATGAAGGAGCTGGGGATCTTCGGGCTCGCGATCCCAGAGCCGTGGGGTGAGGCACCGGTGTCGATGCCCTGCTACGCGCTGCTCACCGCTGAACTGGCCCGAGGCTGGATGAGCCTGGCCGGGGCGATGGGTGGCCACACGGTAGTCGCCAAACTGCTCACGGCGTTCGGGACTGCAGAACAACGTGACCGCTATCTGCCACCGATGGCAACGGGGGAGCTGCGCGCGACAATGGCCTTGACGGAGCCCGGCGGGGGATCCGATCTGCAAGCGATGACGACCGTCGCACGCCCCCATGGCGACGGCTATCTTGTCAACGGCGCAAAGACGTGGATCAGCAACGCACGTCGTTCGGGGTTGATTGCCTTGCTGTGTAAAACCGATCCGGCGGCACGCCCCGCGCATACGGGCATCTCAATCCTGCTGATCGAACCGGGACCTGGTTTCACCGTCTCCAAAGACCTGCCCAAGCTCGGCTACAAGGGGGTTGAATCCTGCGAACTGATGTTCGAGGACATGCCCGTGCCCGCTGATGCGGTACTTGGCGGTGCCGAGGGCCAGGGCTTCACGCAGATGATGAAGGGCCTGGAAACCGGTCGCATCCAAGTCGCCGCGCGGGCGCTTGGCGTCGGTTGGGCCGCGCTTGAGGATGCCTTGCGCTACGCCCAGGAGCGGGAAAGCTTCGGCAAGCCGATTTGGCGTCACCAGTTCATCGGCGGCTATCTGGCCGATATGGCCACTAAACTGACTGCGGCACAACAGCTTATTCTTTACGCCGCAGGCCGATGTGAGACCGGGGAGCGCTGCGACATGGAAGCCGGCATGGCCAAGCTCTTCGCCAGCGAGGTTGCCATGGAAGCTGCGCTCAACGCGGTCCGAATTCACGGTGGCTATGGCTACTCCACCGAGTTCGATGTTGAACGTTACTTGCGCGATGCGCCGCTGATGATCGTCGGCGAGGGCACCAACGAGATCCAACGCAACGTCATTGCTGCCCAACTCGTCCAACGCGGTGGCTTGCGCTGAACGCAACTTGCGTCGAATCCACCGCCTCGCCGTTGTAGGGGTTGCGCAACTCAGCGCTCATCACCGGCGGGTGTGCTGGGCCGTGTCACTGCTAGACCCCGCCGATCCTCCACGAGCAGAGGAGGATTCGGTGCTAGGCGAGGCGTCGACCGCGGTAGAAGCGAGGCTGATTCGATACATTTCAACCAAAGGGTTGACTGATGACAGTCGGTCGGGCTACCGTCGTATCAGCCGGCACAGGCACCCGTTTGTGCCAACGACCGGTTCAGGTTGGACGGCGGGCCGCCGCGGCAGCGTACGGCTAGCCGGTGACGGCGAGGGAGGTTTCGCATGCACGATCGCCGACGGCCGGTCGACACGCGTGCCGGGGTCCTTCGAACCGACCTGAGAACACTTCTCGCTGTACGAGTCCACCAATTCGATCATGAAAGGCCCATGGGATGAGTAGCCCGATCGTCACCGCGTTTGACAAAGAATCCACCGCCGCGGAGGTGATCTCCGGTGTGAATCTCGACGGCAAGCGCGTAGTCATCACCGGTGCGTCGTCGGGAATCGGCGTCGAAACCGTTCGGGCGCTGGCTTCCGCGAACGCGGAGGTCACCCTGGCCGTCCGCAACCCTGTGGCGGGTCGTGAGGTGGCTCGAAAGCTCACCGAATCGACCGGCAACGGCAAGATCCTCGTCGAGGAATTGGAGCTGACATCGCCAGCGTCGGTGACTGCCTTTGCTGATCGGTGGGAAGGCCCCATACACGTCTTGATCAACAACGCGGGAATCATGGCCGCTCCGCTCAGTCGCACCGCCGAGGGCTGGGAAATACAACTTGCCACCAACCACATCGGACACTTCCTGCTGTCCACGCGGCTTCGGTCGGCACTCGCGGAAGCGAAGGGAGCGAGGGTCATCACCTTGACCTCGCCTGCCCACATTGCCAACCCCGTGAACTTCGACGACTTGCAGTGGGACGACCGGGAGTACGCGACTTGGGCCGCCTACGGCGAGGCCAAGTCGGCGAACGTGCTCTTCGCCGTGCACGCCGACCGGCTTTGGTCCGACGACGGCATCCGGGTCAACGCCCTGAGCCCCGGTAGCATCTGGACGGGCTTGCAGCGGTTCCTTGGCACCGAAGACCTCGAACGGCTGAAGGCGGCGGAGGCCTCCGGTGCGGCAGTATTCAAATCGCCCGAACAAGGCGCCGCCACTTCGGTTCTCGTGGCCAGCTCACCGCAGCTCGAAGGGGTCGGCGGGCGTTACTTCGAGGACTGCCAGGAGGCTGGACTCAACCAACCCGGTACCCGCAGCGGAGTCGCCGCGCACGCGATCGATCCCGAGTCGGCCGAACGGCTGTGGAAGGTGACCTCGGAGCTGATCGGGTAGTGACCGATGTGCGGTAGCCCCGTGGCCGCCGATCGGGAGGCCGCGGGGTGCACGACCGCGCAACGTCATCGCGATTGGATACCGCGATATGAGGAGCCGTCGTTGAATGGGGTCGAGGAGCTATCGCAGATAGATCTGTATGGGCCGGACGTGATTGCCGACCCCTACCCGACCTATCATCTGCTACGCGAAGCGGGCCCCGTCGTCACTGTCGGTGGGATCAAGCAAGTCACCACCTTTCAGCTGGGCGACCGTGTCCTGAAAGACAACACATTTGGTCGCGGCACCTACCATCAACTCGTCAAGAAGGCGATCGGTGAGGGTCCACTTTACGAGTCGCTGCGACGGTGGATCCTTTACTTGGATCCGCCGGACCATACTCGACTGCGCGGACTGGTGATGCGGGCGTTTACCCCGAGAGCCGTCGCGCGTCTGCGTGACCAGATCGCCACGATTGTCGATGCGCTGGTGGGCGACCTGATATCCGCGGTGACCGCGGATTTCCTGAGTTGCTTCGCGTATCTTCTTCCGGTTCATGTCATCTGCGAACTGCTCGGCGTGCCGCGCGAGGACCGGGACGAATTCAAGACCTGGTCGACCGACCTTGGTCGGGGCCTCGTTATCTCGGCAATGTCGCCGGAAGTCGTCACGCGCGGCAATGAGGCGGCCACGCGCCTCAATGAGTACGTCTGCGCGCTTATCGCCGACCGTCGGCACAGTCCTCAAGGCGGCTTCCTCGACGATCTCATCGCCGCCGAGGACGAGTCCGGCAAGCTGTCCAACGATGAGCTGATCGCGACGGTAGTGCTGCTGTTCTTTGCCGGTCACGAGACCACCGTGAACTTGTTGGGAAACGGAACCCTGGCGTTGTTGCGCGAGCCGACCCAGTGGAAAGCGCTGTGCGCCGACGTGTCACTGGCGCGCTCGGCGGTTGAAGAGATGCTTCGCATCGACACACCGGTGCAGCGGGCTAGCCGAATCGCACTGGCAGAAACAACACTGGCCGGGCAGGTCGTCAAGGAAGGAGAGATGATCAACATCCTCATCGGCGGCGCCAACCGTGATCCGGCCCGCTTCACCAATCCGGACCAGTTCATTGTGGACAGGGCCGATGGCCCCCATTTAGCGTTTTCTGCCGGAGCGCACTACTGCGCTGGGGCGTCGTTGGCTCGCCTTGAAGCACAGATCGCGATGGCTGCCCTGTCGACGCGGGTGCCTGGACTGCGGCTGGCCACTGACGAGCCGGTGTTCCGCCCAAACGCCATTTTGCGGGGCTTGCAGGCCCTGCCGGTGAGCATCCGGTAACCGGGCGCACGCCCGGTCTGCAGCTGCGACAATGCACCACCACCGCGACGGCCTTGGCAATCCTCGGACATGCTGCGCAGTCACGAGAGCGGCTGTGTCTAGCCAAGACTGGTCTCAATCCGACCCGCCTGCTCGGCCGTTGCGCAGGCACACAGATATCGCGATGAACCGATAAGGATGAACCGGCAAGACATCAATGTGCCGCTGTCGGTCCGCGGGCACAGCCTGGAGATCACCGGTACGCTGAGTTGGACAAACCAGTTGCACGCGCGCACCGTCCAGGTGCTGGTGCCTGGCTACACCTACGGCCGCCATTACTGGGACTTCCCGCACCGACCTGACAAGTATTCCTATGTTCGCTCAGCCGTGGAAGCCGGGTATGCCACCCTCGCCCTGGACCGCATCGGCACCGGCGCGAGCAGTCATCCGCCGGCGGCGGACCTCACGTTGGACCTCCACGTGGCCGCACTGGCGGCGGTGGTGACGGCGCTGCGTCACGGTAGCGTGGCTGACACATTGTCTAATCGCATTGTTACCGTGGGCCATTCGCTGGGTTCGGCCATCGTTGCAGCGCACGCAGTGTCAGCCGCGCGAGACAGTTCGGTCGAGCCGGTTGATGGGTCGATCCTGACGGGATTCAGCCATCTTCCGTTGCCGGGGACTCCGCTGTTCTTCATGATGGCGACGTGGCCCGTGCGAACCGCTCGCGGTGGTGAGCGCCTTCCTGCCGGCTACCGGACCACGATTCCCGGAACGAGGCGCGCTCTTTACGCGCCAGGCCCTGCGGAGCGTGCCGTCCTCGTCGCCGATGAGCGGCTGAAGGAGACAACGGCCAACGTGCGTGAGGTAGTGGGACGTTCGCTGCCCTTGGTGTACCGCACGCGTGTGCTGGGGGGGCCGCTGCTGATCATCACCGGGTCGCGAGACACTGTGGTGTGCGGTCGACCCGCATGGATGCGGCTGGAGAGACGGTTCTTTGCCCCCCGCGCCGATGTCAGCATTGTCAGCGCCCGCGGGTTCGGTCACTGTCTTAACACCTCTCCGCGCGCGATCCGGGTGTTCTCGTCGATGATCGAGTGGTGTCACAGTCGCGTGGGCGTCGGTATTTTGTGAATTGCCTTAACGTAACTTTCGGTTCGGTGGGTGGCCTCGACGGTACTGCCCTTTGAGTTCAGCACTCAGCGATGGCGCATTACAGGATCAGGGCACTCAGCGGCTTGTGGACATCGCCGCGGGGGAAGAGATCGTCGGTGGGCGGGGTGAGGACCGTGTCCAAATCGGGACCCACGCGATCGGCGACTTCGCGGAGCTTGGCCGCGTCGAGGCCCCAGAGATCGATTGCCGTGCCGCCAAGCATCATCCGCGCTTCCTCAACGGGAACCTGTTCTGCACCTAGGGTTGCCCGCAGGTACTCGGTGGTCCCGGCCGCGGCCAGAGTCCCTTCATGATGGGGGTAGTCCATGCCGAGCATCATCTTATCGAGCCCAATGGTGTGCCGGATCGAGATCTCTGCCCGGGAGAATGTCGACGAGCCCAAGAAGCACTGTCGTGCAAAGTATTCCGACGGTTTCAGTTTAAGAAGCTCGCGGTGGTCTTGGCGCAGGTAGCTGCCGTTGTAGCTGTAGTCCATAGCCGACAACGCAGCGGGTATCCAGCCTGAACCCAGTTCGGTGAAGGCCGCGCGCACCCCTGGGTGCTTCTCCAGCACGCCTCCCCAAATCAGATGCGTCAGCGTCTGCTGGGAAAAGAAGGTATTGATCGGCGCGTTTACTGCAATGGCCGAAGCGGGGTGGGGCGCGCTGGAAACTGAGGGGAGGACCTTCAAGGTGGTAGACAGCAAGATATGCGAATTCACAACCAGCTCCAGGTCTTCGATGACATCCCAGATCGGTTCGAAGCGCGGGTGGAAGAGTGGCTCCTCGCCGCTGAACGCGGGAAGCAGAACACCCCGCAGGCCGGCCTCCTTCGCCCATCTGATCTCGTCGATCGCGTAATCAACGTCATCCCAGTCCACCGTCGCGAGCGCGGCGAAACGCTCAGGAGCCGGGGAGATGAAGTCGACCAACCAGCGGTTGTGAGCCCAGGTTCCCGCCTTGACCTGCTCGGGTGTCCGGCGAGGCAGTCCAGCGTTCTCGGGCAGCAAGAGTTGCGAGGGCGGGAGCAGTTCGAACGGAAGCCCGAAGTCGGGGAAGAGCACCTCACCCGAGATGCCTTCGGCCTCGAGTTCGGCGATCCTGCGCTGCGAGTTGTGATTTCCGTCCAGCCGCTCGAACACTTCGTCCATCCACTGCGCGACGATCTCCGGATCGCATCGAGCAGATAGCGACGACTGGTCAAAGGTGCGCCGCCCTTGGCCCCGTTCGTCGTAGAGCTTGAGGAAGTCGTCAAACTCCTCGCGTAGGTCGGGGGGCAGATAGGGCCGGTAATCGCGCATCAACGCCATAGCGTGTCCGTCGGACGATACGATGAGTGCCTTTTCCATCGGTAACTATCTCCATTCCTAATCGACGGGACATTCGGGGCCAGAACTCAAGCCGGTTGAACCGCAGAGCAGGTGGCGCCACGGCAGCTACGCGGCGAACCTCCGCCGCCTCGCGAGGTCGAATCAGTCGGCGGACGTCGGTGTGAAGCTTGAGGCGCATCGGATGTCACCAGGCCGTGTATCCACCGTCGACGGGAATCGCCAGGCCCGTCATGAAGCTCGCCTGATCTGACAACAGGAATGCGATGAGGTGAGCGACTTCGTCAGGGGTGCCGTAGCGGTTCATCAGCTGTCGATCGAAGTGCCTGCTTTCGTACTCCGCCGCGTCTTCTACCGAAAGCCCTGCGGTGGCAGACCGTGACATCGGGGTGTCGATGGATGCCGGGCACACCGCATTAACCCTGATATGCCACTCGTTGAGATCCATCGCCAGCGATCGGGTCAATCCGATCACCGCCGCTTTGGAGGCGTTGTACGCGGGCATCCGCGGTGTCGCACGCAGCCCGGCCACCGATGAAACGTTTACTACGGATGCCCCCGTTGCCTCGCGCAGCAGGGGGGCCAGTGCTTGAACCACTGAGAAAACCGCGGTCACGTTCACCGCCATCACCCGGTTCCACTCGGCACGGCTGGTCTCCTCGAGGCTGGTCCTGCTGATGACGCCGGCACTGTTCACCAGACCCGTCAATTGCCAACCTGTCGCCGTGACACGCTCGGCGAGCATGCCGCAGAAGTCTTCGTCGGTGACGTCGCCAACAATGCTGTGGACGGCGTCGGGATCGTTGGGAAGCGAGCGTGTCACGCGCGCCAGACCGTCGGAAGATTGATCCACCAGTATCAAGCGCCGGCCACCGGTGCCGATGGCTTGCGCAGTCGCCGCGCCAAGCCCGCCTGCCGCGCCGGTCACCAAGGCGCACGACAATGTCGGGCTCATCGAGGCATCACTGTCCTCCATTCACGTGTGCGCCAACTCGGACGAGAGGCCGTGAGCGAGTGGGTATCACGAGTGACCACCGGCCACCCACACTCGGCGAATGGCGAAACAAAATGAGTGTAAGCCCGCGTTCGATTTTTAGTCAACCTTTTGGTTGACTGCTTTCCGCTGTGGTCGGGCGCCGCCTTGCCACCGCCGAATTCCCGAGCCTGGTCGGCAATGCCGGATGTTGACAGACTGATTAACCAAATGGTTGACTGCCGCGGCAGCGTCGGGCAAGAAAGCAGCCGATACCCACCGGCGGAGCGTGGGTGGGGCGCCGGCCGGACGACGCTGATGGGCACTAACTGGTTGTGCCCGGGGCTGTTTGGTGGAGTGAGGACCTTGATGATCAAGCCCAGACCACGCGAAACACACGCTTGCGGCGACTTGCCTGAGCCGGCGGTCGCAACCAGTGATGCTCAGGGTGGCACAGGCCGGGGCGCCGCGCACGGGTTGGCGCGAGTGAAATGGGCGCGCTAACGGGGCCGGGTCGCAGCCTCGCGGGAACAGCGGCTGTCGTCACGGGTGGTGCGGGGCTGATCGGCGCCAGCATCGCCAATCTGCTTGCACGACAAGGCGCTCAAATCGTCATCGTCGATACTGACCAGACCCGCGCGCAACAAGTGACTGCCCGCATCGTCGCCGACGGCGGCGACGCCGTGTCGCTGCAGGCCGATATCGGTGATGAAGCCGATGTCACCGACGCTTTTGCTGCCATTGACGACCTCGGCGCTCCGCTGCACGTGCTCGTGAACTGTGCCGCCCCGATAGCACTCGCACTTCAGGAGACTCCGGCTGCCGAGATCACCGTGTCGACCTGGGACGAAATGATTCGCATAGCCCTTCGGGGAACGATGCTTTGCTGCCGCTCGGCGCTGCAGCGCATGGTCGATAATCGCGGTGGCGCAATCGTGAACATTTCGTCGGTGCACGCTCACGCCGGTGACCTGGCGCTGGTTGCCTATCCGGTTGCCAAGGCCGGCATTGTCGCGCTTAGCCGCTCGATTGCCACCCAATACGGACGCGCCGGGATCAGATGCAATGTGGTCAGTCCTGGCACCATCCCCCCTGAGGGTATGACTGAACACGACATTGAACGGCGAGTACGACACCAGGCGATCGGTCGGGCGGGGGTGCCCGACGATATTGCCCAAGCGGTCGCTTACCTGGCCACGGATGCTTCGTCGTTTGTCACTGGACAGGAGTTGATCGTCGACGGCGGTGTCTTGTGCCATCTGCCGTCGTTTGCCACCGGCGGACACGTGCAACCCGCCCGTTGAACGGGTCTCACGATCCGTGCCCAGATGCAGCGCAGGTCCGGTCCATTCCTCGACGATGCTCGCACGCCGACACCGCCCTGTCATGCGCGCCGAGCCGGCCTGGGTGAGGTTGAGCGCTCAGCCGGCTGAAGTTGTTGCTTCGTCCAACCCCGTGTGGCAAACCGTTGCGCATCTGACCATCGCCACAGACTTTTTCGTCGGCTTAACTGTCCGAAGTACAGCAGGGTCACCTGATCCGCGGCCTGCCCAACCCGGCCTAACGCGAAGGAGCACAGATGAAGACAGGCGTTCAGGTCTTCTTCCAATCAATTCCCGGAATGACCGACTTCGAGGTACTCGAGCAGGAACTGGCGATCGCCCTGCGCGCTGAGGAACTCGGCTTCGACTATGTGCTCAGCCCAGAGCACCACTTCGTCAACTACTCGATTGCGCCCGACCCGTTACAGTTCCTAACCTATGTCGCTGGGCGGACGAGCCGTATCGGCCTCGTGACCGGTGCGGTCATCCTTCCCTGGAACGATCCGGTCCGAGTGGCAGAGAAGGCATCTCTTCTCGACTTCCTGTCCGATGGCCGGCTCGTTCTGGGCTTCGGACGTGGTCTCGCACGTGTCGAGTACGAAACGTTCGGCATCGACATGGGCGAAGCTCGCGGACGCTTTGACGAAGCTGCGCCAATGATCGTTGAGGCGCTGAGGACCGGCTACATGTCGGGCCCGGGACCGTTCTATCCGCACGAGAAGACGCCGATCCGTCCATATCCGGCAAGGTCATTCGATGGGCGCATCATCTCGGTCGCGCGATCCGACGAGTCGGCCGCCGCCGCCGCCGATATCGGCGCCAGCCTGGTCTTCATCGTGCAGAAGCCCATCGAGGAGCACATGCCGATGGTCAATATCTACCGCGATCGGTATCGCGAGGTTCATGACAGCGAACCCCCGCTCCCTTGGCTGATCGACTTCACCTATGTTCACGAAGATGAAGGCGAGGCCGAGCGCGTGGCCCACGAGTACATGCAGCGTTATTACGTTTCGGTGCTGCAGCATTACGAGTACGGCGGGGCTCACCTCGCGGAGACAAAAGGCTATGAGAGCTATGCCGAAGGCGCCAAGCTCATCCAGGAGCTTGGCCTCGAGGAGAGCGCCCGAAGGTTCGTGGCGGTGAACAATTACGGGACACCCGATCAGGTCGTCGAGCGGGTACGCCAACGACGCGCGGTAATCGGAGACTACGTGGCGCTGTTCGGACCCTCGTTTGGAGGCCTGGAGTACGAAAAGGTATTCGACAGCTGCACTTTGCTTGGTGAGAAGGTCCTGCCCGCGATTGCATCCATGTCCGACTGATGTCCGTGCCAGGCGCGAAACCACGCGACCGATAGGAGCGCTCAGATCATGGGAGTCCTCGAGGGCAAAGTCGCCTTCATCAGCGGCGGTGCACGGGGCCAGGGTCGCTCGCACGCGATCAAGATGGCCGGCGAAGGCGCTGACATCATCACCTTCGACATCTGCGAGTCGTTTGACACCGTGGCCAACCCCGGTCCAACCGAAGAAGACCTCGCTCAAACCGTCAAAGAGGTCGAGGCCCTTGGTCGGCGAATCGTCGCGCAGAGGGCCGATGCGCGCGACCAGGCCGCCGTGCAGGCCGTCTTCGACCAGGGGGTCAGCGAATTGGGCCGATGCGACATCGTTTTGGCCAACGCCGGCATCATGCCGATCGTTGGCGCGCCGGCGCGCAAGCGTCAGGCGTGGCATGACTGCATTGACATCATGATCACTGGTGCGCTCCACACTTGTGAGGCAGCGATTCCGACCCTGTTGACTCAAGGCGACGGCGGCTCGATCGTCATCACCAGCTCGCTCGCCGGAGTTAAAGGCCCGATGCGTACGCTGGGCTTGAAATCCGATGGGTTCCTCGGGTATGTGGTGGCCAAGCATGGCGTGGTGGGGTTGATGCGGTGTTACGCCAATGCGCTTGGCGCCTATAAGATCCGCTGCAACACGGTGCACCCAACCGGGGTCAGCACTCCGATGACCGCCAATGAGCAGCTCTTTGAGTTTATGGAAACCAACCCCGAACTGGGTGAGGCGATGCGCAACATCTTACCGACGAATCTGATTGAACCTGAAGATGTCTCCAACATGATCGTCTACCTGTGCTCGGATGCGGCCCGCTACATCACCGGCGCCACCATCAACGTGGACGCAGGCGCGTCCGCTTACTAGCTGGCCTCCTTCGGACGGAGGCTGCACGGAGCACAGTGCACCTCCGCGAGACCGCTGGTATCACCCGTCGGCGTTAGTTGCCCTCGTCGGGGTTGGCACGCCGGTAGCCTCCGGGAGCGATACCTATTGATCGTTTGAATGCCTTGCCGAAGGCAAACGGTGAGCCGTAACCAACCCGCGCCGCCACCGATTCGATGGGCAAGTCGGTTTCGCGTAACAGTCGCGCCGCGACCGTCATCCGCCAGCGGGTCAGATAGGTCAGCGGCGCCTCGCCGACCAGGCTGCGGAACCGACGGGCAAGCACCGTCCTGGACACTCCACCCGCCGCGGCGAGTTGGGCCACCGTCCATTGCGTGCCGGGGGATTGCTGGATGTTTTCTAGCGCGGTCCGCACCGCGTTGTCGCGCAGCGCACCCGCCCAGCCTTGCGCGCCCCGCGCGGCCTCACGGGCATACCACGATCGGAGGGTGTAAATGATCAGCAGATCCAGGAGGGCCGGGGCGGCGGGACCAAGGGTCGGGCCTTCGTGCTGGACCTCGGCGCCGAGAAGATCCACCACGGAGCGCAGCGGGTCACCGATGGTTGCCCGTGCTGGCAGATGAATGAACCTGGGCAGCTGGGCGATCAACGGATGCGGCCGGGCCCGCTCGAGTGCGTACGATCCGCCCAGCAGCACGGCGCCCGGACGCTGACCAGGTAGGGGAGTCGGGATCGGCCACTGCTGTTTGGGTGCGGTTGGGTCCACGTCATGTAGTGGGGTGTCGGGATTGTTGGCGACGGCGTAGCCGTCGGCCGTGCGGATAAAGACCACGTCGCCGACACCGAGCCGCACCGGCGGCGAAACGGTGGGCGGCACAATCCATGCCGCCCCCTCCAGGAGAACGTGAAGCCCCGCGCCCTGATCACCGCGGAATCTCAAACCCCACGAACCGTATAAGTCGATTCGCCGGGCGATCGGCCGCCCGGTCCGGACTGCTGTCACGACTTCTCCCACGACGTCCACGCCAGTCACCTGCTCCCAAACCGCAATCTGCCCGAGCGTACGCGCCGCGTCCCGCCTTGGGACGATCAGACATCAATCGAGGCGTGACGATTATTCTGAGTACCGCATCGTGGTCGTATGGTGGCAATAGATATCGCCGGGAACCGGCCCGCCGATGCAAATCGGTGCGCACCTGCGCCGGCACGGGCGGTCCGGGTCTGGTCGACGCGGAGGGAGAAATCATCGACGCATGGCATTGGTCTGCGGAGACGCCGTCTTCCTTGACTCCGCAGACGTTCGACTTCGTCGCGATGGCTGAGATTTGGGGGTGAAACCATGAACCAGCCGTTCGCCCGAGCATTGCCGTCGACGACGCGGACGGCAAAGTCGCAACGCGCTGCCGGTGTCGTGGCGGCGCTCACCGAGCGAGCCGACGAGTTGGTGGATGACCTGGTGAAGGTCACGATGGAGGCCCCCAAGCAGTCCGAATCGGCCTGGGTGCCGCCCCCGATCAGCGCGCACAGGGCGTGCGTGGCCACTGTGCGGTCAAGCATTGCGGCGGCGGCGGCCCCCGCCATGTTTGACCCGGAGCCCGCGATCCAGCTCGGAGCCGAGCAGGCCCGGCAACGGATGGCGGTGTCAACGGTGATCGAGGGCGATCGCATTGGGTTCCGTCGGCTGTGGCAGGTGTTGGCCGCCGAGGCGACCCGCCATCCCGACGTCGACGCTCGCACCGTGAATCAGATGACGGCGAATCTGCATGCGGCCGAGGATCTGTACGCTACGGCGAAGTTCACCGGTTACCGCGACCAGCAGCGCAGGCAGGTCCTCGAGGAGATGTCTGAGCACTCGGTGATGATCGACTCGCTGCTGCACGGCCAAGTCCACGACACCTGGACTCTGGGGGAGATTGCGAACTATCTTCGGCTGCCCGCTGAGGGCACGTTCGTGGTCATTGCGGCCGAAGTCCGCGATGTGGGCGATCAGGCCCTGCCCGAAATCGAGTCGAAGTTGCGCAGTCTGGATGTGGCCTCGGCCTGGCGGCTGCTGCCCGATCTCCAGGTGGGCATCGCCCACATCGCCTCCGAGCACCATCTCGACAGGGTCATCGCGTTGTTGACCCGGATGGCCGTGCACCAGGTGGGTGTCAGTGCCCGTTTCGAAGACCTGCGCGACACCCCCTTGGGGCTGCATTTTGCGAAGGTGTCATTGGGCGGCCCGGCCAAGTCCGCCGCAAAGGTGGAGGTGTTCGACGGCTCGATGCTGGCCACCGCCGCCGTCAGCGCCCCTGGTGTCATGGTGAAATCGGCTGCTGCGGCCTTAGACGGTTTTGCCGGCCTGCCCGGCCAGGAGCTCGAGATACTCTTCGAAACGTTTCGGGTGTGGCTGGATAGCGACACATCGGTAAGCGCGTGCGCCGACGTCTTATTCGTTCACCCCAACACGGTGCGCAAACGGTTGCGCCGTATCGAACAACACACCGGCCGATGCCTGTCGCGCCCGCGAGATGTCATCGAACTCGGCTTGGCATTCGAAGTACATAGCCGACTCATGTAGTGACGTCGTCACTGCGTGGCCGGTTGCCGGGTTTTGAGGTATCGGCGTATTCGTCTGCGCCCGTGAGGAACCCGTCGCGGTCAGCAGCAGGTCGACGAGCATCATTACCGCTTTTCGATCTGGGCGGATTGGCGAAATGCACCCCGATTTCCAGGTGCCGCCCGTGCGTGACGTGTTGCTCAACCGGCGCTGTATCGGAGTGTCTTTTATGCACGATGTCAGCGGTTACACCCGATACGAGCGCACAGTGTCGGCCAGGACATCGCCGGCAACCGATGTGATTGCGACGATCGGAGCGTTGGTAAAAGTTTCGACAGGAGAGCCAGGGCGCAGCGATGATATCTGCCGATTCCCGACGCGGGGACCACTCCGATCTATCGCTGGCGCAGCTAGCCGACCGGCTGGCAATCCGCGAGTTGGTCGACGCCTATGCGTACTGCGCCGACCGACGGGACGCCACCGGTCAGATGGCGCTGTTCACCGAGGACACTGACTTTCAGGTGTTTATGGACACCCACTCTCCGTCGCCGACCCAACACCTTGAGGGGCGCGCGGCGTTGGCTCCAGTGTTCGACGAACTCAACACCTACATCGTCACCATGCATTTCAACGGTCAAAGCACCACGGTGCTTGACGGTGATCACGCTTCGGGAGTGACGTACTGCCTGGCGCATCACGTCAAGGTGGACGGATCCGCGCGCAGCCTGATGATCGCCGCGATCCGCTATCTGGACTCGTTCGTCAAACAGAACGGCGCGTGGTTTTTCAGCCAGCGCAAACTCATGGTCGCTTGGACCGAGACCCGTTCCTTGGTCGCCGGGTAAGTCCGGCCTGCAGATAAAGGAGTTCGCCATGCCGACAACCACTTACGGGCCGACGACCACGGCCGCTGAGATCGTCGCCAACGTGGATCTGCGCGGGCGCCGTGCTGTGGTGACGGGCGCCAGTTCGGGCATCGGCGTCGAGACCGCCCGCGCGCTGGCATCAACGGGCGCCGAGGTGACCTTGGCGGTACGCAACGTCGAGGCCGGCCGCAAAGTCGCCGACGGGATCGCCGCAACGCTGCCCGACGCGGCCCCGGTGCAGGTTGGCCAGCTTGATTTGGCCGATCCGGCCTCGGTGGCCGGGTTTGTGCGCACCTGGAGCGGGCCGCTGCACATCCTGGTCAACAACGCCGGCGTGATGGCCCTGCCCAAGCTCACCCGCACCCCGGCCGGTTATGAAATGCAGTTCGCCACCAACCATCTCGGTCATTTCGCGCTGACCACCGGCTTGCGCCAGTGGTTGGTCGCCGCGGACGGTGCCCGCGTGGTCGCGGTGTCCTCGATTGGGCATCTGTTCGGCCCGGTGGTGTTCGACGACCTGCACTACCGGTTCCGCCCCTATGACCGGTGGACGTCCTACGGCCAGTCCAAGTCAGCCATTGTGTTATTCGCCGTCGGCGCCGCACAACGTTGGGCCGACGACGGCATTGTGGTCAACGCGCTGATGCCGGGCAACATCGCCAGTACCGCGCTCGCGCGCCACATGGGCCCCGACGACCTCGCCAACTTCGGGAAAGAGACAGACCTGACGCTGCCCCCGGTCAAGACGATCGAGCAAGGCGCCGCCACGTCGGTGCTCATGGCGGCCAGTCCCGAGGTCGAAGGTGTCACGGGCCGCT
>Ga0210386_10001276_pt1 | contig 22603 bp, 17 predicted proteins | sample IncBWH32OmetaG_FD_160091 | JGI IMG/M metagenome (GOLD analysis project Ga0210386, IMG submission 160091) | Forest soil microbial communities from Barre Woods Harvard Forest LTER site, Petersham, Massachusetts, United States - Inc-BW-H-32-O ...
AGACTTTTTCGTCCAACGCATTGATAAACAATGAGCAGGCACCCTCAAATCTGGCGAATCCGCGAAGACGGGTTAGGGTCGCACGCGACAGATCATCCGGTGCGCGCAGGTCGAGCGCGGCAGACAAACCCGGGCTGCAAAGCGGTTGCAGCCGCTCCTGGATCAATGGTTCACCGTAGGTACGCACGTCCGTCGACTTGCGATAAACGATCGCGACGTCGCAACTGTCCTTGTCGAATGTCTCGTGGCTCGACAGGGCGAACAGACGCACCTTCACGCCGGGATAGTCGCGCAGAAAATCCGGCATCCGTGGCTGAAGCCACTTCGCGGCGAGGCTGGGGGTGCAGGCAATGACAAGCTGTCCGCTTTGGGATTGTGGCGCGACGAGGCTGGTTGCGTTCGCAATCAGGCCAAAGGCGTTGCTGACCTCCTGCGCGTAGAGCTGACCGGCATGAGTGAGCGTGGTCTTGCCGGCTTTGCGCGCGAACAGCTTCACGCCGAGGAAATCCTCCAGGAGCTGGATCTGATGGCTGACGGCGGATGGGGTCACGCCAAGCTCCGCGGCGCCCTGTGCGAAGGTGGATTGGCGAGAGACAGCTTCGAAGGCCTGCAAGGCTTTCAGCGGCGGCAATCTGGATCGCAGCCCGCCCGGTGATGAGCTGATTTGCACGGGTGGTGAATTCTTCGATCTTGCTCTCACAAGGCGCCCTTTCTAGAGACCGTCATGCCGATCGAGCGCGTTGAGGAAGCCATGAGCGATGACACAAAGCGAACGCTCGCGCGGGCGGTCCGTTTACTTTGCAACGGCGCTGATGTGGTTTGTGACGACATGGCGTCGCATGGTGGCGTGCCGCGGCTGAATTACATGAGCGGTGCGTATGGTTGGGACGCGGAGTACGTCTGGGATAGCTGGGCCAATTTTCAGTGGGCGGGTTTTCTCGCCGGGCGGCTGTGGCTGTTGCATCTGATGACGCAAGCGCAGCGCTACGCCGATGCAGCCATGCGGATCTGCGAGCGCATCGGTCCTGTGCTGGCCAGGCATCCGACGGTGTTCTCCTCCACCGGGATCGATATGTACTACGCGTTGACGCTAGGCTATCAGATCACCCAGCGCAAATCCTTGAAAGAATGGGTATTTTCGGGCGGCGATAACTTCGCGAACATCTTTGATCGGAAGGCCGGGGCGTTTCTGCAGATTGCCGGTGCGGACCGTATCGTCATCGATACGGGATTGAATCTGCCGTCGATGCTGTGGGCGTCGCAATGGGAACCGGCGCGGGCCGAGCTGGCGTATCGTCACCTTGATACCGTGCTGGCAGTCGGCTTGGTCCGGGGTGATGGATCGAACTGCCATGCGGCGGCGCTTGACCCAGAGGCGCGCTCTGTCACGGGATTGTTCAGTCTGCAGGGATGGAGCAACAGCAGCACCTGGGCGCGCGGACAGGCCTGGGCGATGCTGGGCTTTGCGCATGCGTATGAGGCCGGGCATCAGGCGCGTTATCTGGATGCGGCGCGATTGGCGGCGGACTGGTATGTCAATCATGCGCCGCCGGGCTGGGTGCCGCGGTATGATTACGACGATCCCGAGCGCGAGGCGCTTCCGTATGATTCCTGTGCCGCCTGCATTGCGACGGCGGCGCTGATGCGTCTGGCGCGCTGGCTGCCGGATCGGGCCGAGCGTTATCGCCATGTCGCACACGAAACGCTCATGGCGCTGATTGGTAACTTCCTGACCGTCGGCGGTGTCGTGCTGCACGGCAGCTGGGGCCGCATGCGGCATATCGAGCCCGGCAAGCCTCGTCTTGGCCGGTTCCCGCAGGAAGATGTCATGCCATATGGCAACTATTGGATCGCCGAGTGTCTGTATCGCGCGCTATCGGACGACTGGTCGGTGCTGTCACTGACTGGGTCTGTCTGAGGCTCGCACGCTGGAAAAGGAAGCGGACGTCATGATGTTCACGCCGAAGGGGATTTACACCGCGCTCGTGACGCCTTTCACGACGGACGATGGGTTTGATGAGGCGGCCTTTCGTGGGCTGATCGATTTCCAGATCGAAGCCGGGGCGGCCGGGCTGCTGGTGATCGGCGGCAGCGGCGAATTTGTCAGCCTGACGCCGGCTGAGCGGCAGCGGGTGATTGACGCCGCGATGGATCAGACCGCGCGGCGCGTGCTGGTCATCGTGGGCGCGCTGGCACCGGGGACGCGCGAGGTTCAGGACACGGTGCGGTATGCCTCGAAGGCGGGTGCCGATGCTGTACTCGTGCTGCCGTCCTATTATATCAAGGCCAGTGCTGACGGCATTTTTGAGCATTTCGCGCGCGTCGCGGACGCGGCGTCCATTCCGATCGTTGCGTACAACAATACGTCTCGAACCGGGCTGACGCTTGATGTCGCGGTGCTGGAACGGCTTGTGCGCATCCCGTCGATTGTGGCGCTGAAGGAGTGCGAACGCGATCTGGCAGTGGTGGCAGCGAAGATTGCCGCGATCGGCGACCGGATCGCGATCCTGTCCGGCGACGACGATCTTGGGTTCCCGACGTTTTTGCTGGGAAGCCCGGGCGGGATCTTCATGACCGCGAATCTTGTTCCGGCATTCCATCTGAATCTGTTCAAGGCGACGGTGAAGGGCGATCTGGTCCGTGCCCGCAAGGCCCATTACGCGTTGTTGCCATTGGTCGAGGCGCTCTACACGGCGAACCATCCCGGCCCGCTGAAGGATGCGATGGCACTGATCGGACATCCCGTCGGCACGGCGCGTGCGCCGTTGCAGCGCGCGTCGGTGGAGAACCTGAAGCGCGCGGAGCTGGCGCTGAAGGCGCTGGCTGAGGTGGAATTCCGGTGACGTCGACGCGGCCTGTTCCGCCTGACTACAAAATTTCAACCGACCCGCATCGGCTGAACATCGATGTCATTCACAAATTCCTGGCCGAGGACAGCTATTGGTCACCCGGAATCCCGCGCGCGATCGTGGAGCGAGCGATCGCAAACTCGCTTTGCTTTGGTGTGTACCACCGCACGGCACAGGTCGGGTTTGCGCGCGTCGTGACGGACCGGTCAACGTTCGCATTGCTTGCTGACGTGTTCATACTCGAGGCGCATCGCGGCAAAGGCCTGTCCAAGTGGCTCATGCAGTGCCTGGTTGGACACGAAGACCTGCAAGGTCTAAGGCGTTTCCTGCTTCTGACGTCGGATGCTCATGAATTGTATCGTCAGTTCGGGTTCGATTCGCTTGGTGCCCCATCGCGCTTCATGGAAATCCTTCGACCGGACATCTATCGATCGACCTGAGCGTTGCCGTCCGGCGTCAGGCTGCGCCCGCCCTGAAGCCGTTCCATGCCACGCTCTGTCATAACGATCGGCATTCCCGCGCTGTTTGTCTTGCTCTGGTCCACGGGCCAGATATCGGCGCGCTTTGCGGCGCCTTATGCTGATCCTCTGACGTTTCTGTCCATCAGGTTTGGTCTCGCTGGCGGACTGATCGCCATTTACGCCGTGCTCGCCGGGGCCACCTGGCCACGCCGTCGCATCGACTGGGTGCACGGCCTGGTTAGTGGCGTCTTGCTGCACGCGATCTATCTCGGCACGGTCTGGTGGGCGATCAAGCATGGCCTGCCCGCTGGCATATCGGGATTGATCGCGGCGTTGCAGCCGCTTTTGACCGCCGCTCTGGCCGGTCCGCTCGCCGGGGAGCGGCTGTCGGTGCGCCAACGGCTGGGCGTCGTGGTTGGCATCTGCGGTGTGGTGCTGGTGCTTTATCCGAAGCTGGCCGGGACAGGGTTTTTCGCCTCGGGTGGCGATACGATCCCGGCCCTCGTCAATGTTGTCGGCATGATCGGTGTCACGGCCGGCACGTTCTACCAGAAACGCTTCCTGCATAGTGGCGAACTCCGCACGATCGCGGTGGTGCAGTATCTCGGTGCGACACCGCCGGTCCTGCTCGTTGCGCTGCTGACCGAAAACCTGCGCTTCGAGATTGTCTGGCCGAGCGTGCTTTCGATGGCGTGGTCGGTGCTGGCGATGTCCATCGGCGCCATCGCTCTCATGCTGATGATGATCCGCCAGGGCGCGGTGTCGCGCGTCGCTTCGTTGATCTATCTCATGCCGCCGACCATCGCGTTTCAGGCGTGGCTGTTCTTTGATGAGACGCTCAGCGCCGTGCAGATCGCGGGGATGGTTGGCACCGCGGTTGGTGTCTATCTCGCTGTGAAAGTGGCGCCGGCTGTCGAAACTGCGACGGTGCGGGCGGCGGTTTCCCGCTGACGGCCGAAAGTCACGCCCACCCAGGGCCCGGCACGAGAATCGTGGACATTTGTCCTAACATTGTGTTGGTCAGAGGGGTTGTCTTGCGGTTTCGAGGAATTTGATATCGTCCTGCGTCGTTGCGCCCCCGGCCCCGCCACAGGCGTGCTGCCGCTGCGTGTCGGCGCGATGACATGGTCCGCGACCTAATGGGCGCGCGGCGCGCCCCGCGACGGGCTTTGCCTCAAGCGTAGCTGTAGTCGAGGTCGTTCGGCTTCATCACCTGCGCGATGGTCCATGACCCTTGCCACGGGGCCGGCTGACCCGCGGCGTGGTACACTAGCGTGGAGGTCAGGTCGCGGCCCGGCGTGCCCGAAGTCGGCACATAGGGCTCATCCGTCGGATGCTGCTGCTTCCAGCGCTCCCACAGCAGATCCAGGTACGTGTGGTGCAGGAAGAAGACCGGATCGTTGGGGGAGGAGGCGTCCTCCATGTTGCCGCCCACCCAGCGATGCACCGGGTTGTGCAGCACACCTTCCGACACCGTCTCGAAGCAGGAATGCCCCGGCCAGTACGGCGCCTTGCCCAGACCGGCGGACACATCGCTGGTAGTTGGCAACCACGACGTCGCGTCCTCGCCGAACACGCGCCGCAGGCCCGGATCGTTGGGCGTATCGTCCCAGACGCGGATGGGAAATTTGCCGCCGGCGAAGGCGAAGGGGCCGATGGTGACGCGGTCGTTCTGCGAGGCGTCGCCGTCACCGCCGAGGAAGTCAGGCGTGAACGGGTTGCCCGCGCCGCTGTAGTCCCAGTCCCAATAGGGCAGGGTGATCAACGGGTCGTTCGCGGCGGATTGCAGCGCGAGTTCGAACTGACGCAGCAGGATGCGGTGCCAGGGGTAGAACAGCGAGCTGCCATGCGGCATCGGCTCGAACATGGCCGGGCCGGTCATGGCGTTCTTGTGCACCTCGACGAAGTCGTCGTAGCGCCTCTGTTGCCCGGGGTGCAGCACGCTGTCGACGTCGTTCTTCAGCGCCAGCACGGCCTGCACGAAGCTGGTTTTCTGCGCCGGGGTCAGATCGCGATGATTGTGGCGCACGTCCATGACAGCACTCCCCGCGTTTGATTTCGATGTCGGCTTGGACGGGAGCGTCGCACAGGCGCACGGTCATCGGTGTGAGCCGGATCACCCGGCCGCGTTCGTCGGCGATTCGGTGGATCGGGCGCTAGGGCGCGGCCTTCAGGGTCCCCAGTGTCGCGGCGAACTGGTCGATGCGGGGGGAATCCGACACGGCTATCACGCGCGTGCGCAGGTCGGTGATGACCGGTGTCAGGTCGCAGTGTGCGGCCAGCAAGAAGCGCATGTTGGTCAGTTGACCCTCGAGGTCGATCGCCACCGACAGATAGTCCGTCCGCTTACGATCCACTTTCGCGGCTTCGCGGCTCAGCGCGTCGGCATAGGCAGCGCACAGCTCGGGTGTGGGCGCGAGGTTGAGGTCCTGCAGATCGCCCAGCCGGCCCAGTTTACCCTCGCGCAGCATGGTCGTGGCATCAGCCTGCCGGCCCTTGGCGTGGCGTGCGCCTTCCCAGGCTTGGTGGGCGCGATCGTCCGATCCTTCAGCGAAATAGAGCCAGTCTTGCAACGGCGAGTCGGGACTCAGCGCCGCGAACCTGGCGTCCTCCTGGGCGCGCCAGGCGGCCTGCTCCTGTTGCTCCTTCGCCTCGCGTGTCGCATCCTGCGCGCGCAGCGCCGCCTCGCGCGCTGGGTTGGGTCGCGCGGCTTGGTGGGACTGCACCAGCGGCACGATCGACAGCGCGGCGACGGCGAGGCCGACCAGGGCGCCGGTGGGGAGCGGGCGCAGGACCTGGTGCAACGCGGGCAGGCGCGCCCACACCGCGTAGCCGGCGAACAGCGGCGGCAGCACCACGGGCACCAGGATCGTCCAGCCGTGATCGTCGGTGTAGATCTCGCTCGCGGTCACCGCGGCGACGGCGGAGAGCGGCAGCAGCAGCAGGGCGCCGATTGCACCGGAGGGCGGCATGCGGCCCTGCACGCCGCCGATCAGCAGCAGGATCCCCAATACGAGCCAGAGCAGCGCGCCCTCGATCGCAGCGAAGGCGGAGGCCAGCGCGTTGCCGGCAGCATCGCTGCTGCCGACCGAGGTGAGGGTGGACAGCATCAAGGCGTAGAGGAAGCCACCCAGTCCGAGCAGGACCAGCATCCCGACCGGTGGTTTCGGGGCGGGTGCGGGGGGCGGAGCCGGCTCGGCGCTTGGATCACCCATGGGACGGTCCGTGCTGGGATGGGCGGACAATACACCAGCGTGACGGGTTTGCCGGTGGGAGCGGTGGAACCTCTGCAATCGAAAATTCACCGCAGCGGCACAGAAACACCGAGGGTGGGGGGCGGGCCTGCCAGCCGGCCGTGGCAAGGATCGTTGATGCGCTTGGCGCGGCGCGCTGGAAACGCCTTTGGCGTCTGTTCGGCCGGCGACCTGCTCCCCCAAATCCTCGGCGTTTCTGTGTCTCTGTGGTAAATCCTGCTTGCGGTGGTGGCGGCAGCCCCCGGCCGTTCCTACCTGACCTGCACCGAAACCCCTCGCGTTCCGCCGTCACCTCGCCTATGTGTGCGCCGCACCATTTCCGCGAATCCCCATGAACATCCGCAACGTCGCCATCATTGCCCATGTCGACCATGGCAAAACCACGCTGGTCGATCAGCTGCTGCGCCAGTCCGGCTCATTCCGCGAGCACCAGGCGGTGGCCGAGCGCGCGCTCGACCGCAATGACCTGGAGCGGGAGCGGGGCATCACCATTCTGGCCAAGGCGACCTCGGTGCTCTGGCACGACACCCGCATCAACATCGTCGACACGCCCGGCCACGCCGATTTCGGCGGCGAGGTGGAGCGCATCCTGAACATGGTGGATGGCGCCATCGTGCTGGTGGACGCGGCCGAGGGCGTGCTGCCGCAGACCAAGTTCGTGGTCGGCAAGGCCCTGGCGCGCGGGTTGCGGCCGATCGTGGTGGTGAACAAGGTCGATCGTGCCGATGCGCGGTCCGACGAGGTTCACACCGAAGTGTTTGACCTGTTCGCCGCTCTTGGGGCGGACGACAACCAGTTGGACTTCCCGATGCTGTTTGCCTCGGGCCGCCAGGGTTGGGCGGACACCACGCTGGAGGGGCTGCGCAAGGACCTGTCGGCGCTGTTCGAGCTGGTCATCAGCCATGTGCCGGCGCCGACGGTGGATCCGGCCGCGCCGTTCGCCATGGTGGCATCGATCCTGGAGGCTGACCCGTTCCTGGGCCGCGTGCTGACCGGGCGGATCGAGCAGGGGCGGGCCAAGGTTAACATGCCGTTGAAGGTGTTCCGCGCCGATGGGTCGGTGCTGGAGACCGGGCGGCTGACCAAGCTGCTGTCGTTCCGCGGGCTGGACCGCGTGTCGGTGGAAGAGGCGGAGGCGGGGGATATCGTCGCCATCGCCGGGCTGACCGAGGCGACGGTGCCAGACACAATCGGCGGGCCGGAGCTGGCGGCGCCGTTGCCGGCGATCCCGGTCGATCCGCCGACGTTGGCGATGACCTTTCGCATCAATGACGGGCCGCTGGCCGGGCGCGAGGGTAAGAAGGTGACGTCGCGGCAGATCCGCGACCGCCTGTATCGCGAGGCCGAAGGCAATGTCGCGATCAAGGTGTCCGACAGCAACGAGTTCGAGGCGTTCGAGGTCGCCGGGCGCGGCGAACTTCAGCTCGGCGTGCTGATCGAGCAGATGCGGCGCGAGGGCTTCGAGCTCACGATCGGTCGGCCGCGCGTGCTGACGCGGACCGACGATGCGACCGGCGCGCGCGAAGAGCCGATGGAAGAGGTGCTGATCGACGTCGACGAGCCCTATGCCGGAGTGGTGGTCGACAAGATGGCGCGCCGCAAGGGTGAGATGACGGACCTGCGGCCTTCGGGCGCCGGCAAGCAGCGCATCACCTTCCGCATCCCGAGCCGCGGGCTGATCGGCTATCACGGCGAATTCCTGACCGACACACGCGGCACGGGGATCATGAACCGGCTGTTCGCCGGCTATGCGCCGTGGAGGGGATCTATCGAGGGGCGGCGCAACGGCACGCTGATCTCCACTGAGCCGGGGGAGGCGGTGCACTACGCGCTGTTCTATATCCAGGAGCGCGGCACGCTGTTCGTGAGCCCGGGCGAGAAAGTCTATCAGGGCATGATCCTGGGCGAGAACAACCGTGGGTCCGACCTTGAGGTGAACCCGATCAAGGAGAAGAAGCTCACCAACATCCGCGCCGCCGGCAAGGACGATGCGATGCTGCTGATCCCGCCGCGGAAGCTGAGCCTCGAGCAGGCGATCGCCTATATCGAGGATGACGAGCTGGTCGAGGTGACGCCGGGCGCGATACGGTTGCGCAAGCGGTTCCTTGATCCGCATGCGCGCAAGCGGAACGAGCGCAAGTCGGAGAGCGCGGCGGCATAGCCTGTGATCACCTGAAGCGCCCGCGTCAAAGGGCGAGGATCACGGCTGAAACAAGACTGGGGATGGAGTGAGCGGTCAAACGGATCGGCGCGGCGGGATAGCGCTGGTTGCCATCAGCACCATCGTATGGAGCACGTCCGGGCTGTTCGTCCGGCTGCTGGCCCTGGATCCGTGGGCAGTGACCGCGGGGCGTGCCGGCGTGGGGGCGATCGTGCTGGCGTTGTATGTGCTCTGGCGGTCGGGTGCCACGGCGCCGCGTGCGGTTGCGCGCATGGGGGCGCGGGGTGTCCGCATCGGGATTTACTCCGCCGTGGCGATCGTGGTGTTCGTGCCGGCCTTGCAACAGACCAGCGTCGCCAACGTGATGACGATCTACGCGGGGCTGCCGTTCATCGTCGCGGCGCTCGCCTGGGTCCGGCTGGGCGAGCGGCCGGCGGCACACACGCTGATCGCCAGCGCGGTCGCGACGGTGGGGCTGATGGTGATGCTGGGCGGGCCAGGCAGCGTGGGCATGCGCCTGGGGGATTTGCTCGCCTTGGCCGGCACGTTGGTCACCGCGATGATGACGGTGGAGGCACGGCGCGGCGCGGCATCGCAGATGCTGCCTGCGACCTTGTTGGCGAATGTGCTGGCCGCGCTGGTGACGCTGCCCTTCGCGGGCGCGCTGCTGGGGGCGGGCGCGCGGGACTGGGGCGTGATCCTTGCCTTGGGCCTGTGCGGCGCGTCGGTGGGCCTGGTGCTGTATCTGATCGGCTCGGCGTTGATCCCGGCGGCGCTGAGTGCGCTGATCAGCACGGTGTCGGTGCCGGCGGGCGTGTTCTGGGCCTGGGTTGGGGTTGGTGAGCTGCCGAGCGCGGGCCAGGCGCTGGGTGCGGCGATCGTGTTGACCGGGGTGGTTGGCGCGCTGTTGCAGGAGCAGCGGGCGCGGCGTCTGGCGGCATAGGGCGCTTGCCGAATCGCGATTGAACCGCGCACCACCGCCGCTATGTCGGAGGCATCGCAGGGCCGGAGTCTGTCTGATCATCGGCTGTGGCTGATGGCGGCGTATGGGTTCGTCGCGGGCCTGCCGCTGCCGTTGTCGGGATTCACGTTTCGGCTGTGGCTGTCGGAGGGCGGCGTGTCGCTGGCGGTGATCGGGCTGACCGCGAATATCAGCCTGGCATATTCACTGAAATTTCTGTGGGCACCCCTGCTGGACAATGCGCGCCCGCTGGGGGCGTTGCGGCATCTGGGCCAGCGGCGTGGGTGGTTGGTGGTTATCCAACCGGCATTGGCCGTCGCGGCGGCGCTGCTGGCGTTGTCCAATCCGGCGACCGGGCCGTTGCTGTCGCTCGCGGCGGCGGCCTCGGTCGCGTTCCTGTCGGCGACGCAGGACATCGTGGTGGATGCCTGGCGCATCGAAGTGTTTCCGCCCCGGCAACAGGGCGCGGCGATGGCGATGTATGTGTGGGGCTATCGCGTCGCGTTGCTGATCGCGACGACGGGGGTGATCTCCGCGGTCGGCACCATCGGCTGGCATGCGGCGCTGCTAGGTGTCGCCGCGCTGCTGGCGAGCGGTGTGATCGTCACGCTGTTCGCCCCCGAGCCCATCCCGGTGGCACGCGACGCGGCGTCGGTGCACTTTGTCGAGCGGCTGAAGCATGCGGTGGTGGAACCGTTTCGTGACTTCCTCACGCGGCAGGGGGCCTGGCTGATCCTGGCCTTCGTCGCGCTGTACAAGTTGGGCGAGGCGATGGCTGGTATCATGACGCCACCATTCTATCGGGCGTTGGGGTTCTCGCGCGATGCGATCGCGGCGACGGGCTGGTTCTCGCTGGGCGGCACGCTGGCTGGGATCACGCTGGGCGGCTGGCTGGTGGCGCGGCTGGGCGTCGGCCGCGCGCTGCTGCGCACTGGCTGGGCGCAGACGCTGGCGATGGCGATGTATCTGCTGCTGGCGGTGTCGGCAGGCGAACACCACGTGCTGTACGCGACGGTGACCAGCGAGGCGTTTGCGCAGGGGATGGCGGATGCTGCGTTCATCACGTTCCTGTCGGGGTTGTGTTCGCGCGCGTTCACCGCGACGCATTATGCGCTGCTGACGTCGCTGGCGGCGATTGCGACGCATACGATCGGTGGGTTTTCCGGCGTGGTCGCGTCGCGGGTGGGGTGGGTGTGGTTCTACACGCTGTGCCTGTTCGCGGCGTTGCCGTCGATGGGGCTGATGCTGGTGCTGTTGCGAAAGTATCCGCCGGCGGAGAAGGCGTAGGTCGGTGGTAGCCTGGTCATTGCGAGGCAGGCAATATCTGCGTTTATCCCGGTTCGATCGGCATGCGCGCGATGCTGGTCCAGGCGATCGGGGCGCCGGATTTGTCGACCGCCTGGGCTTGGGGCAGCGTCGCGTCCCAGTCGGCGCCGATGAAGCGCTGGCCGTTCACGCCGGCCGCATCGTCGGAGACCAGGTACAGCAGCGGCGGCACCATTACCTCGGGGCGCAGCATGCGGCGGCGGTCGCCGGCATCGTCGCCGACCAGCGGGGTGTCGGTGACGCCGCCCGGCACCAGAACATTGCAGGTGACGCCGGTGCCTTTCAAATCGTTCGACAGCACCGCCATCGCCGCTTCCGCCGATGCCTTGCTGGCGCCGTACAGCAGGTAGCCCGCGCGGATCATCGTGCCGAGGCTGGTCGTCACCGTAATGATCCGGCCGGATTTGCGCGCCAGCATATGCGGCAGCACGGCGCGTGCCAGCATGATCGGCGCGGTCCCGTTCACCGCCATGAAGCGGCTCCATTGTTCCGGTGTGGCCTCCCAGAAGCGGATCGGATTGCGGCGCTGGTCGGCGCGCACGCCGGATTGGCCGATGCCGGCGTTGTTCACCAGCACGTCGACACCGCCGAAGCGGTCCAGCGCGGTCGCGGCGATGCGATCGCACGCCTCGGGATCCGCCAGGTCGGCGCCGATCGCGTGCAGCGTACCGCGTGCCTGGAGCTGGCGGCCCGCGTCCGCGACGGCGGCAAGGCCATCGGCATTCCGATCCACACCCGCAACATTAAAACCGGCCCGCAGCAAACCCAACGTCATCGCCCGGCCGAGGCCGCTTGCCGCGCCGGTGACGATGGCTGATTTTTGATCGGATGGCATAAGTTCCCTCCCGCCGCCTGGTGCGTCCCATGATCGCAGGCTGGCGCGCGTTGGCAATATTCGCCGTGGCGCCGACCGGCACCGGGTCGGTGGTGGTTAGGCCGTGATGCATCCCGACAGCGAGGCGGCCTCTTGCACCGCGACACATTGCCGGATCATCTGCAGTTGCCCGCCCGTCACAACCAGCGGCGCGCAGCCACAGCTCTCCCACACGCGCGAATGATCGACTGATCGCGCTGAGAAATCCAGGAACAGTTGGATCGGCCCCTCGGCATTCGCGAAGCTGCCGCGCGTGCCAGCATCCAGATACGACTCCGCTGCCATCCCTTCCACTGTCAGAACATCATGTTCCGGCAGCTCGACTTGATAATATGTGACCTCATCCACCCGCAGTTGCGCGATCGTGCTGCCATTGATCAGGTGCTTGATCGGCACCAGCATGTCAGACAGAAACACCGCGTGATCAGGTGACAGGAACAGGTCACGTTGCGGCAACCCGTCGCCGAATGCGCCGGCCGCGATGCGGATCGGCCAGACCTTGTGCAGTTCGCGATGCCGGCGGCAGTCGATCCGGCGATGCCCAATCCACACCACCGGCACCACCCCGGAGAACTCTGTCGGCACCAATGTGCCGACAGCCAGATCCTCCACCGGAACATCGCCATCCACGGTCCGGATCAGCGTGCCGACGCGGAAGCACGCGGTGAAAGTGATCTTCTCCAGCCCGGTGCTGGTATCCGCCGCCGCGAGGAACGCAAGCGGCGTGGAGCCAGAGAAATAAGTGACGTCGGAGAACACCGTGGTGCCGACATTGGTCAGCACCGACAGCGTACCGGGCCCATAGACCGCCGACGACACCGCGGTGCCCGGCAGCTCGATCGCGTCGCCGATGCCCACATTGCCGAGCAACGCAGCCACCGTGCCGCCCGGATTGATCAGTCCAATCGTTCCGCCATCGGAGGAATTGTCACCCCGGTTCAGCAGCAGTTCCGAGGTCGATTTCGGCGCCGCCGCCAGCACGATCGTGCCACCATCCACCGCCTGGTAGATCTCCGACGGATCGATCAGCGCCTCGACCGTGGTGACGGCATGGGTGCCCTCGGCGCCGATCAGCGCACCGTTGAAGCTCGGCGAGTTGATCGTCAGCGACGCGGTGCCACTATTCGGCAGCGTGTCGGCGAAGATGCCGCGGCTGCCGGCCTCGGCCACCGACAGAGACGCAACGCTCAGCGTGCCGCCCACGGCGAGATAGCCCTGCGACACTGTCAGCCGGTCGAGATACAGGTTCGCGATATCATCGTAACCGCCCGGCGCACTGCTGGTGCTGCCAGGGATATTCGCAGTGACGATGCCACCGGAGACCGGCACAGTGCCGCCGGTCCAGTTGGAGCTGTTGCTCCAGATATATTCCGGTGTGGAACCGACCAGGCTGGTGTTGCCCTGCTGGAACATCACGCCCTGCTGGCCGGTGAAGGTGATCCGTTCCAACCCGCTGATCGGATCCGCGGCGGCGATGAACCTGGTCGGCGCGGCGCCAGTAAAGCTGACGTCGGAGAAGGTGACGTCGCCAGCGCCGGTGCGCACCAGGATGCTGCTGGCGCCATAGGTCACGCCCGTGAGGTAACTGCCCGGCAGCGCAATGGAATCGCCAGCCTCGGTGCCAGCCAGCGGCAGAGCGATAGTGCTGCCGGGAGCGATGAAGGCGAAGGTGCCGGACGGCGTGCCGGGACTGCTGAACGGTGTCGGCATCAGCACCGGCTCGCCGCCACCATCGATCTGATAGAGCTCGCCCGGATCGGCGGCGCTTTGCACCATGGGCAGGGCATTGGCGCCGAATGCGCCGAGGCTGCCGTAGCCGGTGCCGCTGAAGCCATCGACCACCAATGTTGCCGCCGGACTACCCAGGTCGGTATCGCTGTAGACACTGGCGACCGTGCTGCCGAAGCTGAGTGTGCCAATCTCCAGCGACGCGCCATGCGCCAGTCCGGACGAGCCGCCCACCGCGATGAAGCCGTTGGCAACGTCGAGACTGTCGAGGAACAGGCTGCCCAAGTCGTCATAGCCGCTGGGGTTGGGGCCGCCGCTGATGTTGAAGGTGACATCGTCGCCCTTCATCGGCCCGCCACCTGTCCAGTTGGCGGGCGTGCCCCACAGGTAGACGTCGAACGTGAAGCCGCTCCTGACGAGCGTCGACGCGGCGGACTGCTTGAAGTCGCTGGCCATCGTCCCCTCGCTGTCGCCTGAGACGGGGTGTGACCGACCTGGCGGCAGCCGCGTCGGTATCTTCTTCACCTGGTCGGTGTGGGCGCGGAGGTTGGCCGTGAATATGCGCTACCGCAACAACAAGATGGGGTGAGGTAAAGACGATTTCGTGAACAGATCCAATTCCGAGAGAGGGTTCACGTAACCTGAGACGGTGCGGCTTATCCTGTCGGCAACCAGACGCTGACCGTGGTGCCGACGCCGTCCTCACTCTCGATCGACAACAGGCCCCGGTGGCGATTGACGATGTGCTTGACGATCGCCAGTCCCAGCCCCGTGCCGCCCACCGCGCGGGAGCGGCCCTTGTCGACGCGATAGAAGCGCTCGGTCAGCCGCGGCAGGTGTTCGCGCGGGATGCCCTGGCCCTGGTCGGCGACACTCAGCACCACGCCGGGTCGCGCCGGCCAGCGCGCGCCACGCGCCTGCTCCACCACCACGCGGATGGTGCCGTCGTCGCGGCCATATTTCAGCGCATTGTCCAGCAGGTTCTGCGCCACCTGCGCCAGCTGATCGGAATCGCCAAGGACGGCAGGCAGGCCGGGGGGCAGGGCGGCCTCGAGGCTGACGCGACGTTCGGTCAGGCGCGGCTCGAATCCGGCGACCTGACGTTGCAGCAGTTGCACCAGATCGATCCGATCGGCCGGTGCCTGGTGCTCCATCAGCTCGACCCGCGACAGGCTCAGCATGTCGTCGATCAGCCGTGTCATGCGTGCCGCCTGCTCGGCCATGATGTCGAGGAAGCGCTGTTGCGCGGGCAGATCATCCTTTGCGGGACCCCGCAACGTATCGATGAAGCCGATTAGGGAGGCCAGCGGCGTGCGCAGCTCATGGCTGGCGTTGGCGGCGAAGTCGGCGCGCATGCGCTCGATCGCGCGCTCGCGCGACCGGTCGGACAGTACCACCACGGCGCGCCCGCCATCGGACAATGGTGGGTCCATCGGCACCACCGTCGCCTGCACCTCGCGTGCCATCGGCGCGGGCAGACTGAGCTCGACGCTGTGCGGGCTGGCCTGGGTGAAGGCGCGATCGATCGCCGCTCGCAGCACCGGATGGCGCAATACTGCCGGCAGGTCGGCGCCCAGCATCGTCGCCGCAGCGCTGTTGGCGCGCAGCACCGATCGATCCGCGGCCAGCACGATCAGCGGGTCGGGCAGACGTTCGACGATCGCCTCGTCGGCGCGACGGAGCTGGGCGAGCATCGCGGAACGTTCGGCAAGGCGACGCGACAGGCGTTCGATCTCACGGCCCAGCCGTTCGAAACCCGGCAGCGCGGGCGTTTCGGTAGCGGGTTGATCCTCACCCAGGCGGCGCACTGTCTCGGACAGCACCGCCAGGTCGCGTCCCCAGAGCAGGGCCAGGCCGGTGGCCACCAGCAGGATGAGGCCGATGGCGATAGCAGCGCCGACCGGCGTCGCGGCGCCGATCGCGGCCAGCACCACCAATGCCAGCACCGGCACGCCGGAGATGGCGACCAAGGTCAGGAAGGTACGGCCGCCGCCCACGTCATCTCACCTGGTGATCCCGGATCGCGGCAATCGGCTTTTGGGTTCCCCGTCATCGCCGCGCTGGTCCGGCCATGACCGGAAGCGACCGATGCGCCCATCCGCGGTGTCATCGCATCCCGCTCGGCCACAGCACCACGCGCAGCGTCTGCAGCAGGATGACGTAATCGAACAGAATAGAGAAGTTCTTCACGTAATAGAGGTCGTAGCTCAGTTTCGACCGCGCATCGTCAATCGACGCGCCATGGGGATAGTTGATCTGCGCCCAGCCGGTCAGCCCGGCCTTCACCAGATGCCGCTCCTTATACAGCAGGATCTGGTTGGTCAGCTCCGCGAAGGCCATCGGGCGTTCCCGGTGCGCACCGACAAACGACATGTCGCCGCGTAGGATGTTGAGCAGTTGTGGCAGCTCGTCGATGCGGCTGCGGCGAAGGAAGGCACCGACGCGGGTGATGCGGCAGTCCTGCGATGCCGCCCATACCGCGCCCTGCGCCTCGGCATCCACGCGCATGGTACGCAGTTTCAGGATCGAAAAGACGCGGCCGTCCTTGGTCACCCTCTGCTGCCGGTAAAGGATCGGGCCGGGGCTGTCGAGGCGGATGGCGAGCACCGCGACCACCAGACAGGGCGCGGTCAGGAACAGCACCAGCAGGCTCGCTGCCAGGTCGAACACGCGCTTGAGGGAGCGATCCAGCGCGCCGAACTCTAAGCCGTCGGAGTAGATCTGCCAGCTCAGTTCCATCCGCTTCAGGTCGACGCGGCGGATCTCACGTTCGATGAAGCTGAGATATTGTAGCACCGGAAATCCCGCCTTCTTGCAGTCGAGCAGGCGTTGCACGTCCATGCCGCGCCGCTCGTCGGGGGCGACGACGATCTCGTCGGCGTTCTCGTGCTGCGCTGCCGCCAGCACGTCGAAGTCGTCCAGCCGCACGATGCGCCCGGCGGACTGGGTCTCCAGGCGGGGATCAACCTCGCCGAGCGAGGCGTGGTGCAGGAAGACGACGTCATATTGGAGGGAGCTGCCTTCCTTGCCCAGCATGTGGGCGAGGTCCCAGGTCCGCAACCCGGCACCGATCACCAGCAGATGCCGGCGCAGCACGCGGCGGGTCAGGAGCGCGTGAAACACCTGCCGGGCGAGGAACGCGCACAGCGTGAAACCCGTCATCGCCAACGCGAAGCCCACCGCCTGGTCGCGCCCGCCGATATGGGCGAAAGCAGTGGGCACGGCCAGATGCAGCAGTTCGACCCGCACAACGGTCAGCATCGCGCCCATGCCGACCACCAGTGGCACGCGCCCGCTCAACTGACTGCCCTCGACCAGGGCCTCACGCCGGTACAGGCCCATGGCGTACCGCACCAGCAGGTCCAGCACCGGGTAGCTGATCGCGCGTAGGTCGACCGGCGTCGTGTCCGGCAGGCGAACGGTTGGCCATGCCAGCGAGAGCAGCGGCGGCCGAAGGACCGCCACCAGTACGGCGTCGAACGTGAACAGAACTGTCCCGGTGGTGGTGAGGGAAAGCTTGAGGGACCGCATCAAGCCGTGAGGGTAGCCGGGTGGATGCCAGGGCGGAAGAACCAATGCCGTGCGGCAATGGGGATGTCATGCAGGTGCCGCTTGTACGTTCACCGCGCCCGCGCAGCGGGAGAGGTCTGCGCGCGCCCGTCCACCCGATCGCCCTGTCACTTCGCCTCCGGCGCCGGGCCTCAGCTCGCGAGGAAGCGCCGCACCTCGGTGACCGCCTGGGCCAGGCCGACGCGTTGCACGACGACGCCAGTGGGGAACGCCGACAGCAGCCGGCTGGGGGTCTGCCGGTCGAGCAGCACGAACACGCCGCGATCGGTGGCGCGGCGGATCAATCGCCCGAAGGCCTGGCGCAGCCGCAGCCGGGCGATGCGGTCGTCGTAGCCCTTCAGATCGCCGCCGGACAGGTGCACGCGCCGCTCGCGGTGCAGGATGTCGGGCCTTGGCCACGGTGTCTTCTCGAACACCACCAGCCGCAGCGCGCGGCCAGGCACGTCGACGCCGTCGCGCATCGCGTCAGTACCCAACAGGCAGCTTTCCTCCTCGGCGCGGAAGATGTCGACCAGCGTGGCGTTGTCCATCGCATCGACATGCTGGGCGTAGAGCGGGATGCCGGCCGCCTCCAGCGTCGGCGCAATCCGCGCGTGCACGGCTTGCAGGCGGCGGATCGCGGTGAACAGGCCCAACCCGCCGCCGCCGGCGGCCAGGAAGAGCGCGCGATACGACGCCGCCAGCGCATTAATATCGCCGCCGGGGACGTCGGTCACGACGAAGGCGCGGGTCTGCGCGGCATAGTCGAACGGGCTGGCCACGGCGACGCGGATCGCGGGCGAAGGCAGATGCGGCGCGCCGACCCTGGCCTCGGCCGACGCCCATGACAGTTCGGCGTCCGCCTCGCCCGAGTCGCGCAGCGTCGCCGAGGTCACCAGCAGCCCGTGCGCCGGCGCGGCCAGGCTGAGGGCGAATGGTACGGTCGGATCGAGCCAATGGCGGTGCAGGCCGACATCACGGTCGCCACCCTCGCGCCGGTCGAGCCGCAGGAACAGCACGTGTTGGCGTCGGGCGCCGGGGTCCGGCGGCCCGTCGCTCACCGCGCGCAGCATGTCGCGCCAGGCAGTCAGCGAATCAATCGCGCGCCGGCCCAATGATCGGCCGGCGGCCTCGATGCGGATGCGGGTGGCGGCGTCCAGCTCCTCCGCCTCATCCTCCAGGCGTGCGACGAGGCGCGCCCGCAACGTCTCCAGCGGCTCGGCGATGCGGCTCAGCGCGCGGGCCAGCCGGTCGGCCGCCTGGGGCAAGGCGTCAGCGGTCGGGAACAGGTCGCACTCGAGCGCACCCCAACCGGCGCGCGATGCAGGCCCATCATCGCCGGCGACCCGCGCCAACACCTGACGGCGTAACAGGCGCAGAACGGTCTCGGTCGGATTACCCGGCCCGTCCTCCAGCCCGTCCAGCAGCGGATCGTCGTTGGCGAGCCGCGTCCACCAGCCGGGGGCGGGCAGGGCGCGGGCGGCTTGCAGCGCGGCGTCGAGCGGCACCTGCAGCGCCGGTCGTTCCGCCACCAACTCGTCCAGCCGCCGCCGCAGGCCGCGCGCGCGGGACCGTCCGCCCTCGGCGCCAAGCAGCCAGCGGCGCAGTTCCACCGTCTCCAGCCCCGATAGCTCGGCCGAAAAGGCGCTGTCGGCGGCATCGAACACGTGATGGCCTTCGTCGAACACGTAGCGGGTCGGCACCGAGGCATCGTCCAACCCGCCCCACGCCGCCTGCGCCATTACCAGCGCGTGGTTGGCCACCACCAGCTCGGCGGTGCGGGCGCGGCGGATCGTGTGTTCGACGAAACAGCGCTTCCAATGCGCGCAGGCGGCGTGGATGCACTCGCCGCGCCGGTCGGCGAGGCTCAGCAACGTGGCAGTACCGAACAGTTCCGACAGCCAGCCGGGCAGGTCGCCGCCCTGGATGTCGCCGTCATTGGTGGTCAGCGCCCAGCGGGCAATCAGCCCCAGCGGAATGACCGACGCCACGGCCAGCCCGGTGATCGCCGGGGTCAGCACTTCCTCGTAATTCAGCAGGCACAAATAGTTCTCGCGGCCTTTGCGTACCACGACGCGGCGGCGGCGCTCGGCTGGGTCGGGGTAGAGCCGCGCCAACTCGGCGTCGATCTGGCGTTGCAGGTGGCGGGTGAAGGTGCTGACCCAGGCGGTGCCGCGGTTCTTTTCCGCCCAGACGCTGGCTGGAGCGATATAGGCCAGCGTCTTGCCGGTGCCGGTGCCGGCCTCGGCCAGCACCAGATGCGGATCGCCGCGCTGCTCGCGCGGGGCAAAGGCGATGGCGGCGGCGCCGGCGTAATCCGCCTGGCCCTGCCGCTGTTCCGCGTCCGGCCCAAGCATCCTCGCCAGACGGTGGCGTGCCTCGGCCTCGGACACAGCGTGGGAGGAGGGGGCCGCCAACGGGGCGGTCTCCTCCCATTCCGGCAGGCGCTTCCAGACGCGCAACGGCTCGTTCGACGGGCTGGCGGCTGGTTGGCCCAGAGCCCGCAACACGAAGGGCCCCCACCCCCAGCCGGCCTGGCCCATGCGCGCGGCCAGTGCGGCCGCATCGCGGTTCAGTGCCAGGCTCCGCCCGGCGGCGAGCCGCTGCAACAACAGGTCGGCGAGATCCGGCAGCAGCGCGACCTCGGCTTCCAAGCCGCCGGTGGGCAGGTCGAGGTCCAGCGCCAGCGCCAAGCCGCGCGGGGTCGGGGCCGCGGTGCGGGCGGGCAGCACGAAGGCGAACAGCTCCAGCAGGTCGAGGCAGGCAAGGTCACGCAGACCCAGCCGGCGCAGCGTGGCGGGCGCATGCACCAGCAGCGGCGGATCCATGGCCTGGACGGTGGCAGCGATCTCGGCGCTGGGGCGCGCCAGCAGCTCGCCGTCGGCCGTGAGTACCGCGGCCCTTCCATGCGCGGCAACGAGACTCGGCAACGGCAGCGGCATCGGTGGAGTATAGGGAAACAGCACGCGCACGGGTATGGCACGGCGCGTGATGCCGCCGCGGCGATTGTGCCACGCCGTGGTGCGTTCTACGCCTCGATGTTCGATGCGGGGACTGCGACTATTTGGCCGCGAGAACAGGACGTACGGTTAACGACCCAGACTTGCGGCGCCTGTTTAATTCGTGAACCATAACATCACGCTCAATTCCGATTTTTGGTGTCAAGGTTACGAAAACCGGATCGATGGCGGTATGCGCGTATGCGGCGTGCCGTTGATGGCCGACAGCACGAGGGACGGCGCGCACGGCAACGCAACGGGACCGGTGGCACACGGGTGGGTTGCCCGGAGGCGAGTCTCTGTCCAATGACAGCGCCATGGCGCTGTTTGGCATGGCAACGTCGCTGGATGTGCCGCAAGTGGCGATTGATCCCGTCATTGCGGCCGCCCCGCGAGTGGCAGCCGACACCGCGGCACCCGCCGTGCCGCGCCAGATCGTCTTTACCGAAGGCAATGTTCCGGACGCGCAAGACCTGCTGAACGGTGTGCAGCCCGGTGTGCAGGCCGCGCTGCTGGACCCCGATCAGGACGGCGTGCAGCAGATCGCCGCCTATCTGAGCAGCCACGCGATTACCAACCTGGCGGGCATCGACATCGTCGCGCACGGCGCCGACGGCGAGATCGCGTTGGGCACGGGCACGCTGAGCAGCGCGACGCTCGGCAGCCACCAGACCGAGTTGCAGTAGATCGGCACGGCACTGGCGCCGGGCGGCGCGATTCAGATCTACGGCTGCGATATGGGTGAGGATGCCGCCGGTGTCAGCTTCCTCGATCAGCTTTCGCAGGCGACGGGGGGGCCAATATCGCCGCTGCCTCGCATCTGGTGGGCGACGTGGCCGGTGGCGGCAACTTCGAGCCGAACCTCAATGTCGGCACGATGGATGTTACGACACCGTTCACGACCGCCGCGCTGACGTCGTTCAAGGGGGAACTGTCGCTCTCGACCTCCCCCCACTGTTTTTGGCGGTGTGGGCCAATAGCCCGTCGCCCGTTGTCCAGACCGAGCTTGGGGTGACCGGCATCGGCGCCGGCGGCGAGACCCTGACCGGCACGATATCGGTGCTGGCCGAGGCCAATACCAGCGGCGCCAACACTTATTCCGTGTTCAATGCGATTGACATCGATGCGCCACCGGACCGGTATTTTGCTGCCGCGACGGGTTTCGCCAATAATACAGGCAAGTTGCTGGAAGGCACCATCGAGACCGGCGGCAGCTACGCGACCTTGGGCACGCTGCAGGGCCCGCACGGGCTCGTCGTCGTCCCCGGCATCGATATCATCTTCTTCGGCGATTCAGACGGTGATTTTGCCTTCAACGGCGGTGTAAACCAGATCGACTACGGCAATATCCTGAGCCCCCAGTGGGGCAGTGTGTATGCCCTCCCGGGTGGCTTCAACGACACTGACGGCAGTGCGAGCGGTGCTTACAATCCAACCGTCGCCGTCGACGCCACCAGTGCCACCGGCAGCCTGCTGCTCTGGACTGCCGTCAACACCTTGTCCAACGGCACTGACACCATTGACCTGACGCAGAACTTCATCATGGAGGCGACCTATACCATAACCGGCAGCGGGTCGACCCAGAGCGCCTCGATCAATGGCACGGAAACACTCTCTGCCGGCACCGCGGCGGCGTTTGCCACCGACATCGTGCTCAATCCGGCGCTCAATCTATTCTACATCAGCAGCGACGGCACCGTCAGCAACGGCACCGTCGCCACCAATGGGGCCATCTACGCAGGTAGCGTGACCTACACGTCGACCAACCGCACCCCGTTGGCCAAACTCACCTTCTCGGGCGCCAGCGGGATCCCGTCCGGCGCCAGCCCGCTGGGCCTCTACCTCGAAACGCAGCCGAGCATCACCGCCAGCGGCACCACCAGCTTTCCCCCAGTGGCAGCGCGGTCGCCGTGGACAGCGGCCTGACCGTTGGCAATACGGACGGGCAGGATTTAGTCAGTGCAACTGTGGCCATCGGCGGTGTCCTCAACGGCGACGTGTTGGCCTTCAACGGCGGCGCCAGCAGTGAGACGTTCTCTGACGGCTCAACGATCCATGCCACCCACGTCCCCACGAGCGGCGTGCTGACGCTGAGCGGCACGGCCTCCGCGACGGACTACCAAACGGCGTTCGACAGCGTCACCTTCAGCTCCACCAGCAGCGTCGGCAGCCGCACCGTCTCCTGGACCACGAATGACGACCTCCTCGCTGGCAATACCGCCACCAGCAACGTCAAGCTCGCCTCCGCCGGTCCAACGCTTTCCACCGGCGGCACGGTCACCTTTACCGGCGGCGGTTCGGCGGTGGTGTTGGATTCCACCGCGGCGATCACTGACCCTAAATCCGGCAGTTGGGTGATTGGGTGACGAGCGATCCCTGGCGAATTGCACCCTGAGGTAGGTCATTCAAGCGGTGTTGAGACGCGGTGGCGGCTGAAGTTG